>Ga0105107_10001548_pt1 | contig 14908 bp, 10 predicted proteins | sample PPLLaktember2015_6_FD_79335 | JGI IMG/M metagenome (GOLD analysis project Ga0105107, IMG submission 79335) | Freshwater sediment microbial communities from Prairie Pothole Lake near Jamestown, North Dakota, USA - PPLs Lake P8 Core (1) Depth... | ecosystem: Environmental > Aquatic > Freshwater >...
TCTTGATAAGAACATTTTAGAAAAGGTAAATGAGGACATGAAGTTTATTTTGAGCATTTGCAGCCTTCCGGACGTGAAGGAATTGCTCAAAAGCCCGGTAATTGTTCCCTCGAAAAAAATAAAGATACTTCACAAAATATTTGGGGACGACCTTCAGAAATTAACATTGTCACTGATCGACCTGACCGTCAGGCATGGGCGTGAAAGCTCAATCCCTGCAATTGCCAGGGTTTTTACACACGAAACGATGACATATAACGGTATCACAGAAACTGTCCTGACCACAGCCGTCAAGGTTGGCCCGCGGGTCAGAGGCCAGATTTCCGCACTTGTATCAGATTTATTTAAAACCAAAGTTGACCTGAAGGAAAATATTGATAAAAGCATAATCGGTGGATTTATACTTAAAGTAGATGATAACTATTTCGACGCGAGCGTCAGGAACAAGCTCAGGAAAATCAGGAAAGAGCTGGGGACGGGTGGCAGCGTGACAGACTAATAATAAAAACAACAAGATTTTTTTAAGCATCAGGATATGGGAAACATAAAACCAGCAGAAGTTTCAAAAATACTCAGGCAGCAACTTGAAGACATTCAGACAGGGGTTGAACTGGATGAGGTCGGGACAGTCCTTGAGGTTGGCGACGGTATTGCACGAATTTACGGACTGTCAAATGTAGAATCAAATGAGCTGATTGAATTTGAGAATGGCATTGAAGCAATAGTCCTGAACCTTGAGGAAGATAACGTTGGTGCAGTATTGCTCGGGCCCACCGAAAAGATAAATGAAGGCGATATAGTAAAAAGGACCGGGCGGATAGCCTCCATTGCGGTTGGCGAAGGACTTCTGGGGCGTGTTGTCACTCCGACGGGCCAGCCGCTTGACGGGAAAGGACCGATCGAGGGAGAGCTTTTCGACCTGCCGTTTGAAAGAAAGGCTCCAGGGGTTATTTTCAGGCAGCCGGTTAAACAGCCGCTGCAGACCGGAATAAAGGCAATCGATGCCATGATCCCGATTGGAAGAGGCCAGCGCGAACTGATAATCGGTGATCGCCAGACAGGAAAAACAGCCATTGCCATCGATACAATTATTAATCAGAGGAGTAATTTTGAAGAAGGCAAACCTGTTTATTGCATATATGTGGCTATAGGCCAGAAAGGTTCGACAGTTGCCAATATTGCCAAGATCCTTGAAGAGAACGGGGCGCTTGAATATACTGTCATCGTACTGGCAACTGCTTCCGACCCGGCTGCCTCACAGTTCTATGCTCCCTTTGCAGGCGCCGCGATAGGTGAGTTTTTCCGCGACAGCGGACGCGATGCCCTCATAATCTATGACGATCTTTCGAAACAGGCTGTTTCATACAGGGAAGTTTCGCTTCTCCTTCGACGTCCTCCGGGACGTGAAGCATACCCGGGAGATGTCTTCTACCTGCACTCAAGGCTTCTTGAACGTGCCGCAAAGATCATCGAATCGGATGAAGTGGCACAACACATGAACGATCTGCCTGAATCGATCCGGCATATGGTGAAGGGAGGCGGATCGCTGACAGCTCTGCCGATCATTGAAACCCAGGCAGGAGACGTTTCGGCATATATTCCCACAAACGTGATCTCGATCACCGACGGGCAGATCTTTCTCGAATCAAGCCTTTTCAATTCCGGTGTCAGGCCCGCTATCAACGTTGGTATCTCGGTTTCGAGGGTTGGAGGAAATGCCCAGATCAAGGCAATGAAAAAAATTGCAGGGACGCTAAAGGTTGACCAGGCACAGTACCGCGAACTTGAAGCTTTCTCCAAATTCGGCTCCGACCTCGATGCCTCCACCCTGGCAATCCTTAACAAGGGCGCGAAAAACGTTGAAATACTTAAACAGGGCCAGTATGCTCCGGTGCCGGTTGAAAAACAGGTTGCAATAATCTATTGCGGAACAATGGGCCTCCTTAAGGATGTCCCGGTAAATAAGGTAAAGGAATTCGAAGTTGAATTTATTGAATTCCTCGACCTGAAACACAGGGATATTCTTGACCTGCTAAAGGGGGGAACATTGAATAATACCATTACAGATACACTTGAGAAGGTTGCTGCAGACATTGCAGGCAAATATAAGCTTTAAGCAACCTGTAAGCGGAATAATTTAATCGGGATGGCGAATTTAAAAGCTATAAGAATAAGGATCGCCTCAGTGAAGTCGACAAGGCAGATCACTTCAGCAATGAAGATGGTGGCTGCTGCCAAGCTCAGAAAAGCACAGGATAAGATCGTCAGGCTGAGGCCTTATGCAAATAAGCTGCATGAAATACTTGTTAACCTTTCGCAAAGCCTTGCCGAATCGGAAGTGACAAATATCTTCGACCGGACCGGCATTCCCGGGAAGGTCCTGATTGTTGTGGTAACATCGAACAGGGGACTCTGCGGCGCTTTTAATTCCAATATAATCAGGGAGGCAAGAAGACTTGCATTCGAAAAGTATAATGATCAGTTCAGCAAAGGCAATGTTGAGTTCTTTGCAATCGGCAAAAAAGGGTTTGATTATCTGAGAAAACAAAAACAGAAACTGGCTGGCGAGAATAATGAGCTTCTGAATGACCTCACTTTCGAAAAAGCCTCGGCTATGGCCGAAAAGATAATGACAGGCTTCATAAATCATGAATTCGACAGCGTTGAAATAATTTACAACCACTTCAAAAACGCCGCGGTTCAGCATGTGACGACTGAAGTATTCCTTCCGGTTGAGGTGAATGCTCCGGGAAACGGAGGGAAGAATGGAGTTCCGGTCGACTATATCTATGAACCGGATAAGGAATCAATTGTGACGGAACTTATTCCAAAATCGCTTAAGATTCAGTTTTACAAATCGATTCTCGATTCATTCGTGGCTGAGAACGGAGCCAGGATGACCGCAATGCATATGGCAACGGATAATGCCACTAAAATGGTTCGCGAACTGACTTTGCAGTATAACAAAGCCCGTCAGGCAGCAATTACGAACCAGATACTCGAAGTTGTCAGCGGCGCTGAAGCCCTGAAAGGTTAAATAAATGAATTTGGATTGCCATTTTAATTATGTACAACCAGTCGGAGCTTAAGAAAATTGTTAACAGGTCATTGGTAAACCTGTCCTATAACACCGAATCGGAAAGACTCATTGATCCCGTTAAGTATATTCTCTCGATCGGCGGTAAAAGGATGCGCCCGGTCCTGGCCCTGATGGCATGCAACCTTTTCAGCGACCAGATCGATGATGCGATCATTCCGGTGACCGGGCTTGAGATCTTTCATAATTTTACCCTTGTTCACGATGATATAATGGACAAGGCCCAGGTAAGGAGGGGATTCACGACAGTGCATGCAAAATGGAACACCAACCAGGCTATCCTCTCAGGTGATGTAATGGCATTCATCACTAATGATTGCTTCCTCCAGACTCCACCCAACCTTCTTCAAAAGGTATTCAGGATCTTTAACAAAGCCGCGATCGAGGTGTGCGTGGGTCAGCAGCTCGATATGGATTACGAAAAAGCTGCCATAGTGTCACATGAGGAATACCTGAGAATGATAGAACTTAAAACAGCGGCACTGATTGCGGCCTCGCTTAAGATAGGTGCTGTTTTCGGCGGTGCCGACGAAAAAGATTCGGAACTTCTTTATGAATTCGGAAAGAACCTCGGACTTGCATTCCAGATTCAGGATGACCTTCTTGATACCTACGGAGACGTAAAGGTATTCGGAAAAATATCAGGAGGAGATATTGTAGCCAACAAGAAGACTTTCCTGTACGTTAAGGCCATGGAAGTAGCCAGTTCTGAACAGAGGAAAAAGCTCCAGGAAGAGTACCATGCTGACGGAGCTGACCCGCAGGCTAAGGTCAAATCCGTGACCGATATTTATAACCAGCTTAATATACGATCAAATGCAGTGACCCTGGTTAGCGATTACTTCAAAACCGCGCTCGGCCTGCTTGAGAAGACAAATGTTCCGCAGGAGAGAAAGGAAGAGCTCCACCAGATGACAGGATTACTGGTTGGCCGGGACCATTGAATACGACAGGCAGTGAAATGGCGGCCGGCAGTTGCAGGGCACGAATAATATTAAATTTGAATTTCTATAATAACAACTCGAATTTATGGCAAAATTAACAGGGAAGATCAGCCAGATTATAGGACCGGTGGTTGATGTATCGTTTGACAGGCAGGGTTCCGAGATGCCTGATATTTATGATGCTCTTGAAATAAAAAGGAATGATGGATCGGTGCTTGTGGTTGAGTGTCAGCAGCATATCGGTGAAAACACTGTCAGGACCATAGCAATGGACTCGACCGACGGACTTCGCCGGGGAATGGAAGTCATTGCCACCGGATCGCCCATTACAATGCCGATCGGAGAACAGATCAAAGGCCGCCTGATGAATGTAACGGGTGAAGCAATCGACGGTATAGGCAAGCTCGACAAGAAGGGAGGCTATCCGATTCACCGCAACCCGCCGAAATATGACGATCTTTCAACAGAAAAAGAGGTGCTTTATACGGGTATCAAGGTAATTGACCTCATAGAGCCCTATTCGAAGGGAGGAAAGATCGGGCTCTTTGGAGGAGCAGGAGTAGGAAAAACCGTTGTTATCCTTGAGCTGATCAATAATATAGCAAAGGCTTATTCGGGACTTTCGGTTTTTGCAGGAGTGGGTGAAAGGACAAGGGAAGGGAACGACCTTCTTCGCGAAATGCTCGAAGCCGGTGTTATTAATTATGGTCATGATTTTCTTGAAAATATGAACGAAGGCGGCTGGGACCTGTCAAAGGTTGACATGGCTGCACTTAAAGAGTCAAAGCTGGCGCTTGTTTTTGGCCAGATGAACGAACCCCCCGGAGCAAGGGCAAGGGTAGCGCTCTCCGGACTGTCGGTCGCCGAACATTTCAGGGATGGCGATGGCAAGAGCGGCGGAAGGGATATCCTGTTCTTCATGGATAATGTGTTCCGTTTTACCCAGGCAGGTTCGGAAGTATCCGCCCTTCTGGGCAGGATGCCTTCGGCAGTGGGTTATCAGCCGACGCTTGCAACCGAAATGGGCATAATGCAGGAGAGGATCACTTCAACGCGTCACGGATCAATCACTTCGGTACAGGCAGTCTACGTGCCGGCTGACGACCTTACTGACCCGGCTCCCGCAACAACATTCGCTCATCTTGACGCAACCACCGTTCTGAGCCGGAAAATATCAGAGCTGGGTATCTACCCTGCTGTCGACCCGCTCGATTCGACCTCCAGGATACTAAGTGCCAATATAGTTGGTGAAGCCCACTATAACTGCGCGCAAAAGGTTAAAGAGCTGCTTCAGCGATATAATGAACTTCAGGATATTATCGCAATTCTCGGTATGGATGAACTTTCAGAAGAGGATAAGCTCGTGGTCCACCGTGCAAGAAGGGTACAGAGATTTCTTTCACAACCGTTCCATGTTGCCGAACAATTCACAGGCATAAAAGGAGCTCTGGTGTCGATAGACGATACGATCAAAGGCTTTAATATGATCCTTGACGGCAAGGTTGATCAGTATCCTGAATCGGCTTTCATGCTTGTCGGCACAATCGAGGATGCAATTGAAAAGGGCGAAAAAATACTTGCTTCTTCAAAATGATAAAAATGGTCTTTTGACACCGATTATACAATGAAGATAGAAATTATAACACCCGACAGGAAGGTATACGAAGGGGAGATAAAATCCGTAAGGGTCCCGGGCAAAAAGGGGTCATTCCAGGTTTTGAAAGATCACGCCCCTATCATTTCAACTCTCGACAACGGGCCTGTCATCATTGTTGATCAGACCAATAAAGAGCTGAAGTTTGAGATCAGCGGGGGAGTTATTGAAGTCAAAATGAACAAGATCATACTGCTTGCCGAATCGGCAGGCCAGAACAGCTGACATGTCACCCGAGGAATTCCGGAAATATGCACATGAGCTGGTCGACTGGATGGCCGGCTATATGGAAAATGTTGAAAAATATCCGGTTAAATCATCAGTCAGACCGGGTGAGATCTTTGACAGGCTTCCGGGGCATCCCCCTGAAAAACCTGAAACATTCGAAGCCCTTATGAAAGACTTTGAGGAGATCATCATGCCAGGCATCACACACTGGCAGAGTCCTAACTTCTATGCATACTTTCCGGCAAATACCAGCCCCCCCTCCATTCTGGCAGAAATGATCATTTCCACTCTAAGCGCCCAGTGCATGATGTGGGAAACTTCCCCGGCCGCCGCCGAGCTTGAGGAAAAAATGATGATCTGGCTGCGCGATCTGATAGGGCTTCCGCCATATTTTGAGGGTGTGATCCAGGATACGGCCTCAACATCCACTCTTGCCGCAATACTTACAGCAAGGGAAAAGAAAACGGGCTTCAGGATAAATGATGAGGGCGCCGGCAGGGCAGGCACGCTAAGGGTCTATTGTTCAGGGCAGACACATTCGTCAGTGGATAAAGCGGTAAAAATATCAGGCATTGGAAGAAATAACCTTGTCAAAGTACCTGTCAGGGACGACTTTTCGATGGATCCGGTGAAGCTCAGAGAGGCCGTGGAGAATGATATCAGCAGGGGATTTATTCCATGCTGCGTCATAGCAACCCTTTGTACGACAGGTACCACTGCTGTCGATCCTCTCAGGGCCATAGGAGAGATCTGCACTGAAAAGGATATATGGCTCCACGTTGATGCCGCAATGGGTGGAACAGCTCTAATTCTGCCCGAATTTCAATGGATGCTCGACGGCAGGGAATTTATCGACTCCTTTGTTTTCAACCCTCACAAGTGGATGTTCACAAATTTTGACTGTTCGGCTTTCTTTATTAAAGAGCCCGGTTATCTGATCAAGACATTCGAGATCCTCCCCGAATATCTCAAAACCAGATCAAGGGGGAAAGTAAACGATTACCGCGACTGGGGAGTACCGTTGGGCAGGCGGTTCAGAGCGCTGAAACTATGGAGTGTTATCAGGATGTATGGGGTTGATGGACTGCGTGAAAAAATAAGATATCATATAAAAATAGCCTCCCGCCTTGCTGAGCTTATATCCCGTGAACCTGACTTTGAGATCCTGGCACCGGTGATCATTAACGTCGTCTGTTTCAGATACAGACCTGAAGGCGGGAATGACGAATCTATAAACAGGTTGAACGAGACGCTCAATCACCTGCTGAATGATTCCGGTAAAATTTACCTGACACACACCGTGATAAACGGAAAATACACGCTTCGCATGGTCACGGGACAAACCAACGTAACCACTGAACATGTCGAAAAGGCGTGGGATCTGATTAAGTCAACTGCAAGAGCCTTGCAGACCTGATCTGTCAAAGCTGCCTTTTCCCGATACTCATCCCAAAAAGATCGATATTGAACATCAGTCTGAGATAAGGATAATCCCCGGGATTCCGCCATGCTGCCTGCACTCCTGCCGATACCATGAACGGTATGCGTAAAACATAAAAATCAGACATGAGCTCCACTCCGAACGACCTGAATGCTTCAGTGAAATCGTGGTACTCCATTATGCTTCCCTGCTCTGTTTCGGTCATGACATAACTTCCTGTCGCAATTGTATGATCGTAAAAGAGGCTTGTTCTGATCCTTGTGAGGTAGAGAAGGCCTGCCAGGTTGAGATCAGGGTAGGCCAGAGGCATAAAGTAGTCGGCTGAGGCAAAACGGATCTCTTTTGAGATAATATCATTATAACTCCTTGAAAACGAAGTCCTGTTGCCCAGAATGAATTTGACAGGCTCCTGTTTTTCAGCTTCCAGGCGGATTTTAATTCCATGATTGTTCAGCAGACCAGGGAAGTAAAAAGCACTCCTTGCCGTGGAAATATTTCCATACAGATCCCGGTCGAACGGGTACCAGGAATGACTCAGATCGGCGACCTGCGCCCATCGCGGACTTATGTCACGGACTGCCGACCTGCTGTAGTTCGAAAAATAAATCCTGCCTGTGAACTGATTCTGCCCTCTGTCGAATGCACCACTTTCAACCGAGTAGAGATAGTTATTCTGGAATGTGGAAGAAGCTGAGATATAGAGGCTTTGCGAAAAATTTCCCCTCGTGAACAACAATGGAAGCGATACGGTATTTGTCAATTCATATCCCCGCTGCAAGTTAACGGGATCATCAACATCTTCGTTGAACTTCTCAATAGCGGGATAAGTGCCATAGTCAAGGCGTGTTTCGAGTACAAAGTACCAGCCCAGCCATTTGATGCCTGTGTGGAACTTATGCAGCTTATCGGAGTATTCATATCCGATTGTCGAGATCAGCGTACTCAGATCGTTCTGCGTCATCAGGGTCAGACCCGGTTTAACCAGGGTGGGATCGGATTTTATTTCTTCCAGGTCGGCATAGAAGGGAAGCCAGCTGTGAAACCTTAACAGGTGCTGCCATTTTCTGTAGGGGACAGGTGAATATTCCTTAACGGGCGGGTCGGCTGACCTGAGCTGAACGCTGTCGAACCTGTTTATAAGAAATGAAGCTGTGGCAGGCCTTACAGACATTTCGACCTGCTTATCAGGCAGGGAGGTGTAGCAGATATTGTTCCCGGATGAATTATAATCGGAAAAAAGCAACAAAGGTCCATTGACATTAAGGTCGCTTGCGCCGAATCTCGAATTCGTCAACGGATGAATGGTCCTGTCGGGCATAAGCAGATAAATGTTGTCGGTACCGGATGAGGAGCTTATAAAAAACAGGGAATCATTTCTCAGGTATGTCGATTGAAGGTCATCATTGCCGGCCTCGATCAGAACATCCCAGATTTTGTTGTCAGTGCCGTACGATATTATGCCTTCGCCTTTCCCCGTAAGAAAGATCACTGTAACCTTTTTCCCGCTGCCATCCCATTCCGGCCTCTGGAGTGAAGCATTGCCGGGGACGGGGATTGTTTGCAATATGTCCCCGTTCCAGGCGTCGATTATTACGAGGCTGTTAATGTTGGCAGTACTGTTTTCGGCCGCTGCGATATAGTTTCCGTCGGGGGAGATTGCGGCCGACATATACCTGGTTTTCCATGAAAGCTGTCTTATTGTTTTTTTCCTTAAATCCATGATCTTTATTACCGACCACGACCGGTTTTCCCACCTTGGGTCGTTTTGAGCTTCCACCCAAACAAGCTTTCCGTTCCCGGCGGAAAGGAACCACGGATATCCGCTTCCAGGGGAATGGATCTTCTTTTCCGTTTTGTGCGAAGGCCTGATCAGTACAAATGCAGGAGGATGGGACAGGGATGTTTTAACGGCGATTATGCTGTCGCGTCCTGCGTATACCGGTGAATAGTAATTTATGTATTCCTTCTCTTTCGGCGGATTCAATGTTTCATACGATTCGCTTTCTGACAGGCTGTCATCTCTGGCCCAGATCCTTCCTAAAGTGTCGAGGGTTTCCCTGTAGAGCTTCTTCTTGGTAAGGGAGGCATTTTTCCTGAGGCTAAGGTTTACGGGATTAAGCAGGAAAGGCGCATTGGCAGTCGTGGCGAGTGTTTTTTTCCAGAGTTCCGGATCATACCTGGAATATGACCATGCCATCATCTGAAAGCCGCTCTGGTAATGATTGGGGACAAAATTCCTGAACGATCCGTTTATGATCTTGTCATAGCTGTACATCCTCTCTTTTTCAAGTGTAAGGGCTTTGAGTTGCTTCTGGAAGGATGGGCTTCGGCCGCGTCCCGATCCGGTCAGCACAGTTTCGGAGAAGACGGCATCGCCTTCGAGAAACCAGAATGGAAGAAGGGAGGATACTATTCCCGTAAATTGTTGTCCGACAATAAATGACATCACCCTGGTGAATCCGCTGTTAAGCGATTCCATCTGAATCACGTGTGTAAGCTCGTGGAGGGCAAGCTGCCTGTAAGGATCGAGAGGAATTGAGTTCTGTTCAGGCGTGGGGTAGATCTCCATCCTGCTCGGAGCCCATGCCACATAACCGTTCGACCAGGTCGTGTGGTTGTGAATGATCACGGGGATCCTGAATTTCTTTTCAGGATATAGTGAAGTGAGGTCCGAATATGCCCTGTCAAGCACCCTGGCAAAGTTTATGCCCTCCTGCCCGTAGGTCCGGGGATAAATAACTGTAAACCTGCCAGTCTTTATCTGCATCCATTTCAGTGATCCGGGATCCTGGCCCGTGTCATAATACTGGGCTCTTGCAACCGGGCTTACCAGGAGCAGGCAGATACTTAATAATACCGGCAGGTATTTCATGCAAAATCCTTTCCTCAAAAATAGTAAAATATGTGGGCAGCGCCAACCTGACCGCGTAGTTCAAAAAAAATGAGTAATTTCGGCGTTTGATCATTGAAATCAGGCCCCGCGCTGAAATAAACCATTGCTGATGAAGAAATACAGGTTAATTAACAACACAGCAGGCTGGGTAATGTTCGCTGTTGCTGCGTTTACCTATCTTTTGACACTTGAACCTACTGCAAGCCTCTGGGACTGCGGTGAGTTTATTGCATCCGCATTCAAGATGGAAGTTGGACATCCTCCGGGAAACCCTGTATTCATGGTCATGGCCAGGTTCTTCACGCTTTTTGCAGGTGATACCGGGCATGTTGCTGCAATGGTGAATTCAATGTCAGGCATAGCCAGCGCATTTACAATACTGTTCCTCTTCTGGACTGTTACTCACCTTGGCAGAAAAATACTCATAAAAGATGAATCTCAGTTTACTATTGCAAGAATTACTGCAGTCATTGCAGCGGGAGTAACAGGTGCGCTTGCCTTTACTTTTTCCGATTCCTTCTGGTTCTCTGCAGTTGAAGGGGAGGTCTATGCCACATCATCGCTTTTTACGGCTGCTGTTTTCTGGGCTATCCTGAAATGGGAAGATGTTGCTGATGAGGAATACGCAAACCGATGGCTTGTACTGATCGCATTCCTTATGGGTCTTTCCATTGGCGTTCATCTTCTCAATCTTCTTACCCTTCCGGCTATTGTCCTGGTGATCTGGTTCAGGAAGCATGAGTTTACGTGGAAAGGCTTCCTGGGTTCGGTTGGGATTTCATTTTTGTTGCTTGCTCTCCTTATGTTCGGCATAATGCCCGGAGTAGTGACCATCTCTTCAAGGCTCGATCTCTTTTTCGTAAACAGCTTAGGGCTGCCACCAAACTCCGGGATGATCTTTCATTTCATTCTGCTGACGATCTTCTTCATACTTGCTGTAAAATCAACTTACACATCGACCGAACGGGTCAGAAATGCGGCATTTGCAATGGGTGCAATGCTGCTTACCGGCATCTGGGTCATCTCAGGCTCAATTATACTCAACCTTCTCATGCTTGCGGCCACCTTCGGCTTTATCTGGTACCTGGCCGGCAGGAACAGGGTTATCCTGAACACAGCTCTTACAATTACAATGGTAATAATGATCGGCTATTCGACAAATGCGATCATTGTTATCAGAGCTTCCGCAAATCCTCCCATAAATGAAAATCAGCCTGAAAACCCCTTCAGCCTTCTTTATTTTCTGAACAGGGAACAATACGGGCAACGGCCATTGGTTCGCGGGCCCTATTATAATGCTCCGGTTATGGATTACGGGAATGGCAAACCCAAATATGTCCTCGAAGACGGGAAATATAAAATAAGCACATACGATCTCGAGCGGGAGTTCGATCCGAGGTTTATCACTCTTTTCCCGAGGATGTGGAGCGATCAGAGCGAGCATGAACCAATTTACGAGGAGTGGGGTAAGGTAAAGGGAACCCCGATCTCCGTCACCACCCAGTCGGGAGAAAAAAATATAATCAGGAAGCCCAGATTCAGCGAGAATTTAAGGTTTATGTTCACATACCAGTACGGGTATATGTATTTCCGGTATTTCATGTGGAACTTCTCGGGCAAGCAGAACGATACGCAGGGCAGCGGAGGCGCCGTAAACGGCAACTGGATAACAGGAATTAAATTTCTCGATGAACCCAGGGTAGGGACAAGCGATCTGCCGCCCGGGATAGCTGACGACACCTCAAGAAATAAATATTACCTTCTTCCTTTTCTCCTGGGTCTTGCCGGACTCTTTTACCAGTTTAACCGCGATTATAAGAACTGGTGGGTGATATTGCTGCTTTTTGTGATGACCGGCATAGCGATCGTCTTTTATCTTAATCAATACCCCAACCAGCCAAGGGAAAGGGACTATGCATATACCGGCTCATTTTACTTTTTCGCGGTATGGATAGGGTTGGGAGTACTGGCCCTGTTTGAGTTATTTTCAAAGCTGACAGGGGAGAAAATTGCTGCACCCCTGGCAGGTGTTTTAACCCTTTTTGCTGTTCCTGTCATTATGGGTTCCGAGAACTGGGCCGATCACGACAGGTCGGGCCGGTACCTGGCAAGGGACGTTGCCTTTAATTACCTGAACTCCTGCGCTCCCGGTGCAATCCTGTTCACAAATGGAGATAACGACACCTTCCCCTTATGGTACGCCCAGGAAGTGGAAGGCAAAAGGACCGATGTACGGGTCTGTAATCTGATGCTTCTCAATACCGACTGGTATATCAACCAGATGAAGGGTAAAACATATGAATCGGAACCTTTACCGGTGACGCTTCCCCCTCAAAAATATTATGACGGTATCAATAACCAGGTTTTTATTGTTGAGAAAACTAAGGATCCCGTTGATATCTCAACAATCATCGATTTTGTTACCAGCGACAATAAAGCCACAAAAATACAGATTTCAGCTACCGAAATCCTCGACATAATCCCTTCAAGAACCATCAGGATACCAGTCGATTCTGCAAAGGTAATAGCATCGGGCGCCGTGAAGCCGGAGGATGCCGGTAAGATAGTCCCCTTCATCGATATAACGCTGAAGGGCAGTTCCATCCTGAAAAGCCAGCTGATTGTGCTCGATATACTTGCCCATAATAACTGGGAGCGTCCCATCTATTTCGTTACAGGTTATCACAACGATGCGATGGGCCTTGAGGAGTATTTTCAGCTTGAAGGACTAACCTACCGGCTGGTACCGATAAGAACACCCAACAAGGGCTGGATTGATTACGGGAGGATTGACACTGATATACTCTACGACAATATTATGAACAAGTTTGCCTGGGGAGGCGCCAACGATCCCGGGGTTAATCTCGATTATAATCATATCAGAACGCTCATTGTAGTCCGTTCAAGACTTAATTATGCAAAGCTGGCCAAAGCGCTTGCCGCGGAAGGTAAAAATGAAAAGGCACTCGAAGTACTCGACCGCTGCCTTGAGGTACTGCCCGTCGAAAGGTTCCCGTACGACCCGTATTATGCCGATCTCATTGAGGGATATTTTCTTGCAGGCAATGCCGGCAAGGCGGTTGAAATGGCCAGGCAGATGAGTGAATACTATTATGAGAATCTCGATTATTACCTGAAACAAAATCCTTATGTAATAAGCTCTGCCGAATACGAAATTCAGACAGCCATACAATATACTGCAAAGGTGGCAGGCTATTGCGAAACCGGCGGAAAGAAGGAACTGGCTGATGAATTGAATAAAAAACTTGAAGGTTACTATGCTGAATACGTAGGCAAAGTGCAACCGGCCCGGAAATAGCGTCAGCGGTGGTAATTCACAGGAGCATTTATTTCCTGCTTCAGGTATTTTTCAAGAAGGGCAAAAACATTTTCGGGATAGACCGGCTTGAGTATGTATTCATTGCATCCGGCAATATATGCGTCTGATTTGGACTGTTCCGACGAATAAGCCGTAATCATGAGGATTGGTACATTCTTCCTGTCTTTCCTGAATATCCTGGCGCAGTCAATTCCGTTGATAAGCGGGATAAGAAAATCCATTATTACCAGATCAATCTTTACCTCCCTGTTAGAGATAAAATCGACAAAATCCTTTCCTGTACGGAATTTAATTACCTCAGCCCCGGAGCTTTGAAGCAGCGTTTCATAGTATCTTATTGACGGAACGTCATCCTCAACAATAACAATGGTCTTGGCTGTTAGTTCTAAACTACTGAAATTCAGGGACATTATTAAATTTGTTTTGACGCGGGTTTATTGTACAAGATACACATGTCGCGCCAATTATTGCATGCAATTATCAACAAATTATTAACAAATATAATGCCGCAGAAGAAAATTCAAATTTTTATTTTTGTAAATCCAGTCACCTGCACTCCCAGGATATCCTTTTATTCCCGTCGATAAAATCGGGATTAGTCTCAATTGCAATAAGGGCGGCGTCACAATATTCACTTTCACCACCTTCATGAGTGACTGCCCCGTCGATGTAAGTTACCTGTTTGCAGATCTTGCATGAGTTGAGCGCCTCACATGAATTGAATGTCACGGCAATGAAGATAAAGAGGGCGCTGATAATAAGTTTTTTGTTCATCCGGAATCTATTTGAGCCAAAAAATAACAAAAAAATAGTTACAGTGTTCATTTTTATGTAAAAACGGTAGATTTAAAAAATTATTAGATACTTTGATGCAACAATTTTATCAAACACTAGTCATTAAGCTGGAATGAAAATAATTGCATATTTGTAAAAACTAATTGTCATGGAAGAAAATCGGATGAAAAAGCATGTAACGGTAGTTGCCGCCCTGCATATCGGTTTTGGCATACTGGGCCTCGTTGCAGCTCTGGCAGTGTTCTTTGCCCTCAATTTTGCCAGGGGATTTGTCGAAGGCGAGGAGGTGCCCACTATGGTGCTCGGATTCCTCTCGGTAAGCCTTCCCCTTCTGGTCGGGTTTATGTCAACCCTTGGACTGGTCGGAGGGATAGCGCTTTTTGGTTACAAGCCCTGGGCAAGATACCTGGTAATAGTGGTTGCGGCCCTTGGATGCCTGAATATACCTATCGGCACACTTAAGGGAGTTTATTCCCTCTGGGTACTCCTTCAGGATGAGACTGTTAAGTTGTTCCA
>Ga0105107_10001549_pt1 | contig 14906 bp, 14 predicted proteins | sample PPLLaktember2015_6_FD_79335 | JGI IMG/M metagenome (GOLD analysis project Ga0105107, IMG submission 79335) | Freshwater sediment microbial communities from Prairie Pothole Lake near Jamestown, North Dakota, USA - PPLs Lake P8 Core (1) Depth... | ecosystem: Environmental > Aquatic > Freshwater >...
CTGCGCGGCAAGACCATCGCCGACGTGCTGAACATGTCGATCGAAGAAGGCGTGGGCTTCTTCGCGAACGAGCCGGCAGTGAGCCGGAAGATCCAGGTTCTCGCCGACCTCGGGCTGGGATACCTCACGCTCGGTCAGTCTGCGACGACGCTCTCCGGAGGCGAAGCGCAGCGCATCAAGATCGCCGCCGAGCTCAGCACCCTGCAGCGATCGAAGCACACGCTGTACATCCTCGATGAGCCGACGACGGGCCTGCACCTGGCCGATGTGGAGCGGCTGCTCGCGTCGTTGAACAGGCTGGTGGACGCCGGCCACACGGTGCTCCTCATCGAGCATCACCTCGATGTCATCAAAACGGCCGACCATGTGATCGACCTGGGCCCCGAGGGTGGTCGTGCCGGCGGCCGGGTGGTGGCCACTGGCACACCTGAAGCCATCGCGGCGTGCAAGGCGTCGCACACAGGCAGGTTTCTGAAGGCGCACCTCCGCGCGTGACCATGTTCGTCATCGAGCTCATCTACAAGGCGGATCTGGCCGTGATTGACGCGCACATGAAGGCGCACATGAAATTCCTCAAGAAGTATTACGCTGCTGGCAATTTTCTGGTCTCGGGCCGAAAAATACCCCGAGACGGCGGGATCATCCTGGCGGTCGGCACGGGTCGCGCTCACATCGAAGCGATCGTCGGCGAAGATCCGTTCGTCGAGCACGGCCTCGCCGACGTTCGCATCATCGAGTTCAGAGCGAGCCAGCGTGCCGATGATATGCCCGAGCGCTCCTGACTCGCGCTACGCGTACATCGGCCGCCCGTTCGTCAGGGCGACCCAGCCGCGAACGATGCGATAGATGAACCACAGCCCCACGAGCGCGATCGGCAACCAGGCGAAGATGATGCCGATGCCGAACGTCACGACGATGAAGATCACACAGAGCGAAATCCACAGCAGTCCGAACCAGAACGTCCGGATCTGCCATCGGAAGTGCGACTCCAGCCAGGTGCCGCGGGTGTCGCTTCGCTTCACGTAGTTCAGGATGACCGCAATGAGCGACGGCCAGCCGGTGAGGAAGGCGCCGACGACCGTGGCCGCGCCGAGGATGCCGGTGAGCAGGCTGGCGGCGTGCAACGCATAGATGACCTGCGTCCAGGTCATGAGCGACTTCGACGGCTGCTCAAGAGTGGGGGGGATCATGCTCACCACGATAGCAGGGATCTAGGAGATTAGGAGATTAGGAGGGTTCTTTTCGATCTGCTGACCCTTGCGATCGCGTTCAACGCGTCCGCACCGGGACAAAAACGCATGCGCTTGCCAAACCTCACAGAAGAACGGAAGAAGGAAGCTGGCTCAAGCTGGGGCGTCGAATTTGAAGCATTGGCGAATCCAGACAGCCGCATCGACTTCGCACCGGTGGCGCGCGCGGCGGCCCACGAAGTCGATGCGAACAGAGCAAGCTACCGGCGTTGAAAAAGCTTGTCCCGCCTTCTAATCTTCCGTTCTTCTGTAATCGTAAATGTCTATGCTATGGTTTCGGTCTTGAAACCACTTCTAGGAAATCGATTGAGCTATTTCGAACCCACGTTCTTGGCTTCTTCACGATAGCGAAGTGAGGTCACTGTGAAGCTGTCGGGCAGTCAACTTATCGGCCTGGGACTCGTCGGCGCATCTTTCGCACTGCACATCGCCTTCTATGACCAGCTTCCCGATCCAGTCCCGAGACACTGGAATATCCGCGGCGTGGCGAACGGGTTCACGCCGAAGCCGTGGGGTGCATTCGTCAACCCACTGGTGATGGCGTTCGTCTGGCTTGTCTATATCGTCGCTCCCATCATCTCGCCAAGGCGGTACGAGCTCGGGAAATCCAGGGGGGCATACGACGTGCCCCTTGTCGGAGTGCTCAGTTTCCTGTTCATCGTCACCAGCACCACATTCTTGAGGGCAGACGGTTGGACGATGGTGATTCAACGAATCGTGCCGCTTGCGTTCGGAGTGCTGTTAATCGTGCTCGGCAACTATATGGGTAAGATTCGGCGAAATTTCTTCATCGGCCTTCGCACCCCGTGGATTTTGGCGGATGAGGAAGTCTGGCTCCGCAGCGGCGCCATCATCGCGTCGAGCGGTGGTCGCCTGAACGTCGTCATTCCCGCCGCCGGTCTCCTCGTGTTCGCCCGGCAATGATCTCGGCGGGTCCAGCAGGACCGCCCTCCGTCCGATCTCCAGTTCCCGAGATCGCCAGTTTTCTCTAGATCACTAGATCCCTAAATCCCTAGACCAGCAGATCCCATTTCCGTCTTTCGCGCGACAGAATCGTTCACGTCCCTCTCGCTTCGCGCGGGATTCGTGCGAGCACGCCATAAATCTGCGTTGCACAGAATTTGCACCGGCGCAGGCGCCCCCCACCCGGCGTTCCCCTGACAGTTCTGAACACATCCGCGGAGGCAGCGATGCGACGAGTCTCAGCCGGCGTAACGGGCGTCGTAGCAGCATTCGCCGTCCTTCTGATGTCGGCATCGACATCCTCTCAGGGACGCCGAATTGGCCGGCTCGACATCGAAGACATCGGCGCGCGCGAAGCCGCCGCGCGCGAGATTCTCGTGAAGTTTCACGAGCCGCCGCAAACGGCCCAGCTCGCACAACTCGCGGCGGACGCCAACGCGGAGGACATGCAGTTGCTCGGCCGCTCCGGCGTCATCCGCCTCGTCTCGCGCACGCACAGCGCCGCGGCCCTGCTCGCCGCGCTCGCCAGGCGTCCCGATATCGCCTTCGCGGAACCGAACTACATCGTGAGAACGTTGTCGGAGCCGAGCGATCCGATGTTTCCACAGCTGTGGGGACTCAAGAATATCGGCCAGTCGGTCAATGGACGTCCCGCCGGAACGCCCGGCGCCGACATACGCGCGGCCGAGGCGTGGGACCTTTCGATCGGTTCCGCGTCGAACGTGGTCGCCGTGATCGACACCGGCATCGACTATACGCACAGCGACCTCGCGCCGAACATGTGGGCTGCTCCCACGCCGTTCACCGTGACCATTCGCGGCGTGGCCCTCACCTGTCAAGCCGGGACACACGGGTTCAATGCGATTCTCCGGACCTGCGATCCGATGGACGACCACAACCACGGCACCCATGTGGCCGGCACCGTAGGCGCCGCGGGCAACAACGCCGCGGGCGTGACCGGCGTCAACTGGATCACATCGCTGATGGGCCTGAAGTTCCTCGACGCGGGGGGCAGCGGGACGGTCGCCGACGCGATCGACGCCATCGACTTCGCGCTGCAGGTGAAACAGATCTTTGCGGGGTCCGGCGGCGCGAACATTCGGATCCTGTCGAACAGCTGGGGTGGCGGCGACTTCTCGCAGGCCCTGCTCGATCAAATCAACACGGCCGCCGAGGCGGACATGCTGTTTGTCGCCGCGGCCGGCAACAACGGTCTTCCGAACGACCTCATTCCGATGTACCCGGCCAGTTACACTGCGCCAAACGTGATCGCCGTGGCGGCGACAACCAATACCGATGCCCGCGCGTTCTTCTCCAACTACGGACAAAACACTGTGCATCTGGGCGCGCCGGGCGCCGATATTCTCTCGACGCTGCGCGGCGGCGCATACGGTTTTCTGAGTGGTACGTCGATGGCAACCCCTCACGTCTCTGGCGCGGCCGCGCTCACGCTTTCGCAATGTGCGCTGACCACGTCTGACCTGAAAATCGCGCTCGTGGACTCGGTCGATCCGGTGCCGTCAATGGCGACAACGACGATCTCTGGAGGCCGTCTCAATGTCAAAAGAGCCCTTCAGTCGTGCTCCGAGCCCCCGGGCACACCGTCGAACCTGACCGCTCTCGGCGGAGACGGGCTCATCAAGCTGAGCTGGTCGGCGGTTGCGAGCGCGACGAGCTACCGGGTGAAACGCAGTACGACCTCGGGCGGGCCGTATGCGACGGTGGCGTCGAACCTCAAGACAAGTCAATTCACCGACGGCGGTCTCGTCAACGGAACGACGTACTACTATGTTGTGTCGGCGGCGAACTTCCTCGGCGAAAGTGCCGACTCCGCCGAAGCGTCGGCCACACCGAAACTGCCGGCGGATATGGTGGTGTCCGCCCTCACGGTGCCGGCCGTCGCCGTCGCCGGATCGCCCCTTGCCGTGTCGGTGACAACGAAGAATAAGGGCATCGGCTTCGCCGATCCCTCGACGACGCGTTTCTACGTGTCGGCGAACACCACTGTCGATCCCACCGACACGATGCTGACCGAAGTGCAGGCTGTGCCCGCGCTCGCGCCGGACATGTCCTCAGCGGCGTCGCTCACGGTCGGCATTCCATCCGGGCTGGCGCCCGGCTCGTACTACCTCGTTGCAAAATCCGATGCGGACAACGTGCTGTTAGAGAGCGTCGAATCCAACAACACGTACGCGCGCAAGTTTTCGATCGGACCTGACCTGTTGATCGCGACGCTGGCAGTGCCTGCGATCGCGGCGCCAGGCGCGACGGTTGCGGCAAGCTACACAGTTCAGAACAAGGGCGCCGCCGGGGCGGCGGCGTCGATGCTGGCGTTCTACTGGTCCACCAACATCAGCCTCGATGCCGGCGATACGGTGCTGGCAAGCACCGACATCGGTGCCCTCGCGCCGAATGGAACGCAGCCCGGCCAACTATCGCTCGTGATCCCGGCTGACGCCACGATCGGCACGTACTTCATCATCGCGGAAGCCGATTCGACCCATAGCGTCGCCGAATCGTCCGAATCGAACAACACAAGGCGCGCTACGATTCGCGTCGGCGGCGATCTCGTCGTTTCGAATCTCAGCTCGCCGTCGGCGCTTGGTGCCGGCGCATCGTTCGTGGCTACCGACACGACGAAGAACGCCGGCAGCGTCCCGGTAGAGCCATCGGTGACGTATTTCTATCTCTCTCCCAACGCAGGCCTCTCCGCGGATGACGCATTTCTCGGGAGCAGGGCGGTCGGCGGCCTGGCTGCCGGCGAGGTCAGCACCGGCAACACGACGCTGACTGTCCCGGTCGGCACACCGGCCGGCTCCTACTATCTGTTCGCGAAGGCAGATGGCGCGAATGCCGTCATGGAAACTCACGAGGGAAACAACACCGCCATAGATTCGGTCAAGGTCGGTCCCGATCTGGTCGCCGCCATTACGGCCGCCATTGCGCCTGTGACTGCGGGTTCCACGGCGGTCGTGGCAGAGTCGGTCACCAACCGTGGTGGCGCCGATGCCGGGCCTTCGATCGTCCGGTACTACCTCTCAACGAACTTTGCGCTCGATGCCGCTGACGTCCTGCTTGCAGAAACGCGTGCCGTCGCTCTGCTGGCGCCCAACGCGTCGAGCAGCAGTGCGACGCCGGTCACGATTCCGGCCGGCACCGCACCTGGCTCGTACTATTTGGTGGCACAGGCCGACGGCGGCGGATCCGTCGCAGAGAGCTCCGAGACGAACAATACCTACGCGCGAAAGATGCAAGTGAACTGACAAAAATCGACCGTGCTCATGTGCATTTCCGGCATGAACGCCTCGGCTGGTGGCTGGATCGACCTTTGCGTCACCGACCCACTTTCGGGAGGAAGATGTGATTGCACGCGTTTTCATGGCCGCGCTTCTCTTGCACTCGTCGCCTCTTGCCGCCCAGACCGCGACGCCGCCTCCGCCTCTCGACGCGGCAGAACGGGCGCTGGTCAGTGCGCTCATGCTTCCGGATCGCGAAGCCTTCCGCCAGCTCCTCGCGGCGGACGCCGTGTTCGATGTGCCTGTCGAGGTGCGCGGGCCGGATGCCATCGTCCAGAAATGGCTGCCGTTCCTGGCGAGCCCCGAGGTGAGGATGGCGCCGATCATCGAGACCTCCACGACGGCAGAAACAGGAAAGACCGGCGAGACCTCGGGAACGTTCGCCGTCTACGGACGGACGACCAAGGGCATGACCATGACGTCGGTGGGAGCGTTCTCGATTACCTGGCGCCTGGTGGAGGGCCGCTGGAAGATTGAGCGGCTCAGCAGAAACAAATCATGACGCGCCGCCCGCCACTGCAGCCTTGCGACCGCGCACAAGCCAATACGCGGCTCCACCGACGGCGCCGAGCAGGAACCCCAGCGGCCCTGCCCACGTAACTCGCAAAGCCGGTCGAGAACGATGTCGAGCGGATGATGAGTTTCACTGCCCGCGTCCTTCCCGTCTTATCGGTCCACGTACTGAATCGATACATGGCGCGGGCTCCCGCTCGGAATGATAATGACGCCTGATGGCACAACGGCCTCAGACCTCTGCCGACGCGTATCTCACGGCGATCGTCGCCTCGTCCGATGACGCCATCATCGCGCACGATCTCGACGGGACGATCACCCTCTGGAATTCAGCGGCCGAGCGCATGCTGGGCTATTCGGCGTCCGAGGCCATCGGATCGTCGACGCTGATGCTCTTCCCCGACGACAAGCGCGCCGACGAGATCGCGACGCTCAAGCGCGTCTGCAGCGGTGACAACGTCCCGCACTTCGAATCGGTTCTCACCACCAAGACCGGACATCGCATCGACGTGTCGTTGACGGTCTCGGCCATCCTCGATGCGTCCGGCTCGGTCGTAGGCGCGTCGAAGATTGCCCGCAACATTCAGGACCGGAGAGCGGCCGAATCGGCCCAGCAGCGCCTCGCGGCGCTCGTCCAGTTCTCAGACGACGCGATCATCAGCAAAGACCTGAATGGCATCGTCACGTCGTGGAACACGGGCGCCGAACGGCTGTTCGGTTACACGGCCGAAGACATGATCGGCGAGTCGATCACGCGAATCATTCCCGGCGAGCGGCTCGCCGAAGAAACGTTTGTGCTGGGGCAGGTGCGTGCCGGTCTGCGCGTCGAGCACTTCGAAACAGTACGGCGCACGAAGTCGGGCGACCCTGTCGAAATCTCCCTCACGGTCTCACCTATCCGCGACGCCAGGGGCCGCGTCGTCGGCGCTTCGAAGATTGCGCGTGATATCACGAAACAGAAGCGTCTGCTCGAATCGCAGCGCGAAGCGCAGGCACGGGAGGAAGCGGCGCGCCGGCAGTTGCTCGAAATCGAGAACCGCCGCATCCAGGAAGGCAGCCGGTTGAAAGGCGAGTTCGTGGCCAACATGTCGCACGAGTTGCGCACGCCGCTGAACTCCATCATCGGCTTCGCCGAGCTGATGGCGGACGAGCGGCTCGGGCCGATTCCACCGCGCTATGGGGAGTTCGCCACGCTCATACAGAAGAGTGCGCAGCACCTGCTGCAGCTGATCAACGACATCCTCGATCTCGCGAAAGTGGAGTCCGGGCGAATCGACTTCAAGCCCGAGCCCGTCGATCTCGAATCGCTCGTGAACGACGTCGTCTCGATAGCCAGCGGGCTGGCGAAGCAGGCCAGGATTCATGTCGACGTCGAAGTGGATCCCGAGGCCCGCCAGGCGTATCTGGATCCGACCCGGCTGAAACAGGTGCTCTACAACTATCTCTCGAACGCGATCAAGTTCTCGCACGAGAGCGGCCGCGTCGAGGTCAGGGTGCGAGGCGACGACAGCCGTCACTTCCACATCGAGGTGCAGGACTGGGGCATCGGCATCAGGTCCGACGATGTGCATCGCCTGTTCGTCGAGTTTCAGCAGCTGGATGCGAGCACGGCCAAGTCGTACCCGGGAACAGGTCTCGGTCTGGCCCTGACGAAGCGTATCGTCGAGGCTCAAGGCGGGTCGGTTGGCGTGCACACCGAACACGGTAAGGGCAGCACGTTCGTCGCGAGGCTGCCACGACGGGTGAGCGCGCGCACGGCAGGCGTGACGGCGACGGAATCCGAAGCGGTTCCGTAGCGGCGCTATCGAGGCAGATGTCTGCGGATGATGGCGGGCAGCTCGCGCGTGCTGACCGGTTTGGAGACGAATTCGACGAACCCCGCTTCCCGCGCGCGCTGTTCGTCGCCGTGCTTGCCGTATGCCGTGAGCGCGATGATGGGTATATGGCTCGTGGCGATGTTCTTGCTGAGCCTTCGGGTCAATTCCCATCCGTCCATGCCCGGCAGCTGAACGTCCATGAGTATGAGGGCGGGTTCGATTTCCTTGAGGGCGTCGAACGTCGATATGGCGTCGATCGCCGTCACGACTCGGAAGCCTTCCGATTCGAGCAGCGCGCGAGCCAGCACCAGGTTGGCGTCGTCGTCGTCCACAACGAGAATCGTCGGCGGCTGTTTCCCGGTCTCGGCGCCGATCCGCCGGGAACTCGCGGAGCTGGATTTGCGGCCATCGGACGCTGCAGCCAAAAACGGAAACATTGGTTTGAGTCTAGCACGCGAAATTCAGAACCGGGACGTCCGAATCCAAGTGTCGGCGCGTGACCAACTTTTGGTCAGATCGTCGTCCACATCACGCGAGGTCGTGCCCTGGCCTGCGAGGGCTTTCTGCAGACCAAGCAGCGACCAGCCGTTGTGCGGGTGGTCGGCCAGCTCCTCGCGATACACTTTCTCGGCGTCGCTGAAGCGCTTCGCTTCGAGAAGCGCAGCGCCCAGCCAGTGCCGGGCCGCAAACGGCAGCGGCTCCGGCTCGTCGTATCCGAGCGCGTCCTCGACCGCGACGGCCCGCTCGAACGCGGCGATCGCGGCATCGGTGTCGCCGGCGGCCAGGAGAATCTCCCCGTCCAGAATTCCTGCCACCGTGCCAAGCAGATTCCCGGCGCTATGTTCGCGGAACGATGCTTTCGACGCGCCGGCTGCTTTCTTCACGCGCTCGAGGTAAACCCGGCCGAAATCGGCGTTACCGGTTTTCAGCTGCGCGTACCCCTGCGCGAAGTCCCAGAGACCGCCGAGCACGTCATGGCCCGGGCGATTCTTCACCTCCAGGACTTCATCGAAGCGCCCGAACCGGATCATCGTCAGCACCTGGTAGAAGGTGTCGCCGGTGAGCTTCGCGTAGTCTTTGCCCGCCTGCATCGCGATGGCGCCCTGCCCGTCCATCGACGCGGCATACAGCAGCATGTGGAGGTTGTGCGCGGGATAAATTGCGAACCCTTCGCCGATCGCCGCCTTCAGATCGGAATGCCAGGCCTCGAGGTTCGCGCGAACCGAGTCGCCCCAGCGCCCGACTTCGTTCCACGTGTGCGAAGGCATGTGGTTGATATGGCTCGCGCCGGGGATCGATCGGCCGAGAAACTCGGCGCACGCCGTCGCCCGTTCGGGGACGATGGTCGACTCGGTGGCGTGGACGTACAGATGACATGCGCCGGGATGATGGACGTCTTTCGAAAGGATCCGTTCGAGCACGCGATGCAGCCGCTGCACGCTCTCGCTCTTGACGTCGCGGGTGCCGCGCCGGGGCTCCAGGAGAAACAGCGCGTCCGCATGCATCGTCGCGATGTCGAGATCGTCCGGATATGCGTCGGCAACCTTTCCGATCGCCTCGGCATAGGCCTTGTCCTGTTCGACGCGCTTCTCCGGATCGAACTTCTCCACGTATCGGACCGCCATCGCGTCGATGAGCGCGCGCTCTTTCGCGCTCGCCTTGTCCTTCAGCGCGATGGCTTTCTGGATCGCCGCGTACGCGTGCGGCGCTTCATCGGCGTTCATCGGACCGTTCAAGTACGATCCCCACGCCCACGCCTCGCCCCAGTAGCAGATCGCGCAATCCGGATCGCGCTTCCATGCCTCGCGGAACGAGCGAACCGCCTCGGGCTTCGCGAAGGCGTACATCATCTGAAAGCCCTGGTCCGAAAATGTCTGCGCCTCTTTGCTGGATGTCGAGATCGGCCGGGTAAACGTGCCAAGGCCGGTCTTGTAGAGATCGATTGGCTCCGTATAGCGCTCGAACAGCGTCTTCGGTGGCGGCGCGCCCTGCTGCTCGGCGCCCGCGCGAACTCCACCGGCGGACGCCAGCAGCAACCCCATCAGTAGTAAACGATTGCCAGCTACCATAGAGCCTCCCGGGTGACGCGATGGTAACAGACTTCAACTCGCTTCGCATTGTGACGGTTTCCCGGGCCGATGTCGTACGTGCATACATCAACAGAAGAACAGAAGAACGGAAGATCGCAGGATTGACGTGTCTCAACGTGCCCGGCAGCGTGACAGCCTCCGTGGGGTGCGGCAGCAGCCTCTGTCGGAGGCATCGACGTCGTGGGCCGCGGACGCGGCCCACGCTCGGAGAAGAAGACGGCCGAATATCAAGAGCCAGGATCGTGTAGCTCTTGTATTCGGCCGTCTTCTTCTCCGAGCGCGCCAACGGCGCGACGTCGATGCGGTGCTCCGCCGTTTCTTCCGTTCTTCTGAACTTCTGTTTATTGCTGTCCTAGTATTTGAATTCGCGCACCTCCGATGGCACGAGCATAGTCAATCCCCGACGATCTGCACGATCACCTGCCGCCGGCGCGGCTGCGTGTCGAACTCGAACAGCGCTATCTGCTGCCAGGTCCCGAGCAGCAACTCACCATCCTGCAGCGGGACCGTCACCGACGGCCCCAGCAACGCCGCGCGCACGTGGCTCGAGCCGTTGTCATCGCCCCAGCGCAGATGATGGCGATACGAGCCGTCCCGCGGCGCGAGGGCGTCGAACACGGCGTTGAGGTCGTGCACGGCGCCTGGCTCGAACTCGATGGTCGTGATGCCGGCCGTGGAGCCAACGACAAACGCCGTGGCGAGACCGTCTCGAACGCGCGCGGCCTCGATCGCGCGCCTGACGACAGCCGTGATGTCGTGCGCGTCACCTTGCCCGCTCGTGCTGATTTCGTGTTTGTGCGTGTGCACCATGACCTCAGTTTCCCTCGAAAGCGCCACGCACGGCGCTTGTCGAGAGATCGCCGCTGCCGGTCCGCAGCAGAATCAGAAGCCTTTCGGGAGGTGTTTCGGTGGGATCAGTTCACGCGGCGGCGACGAACGGGAGGCTCCGCGAGCGGCGCGATCACGTGCGTATGCTCGCGGCAGATGTCCTCGAAGCCTTTCGTTTCCCTGTCGAAGTTCCCCATCGAATAGCCGCACAGCAGCGCGAATCCATATCGCTGCGCCAGCTGGTTCCAGAGTATCTCGAGCCGGATCGCCCCTTCGGATCGCCCCTGTTTCCACAGGAGGTCGACCATTTCGCCGTAGGCGCGGACGAGGATTGGCTCGTCACGGCCGTCGAGCACGGTCGATATCAGCTTGCCTATGCTGTTCTCGAACAGGACCTCGTCGGGCTCGTCGCCGTCCATGAACAGGTCGAGTGTCTTTTGCGCATCGAGAACGATCAAGCTCCCTACCTGCAGGGCTTTTTCCACGTCGATCAGGCGGCCCCTCAGATAGGCCAGTATCGTGTCGCGGTGCTCGCTGGTGGCGATCACAATCCCCGGATTGCCATCCACAAACCCCTGGCCCAGGAATCCGGCGACGGTCGTGCAAAGGCTTTCATCGTCCCCGTAGAACTGCACGGCGTGATTATGGTCGTAAATTGGTGCAGGCTTCGCCATCGGCGTGAAAACCTGCAACTCAGGGACCACCTCGAGACGCCCACTGTTCGCTTTGTTGCACGGCGTTCACAGAATCGCAATATGTCGCCAATGGCTACACTGCCGGCCCGGTGAGTCAGTTGTTGAACGCACCGGCCATGTCGGCCAGCCCCACCCCTAAGGTGGCGCGTGCAATCGCGTCCAGTTCTGGCTCCCGCCCGAGGAGGTGAACCGTCCGGTGCAGATGGGTGAACGTTTCCCCTGGCGCAAGACTGAGGGCCGGAGAAGATGTCTCGAGCTCGTAGAAGGGTCCAAGTGGAGGCTTACCCGGCTCGGGTGGGCCGTCGTTGTAGCTGTTGACGACGTCGCCCTTGTAGGGTTCGCGCTGAATCTCCCACATGGAATTGACGTACCTCGTCGCGTTGGCGGGGCGTGTGTACTGCACCAGCGTCAGCACCTGGCGCTGCCGGTCGTAGCTGCCCGCGACCGAACGGGCGCGAGCCGGCGATAGGCCGATCTTGCTTCGATACTGACCGTCGCCCCGAAAGAAGATGACAGGTTCCTTCACACGTAATCGATCGTCCGGCACCTTCCCGAAGTACGTGTCGTTGACGATGGCGCCGAGCGTCGCCTCGGGACCCGGTTCGAATGGAATCGCGATCGTGGTTTCGGGCGACGGCGTAAACATGCCGAGAATCCATACCGACACAAGGCCCGACGCCGGCGACCACGCGACGCCACCGGCATTCCTGACCGTATTGGCCGATTCAAACGCGACCATGCGCACAGCGGGTGCGGGAGCAACTCCGAAATGCTTCTCGAACTCGGCCGTGGGCAACAACCTCACGGTGCGTTCGACCTCGATGTCGAACGGTGTGCCCGAGTAGTTCACGAGGGACATGCGCTTGCGGAATCGCACGCTCGTCGGCGTCTGGCTCTCGGCGTCCCACTTGCCCCAGTCAAACGCCTCGGGCACCTGCCAGTGGTCGAGATCGAAGGGATCGCCCTTCTTGAAATACAGCGAATACTGCCCGCCTTCGGGACCGAGCCAGAATCGGTCTTCCCCGCCGAACACGTTGATGTGAGGCTGTTTTGCACGCGCCGCGATGGTGGCTCGGCCGATCCACCCGAAGCTCGGTGCGTCGCGCCCACCGGTGGTGCTCGTCATGACGCGCCCCTGATACTCCGGCGCCACCACGACCTGGGCGGTACCCCCGGGCTCGGCAAGCACGATGAGCTCCGTGTTCTGCCGGAGAAAGGCGAGGTCCGACTCGAACGCACCGGGCAATGCCGCCAGAGGGGCTGGAGGCGGCTCGTCCGCCGCGCAGCCGAAGATGAAAGCCGCCACAATCAACGGCGCGACGATTCTCCGGTGGCGCATCGGGCGGCGATTGTATCGTATAAATAGGATTGGACATCATCCCGAAAAGGCCACAACATGCCGCTGTATGAGTACCGGTGCCTCGGGTGCGGGCACCAGTTCGAGCTGCTGATCTTGAAAACGCCGCAGCCGATCGCCTGCCCCTCGTGCGCAAGCGATTCGGTCGAGCGAGTGTTGTCGTCGTTTGCCGTCAGCTCGGACGGCACACGCCAGGCCAGCACCGCGAAGGCATACGCGCACAACAACAAGTTGAACGCCAGGCAGGAGCCAGACAAGACGCGGGTACAGATTGAGCACAAACATCAGCACTAGAGCCATGCTTCGTCATTGTGTCTTCGCCGTCGCGCTCGCGCAGGTCCTGCTTCAGACGGTCGGGTCTGGCCAGTCGGCGTTCTCGTTTCGCGTCGTGGCCAGCGGGCTCGGGGCGCCGTGGGAAATCATCCCGGGCCCCGACGATCAGTTGTGGGTGACGGAACGAACCGGCCGGCGCGTCATCAGAGTGAATCCGGCGAGCGGCGCCGTCACTCCCGCGCTCGATCTCTCCAGCGAGAGCTACAACCCGGGCGAGAGCTGGCACGAAGGAGTTCTCGGCCTCGCGCTCCATCCGGACTTGACCAAAGGCGTCGGGCGCGACTACGTGTACGTGGCGTTCACCTACGACGCCGATCCCGGGCAGGCGCTCTCCCGCCGATTGAAGCTGCGTCGCTATACCTGGGACGCCGCAAAGCAGACGCTCGTCAGCCCGCTCGATCTCATCACCGATGTTCCAGCGCACGACGATCATGGCGGTGGGCGGCTCACCATTGGTCCCGACCAGAAGCTCTATCTGACACGTGGCGACAATGGCGGCAACTGGCTCGCGAACTATTGCAGCCCCATCCGGTCGCAGGACCTCCCTGCGGCCGCCGATGTGACTTCGCGCGACTGGTCAACGTACGCTGGAAAGATTCTGCGTCTGAATCTCGACGGCACGATCCCGGCGGACAACCCGGCATTGAATGGCGTGCGGAGTCATGTCTATTCCTACGGCCACCGCAACCCCCAGGGGCTCGGTTTCGGCCCCAACGGACTGCTCTACTCATCGGAGCACGGCCCCGGCACCGACGATGAGTTGAACCTGATCGTGGCGGGTGGAAATTACGGCTGGCCGTATGTCGCCGGCTATCGCGACGATCGCGGTTACGTCTTCGCCAACTGGTCGCAGTCCAAAGGGACGCCGTGCGCGTCGCTGAAATTCCAGGAATTCGGCGATCCGCCGGCCTCAGTGCCCCGCATGCGCGAAACAGATTGGAAGGGCACGTTCCTGCCGCCACTCCGGACGTTCTTCACCGTCCCGGAAAATTACGACTTCGAGAAATCGGGCGGCGCGACCATCGCGGCCGGTGGTCTCGAGGTGTACGCCGCGGGGGACAAAGGCATTTCCGGGTGGACGACGTCCATTCTGCAAACCGGGATGACGATGGGGCGTGTGTATCGCGTGAAGCTGAGCGATGACGGCCGAACCGCTGTCGGCGCGAACGAAGAGCTGTTCCGGACGGCGAATCGGTATCGCGACATCGCGCTCGGCCGCGACGAGCGCACGTTCTATCTCGTGACCGACAACAACGGACTGGGGCGCACGATGGACCCGTCAGGCGCAAGGGTGACGACGTTCGCCAATCCCGGGTCCGTGCTCGAGTTCAAATATCAGGGCCCGTAGGAAAACAGAAGTTCAGCTTCTGTTTACCGGCTCAATTGCAGCCGCGCAGCAGGAAAACCAGAAACAGCACGCCTGCGGGCACGCCCATCAGCCACATCAGGATATAGCCGACCGCTCCTCTCTCCTTGTTCATCACTCCTCCTTGCTCCGTAAGACGAGCAAGGAGAATGCCAGGAACAGCTCCGAGCCTTGCTCATTGCCGCCTGACGCTGACGCTCCCATTCGTGGTCATCGCCCGAATCTTCGGCCCGCCCGAACCGAGCGTCGTCGTGAAGCGCCGCTGCCGGCCCGAATGAATCAGCACTGGGAAGTCGATGTCCACGCGACCGTTCACGGTCCCGGTTTCGAGCTCGGCCGAGTAGTCGGCCGGAAGCGTCAGCCGCACGCCGCCGTTTCTGGTCTCGACGTCGAGCCCC
>Ga0105107_10001550_pt1 | contig 14891 bp, 16 predicted proteins | sample PPLLaktember2015_6_FD_79335 | JGI IMG/M metagenome (GOLD analysis project Ga0105107, IMG submission 79335) | Freshwater sediment microbial communities from Prairie Pothole Lake near Jamestown, North Dakota, USA - PPLs Lake P8 Core (1) Depth... | ecosystem: Environmental > Aquatic > Freshwater >...
GTATAATCCCCCGCAGCCGGCTTAGCTCAGTTGGTAGAGCAACCGCCTTGTAAGCGGTAGGTCCCGGGTTCGATTCCTGGAGCCGGCACCGTCCTCGCAAGCTGCCAAGCCCCACATACAAAAACCCCGCCACGCGGGCGGGGTCCTGTTGCGCGACGCGCACCCTCAGTGCAGCTTGCGGCGGCGAGCGAAGCCGAGACCAGCGAGGGCGAGGCCGAGGAGCGCGAGGGTGGCAGGCTCCGGCACGGGAACTCGATCAGTCGAATTAAATGTGGCGCGAATGTAGGTCTCGCCGACATAGATGATCCCCGTGCCGACTGAACCGGAACCCAGGATCGGGGCGGCGAGATCGTAATCGTAAAGGACGTAGGACGCGCTGACCTGATCGCTGCCCAATGACTTAGAAAGGATCAGCTCGATCTGATCCGCGCCGGCCAGCAGCGACTGGATCGAATCCGACCCAACTACCACGCTGGAATTCGTCGTGAAATCCAGAGCACGCAAGGCAACAACGACGTCCCCAGCGGGATTGACGCCAACGAAAAGGTTGAAGGTGTTGTCTCCTTCGTTTCCGAGGCCGGGAGCACGATCGCTTGCGCGAATGCCGAAGCTTTGACCTGAGATGATGGGAAGGTTCGACATATCGTAGAGCCCGTGAATCTCAAACGAGCTATCTTGGCCCAAGAAATTCGGGTTGGCGGGATTGGTCGCTAACACCCGCACGGCATCGGTTCCCACGTCGGCAAACGTCGTCGTGATCAACGTAGTAGCGCCAAATGACGGAGTCATCGTCAACTTATTCGCGGCTACGCCCGTGATCCCGCCTGCTCCAAATAGACCATAGGTGTCTGAGCCATCGGGACCACTTGGCGGCGGTGTCGCGCTGTCGAACGAGTCCCGGAAAATCTCGCTTGAGTTCTTCACAATCCAGAATTCATCGAGAACCGGCATGAAAGGGGTGGCGAACGCGGAGCCGGTAGTTGATACCATCAACATGCCGACTCCCATTGCGATGAGCGAGCGAAGCGTGATCATGTGAGGAGCCTTCGATCAAATGCCAAGTTGGAGGCCAGTAGCGTCGGGATCTGCGACATTCGTAACCACCACGGTCGCGTCCTCGTCGATGCGCTACTTAGCGCAAGGCGCGGGGACACGCACTATTCGGGCCATCGGGTGTGTTCATAGCGTATACAGCCAGTTATCGATAGGGCGTCTACCGAACCCGTGGACCCCTGTAAGAATCGCCGACACTATCTGAGCTGCTCTTGCCCGTGACCGCCTCCACTCCCACGGTGGCACCGGCTTGGCGTCCTTCTACAACCCACAAACGAAAACCCCGCCACCCGGGCGGGGTCCTCTTGCGCTATGCGCTATTCAATGCGACTTGCGGCGGCGAGAGAAGCCGAGCCCAGCGAGGGCGAGGCCGAGCAGCGCTAGGGAGCTGGGTGCCGGGAATGGCGTGATCTTTAAGCTGACTATATTCGCGCGCCCGTGCGTTGGGGGGCGCCCTTTCCGTCTACCAACGCCGGATGTAGATGTTCGCGTGGTCGTGTTCCCGTGCGGGTGGTAGGAGAAGGAGCCCGGCACGAAGCAGAGACAAGAAAGCCCGCACGCGGCGGGCTTCCCGTGATCGGTAACGCGGGCTACTCAGTGCAGCTTGCGGCGGCGAGCGAAGCCGAGACCGGCGAGGGCGAGGCCGAGGAGGGCCAGCGCGGACGGCTCAGGTACAGCCCGGGGTTCACCGTAAAGAAAATCGTCCATGCCCACGACGTCTGTACCGCTGCCGTCATTGGGGCCCAACGCCGCGTTACCGGTCGTGATCCGCACGCGAGCAATGCGCTCCCCGGCATCGAACACCACCCCGAGGAACGAGAGGCTCCCATTGGCGACCGTGCCCGTTGGCACCGGCGCGCTGAACAAGAGGTCGTCATCCGCGTTGAAGTAGGCAATCGTCGTGGTATTCGCCAGGTCCACGTCAGTGAAGACCGCGCCGAAGCCACTGATTGTTGCCGGCACGGCCCCATTGCTGCCGGGCAGGAAGAACAGGCCGTCGGTGATGTTGCTGCCGACGGGAGCGAACAGACGCAGCGCGCTGAAGGTGCTGAAGATCGTTTCGTACGTCGGATTGACGAAAAGCAACGCCAAGCCGTCCGGTGTAGCCTGCGAAAGACCCGTCCCCGGCGTGGCGAACAGAGCGCCGCGCGTGTTCAGGAACACGTCGAACGGCGTGACCGCGGGAGTGGTGGCGTTACTCCCGCCTCCGTCCCAGTTGATTTCGCGGCGACCGCCCGCGAGCGGTCCTGGCGCATTGCCGTTGTTGGGGTTACCCAGGGCGGCCCTGAAGGAATCGACCGTGGCTTGGATTGAGGCTGCAGTGCTGTCGCCACCCACCGAGAACGTGACGGGCCCCGCAGCGGCAAGGCTCGAGAACGAGAAGGCGACGAAGCTGAGGACGAGCCTGATGGGGTGCGACATCGGTCTCCCTTTCCGTCGGCTTGAGCTTTCGATACGCAGGCATCAATCGTGCCATTGCAAGAAAGGGTAGACAGCGCCGTACTTTAGCGACGCGACCGCTGGCTAAGTACCCGTGCCGTGTAAAGACTGTCGACAGCAGACTGCGCGTCGCGTCCCGGATCGCGATGTATCGCGCGGTCGTGTTCCCGTGCGGGTGGTGGGAGCGGGAGGCTGGGGCGGGCGACGGTCCGGGACTCGCTTCTGGCGGATTCAGCGGCGGATAGAGCGGCGGATGCTGGGGGCACCTGCCCGGAGAGCCAGTAACGGCGCGGGGGTTGACACCTGGAGCCGGCATCACCCTCCAAACGACGGCCATCACCTATCCCTCCTTGTTGGCGTGCGTATCGAGGAGCGTGGCAATCTGCGCATCCTTTGCCAGCCACAGTTCCTGCACCCATTTTTGGAATGCATTGCGAACCGCGGGATCGCCGGCATAGTCCCCGTCGGCGAGGTCTCTGGGCACGGGCACCGTCTGCACCCTGACCACGATCCGCTTCACCTTTCCGCAGAGGAAATGCCAGAAGGTCGGCGCGCCTTCGGGGTAGACGATCGTCACATCCAGGATGGCCCGGAACTTGTCGCCCATCGCATTCAGGGCCAGCGCGATGCCACCCGCTTTGGGATTGAGCAGGTACCGGTAGGGCGATCGTTGATGCTGATGCTTGGCAGGGGTAAAGCGGGTGCCTTCGAGAAAATTCATCACGCTGGTCGGGACCAGCGCGAACTTCTCGCAGGCCCTCCGGGTAGCTTCCTGGTCCTTGGCGCGCATCTCGGGGTGCTTCTTAAGTTGTTCCTCGCTGTGACGGCGCATGAATGGAAAATCCAGCGCCCACCACGCCAACCCCATCACGGGCACCCACAGCAGCTGCTGCTTCAGGAAGAACTTCAGCAGAGGAATGCGCCGGTTGAACAGGTGCTGCAGCACCAGGATGTCCACCCACGATTGATGATTGCAGTTCACGAGGTACCAGCTCCGGTCATCCAGTCCCTCGATGCCCTGCACATCCCAGGACGTGCGCTGGGTGAGCGCCATCCACGCGCTGTTGCAGCTGATCCACGCTTCGGCGATGAAAAGCAGAACCGGCGCAAGCCGCCGACGCACCGCTTCGATCGGAATCGCGAGCTTCAGGGCCGCGAAGAACAGCAGGATCGGCACCCAGAACAGCGCATTGAGGACGAGCAGCACGGTGGCGATGACGCCGACCAGCGAAGCGGGCAGAAAATTCAGCATGGGGAATGCACGACCCCGAAAGCGCGGCGCGGTGGCGTCTCGAATCCTCCCGACGTGGTCTTGCGTGGACGGACTATGTGAGGTCCGCCGCCGCCTGCTCCGCCCGCAGTCGCAGAGCGTACAGGTGCCGCGCCCGCAGCCGGCGGTCGATCAGGATCGCGCTGAGCGCGGCGCCCACCACCATTGCCACGCCCAGGAGAGGAAGCACCAGCGCCAGGCCCGGCACGCCCGCGACCGCGCCGCCGACGAACAGCATCAGCACGCTCACCAGCGGGTGCAGCTTAAGGCTCTTGCCTACGGTCGCCGGCAGGAACACGAAGTCGTCCAGCAGCCGCACGAAGATGAAGAGCATGATGGCCCAGTACGCCATCTTCGGGTCCTGCGGGAAGTCGGTCGCCGCCACCAGCACGACGAGCAGGCAGCCCGCGATCGAGCCGACGTACGGGACCCAGGCGAGCACCGCCGCGACGAGGGCGAGCAGCCAGGCGCCCGGCAGCCCGAGAACCCAAAGACCGAGGCCGAGGGCGACCGTGTCGAGCACGGTGAGCTTCATCAGACCGGCGAAGTAGGAGCGGCCGGTCTGGTGCATCTGGTGCAGCAGGTCGAGCGTCTTCTCGAAGTAGGCGTTGGGCACGGCACGCGCGATGAAGCCGTGGAACCGCCGCCCGTCGCGCAGGAAGAAGAACGCGAAAAACGGCCCGAGCAGCATCGCCGGTAGCCACGCGATGATGGATACCGCGAGCGGCTGCACCTGGCGCTCCACGAAGGTATTCGAGTAATCGTTGAGCCAGGTGGTGACGCTCGCCGCCAGGTTGGCGCGCGCCAGCACCGACCACCGCGCCTCCAGCACTGCGAGCGTACGCTCGAGCAGCATCGCTCCGCCGCGAATGTAGCGTTCCACACCCGCCTGCCAGTCCTCGGCGCGCGCGCCCGCCCAGGCGAGCAACGCCAGTGTCGCGGCCATGAGCGCGATCAGGAACACGGAGGTCACGAGCGCCGCAGCGCCCTGCCGCGAGAGCCCCGCATACATCAGGCGCCGCATCGGCGGATAGAGCGCATAGGACAGCACGAGAGCCAGCAGCGCCGGCACGACCAGCCACAAGATGTGGTTGAGCGCGACCAGCAGCAGGCAGGTGGCGGCGAAGATGCCGGCCCAGGCGACCGGGCCGGGACCGCTCCGGTGCGCGTCGACCGGCGCTGCGCCGTCGGCGGCGCTCACAGCACCGTGCCCCGCAGGCGCCGGCCGAGATGGCGCGCGAACTGGAACAGGATCCGGCTCGAGAGCTTGGTTTCCGTTTCCAGCAAAGACAGGAAATCGCTGCCGAAGAACGCCGCGAGCTTGCACGGCTCGAGCGCCCGCGCCTGCGCGGAGCGCGGTGCGGTGTCGAGGAGCGCCAGTTCGCCGAAGAAGCCGCCCGCGCCGATTTCCGCGATCGGGTTCTCCGGGCGGCCCTGGCGGCAGATCAGTACCCGGCCGGTGCGCACGATGTAGAGCGCATTGCCTTCCTCGCCCTCGTCGAAGATCACTTCGCCGGCGAGATATTCGCGCTCGTGGAGAACGCCCTGCACGATCTTGAGGTCGCGGACCGACAGGTCCGAGAACAGCGACAGCGCCTTCAAATCCTGGAGCTCGTTGCCGGGGGCGGGACGCAAGAAACCGAGCATGAGCCTGGGCGGGGGACGACGGCGAGGAGGTGGATCGCGGTTCGCGAGGTCGCGCGATTATACGCGTGGCCCTTTCCCCTCAGTCGATCCGCGCGCCCGAGCGCTTCACGACGTCCGCCCATTTGGCGGAGTCCTTGCGGATCAGGTCGCCGAAGTCCTCGGGCGTGCCGCCCGCCGGCTCGTCGCCGATGACGGCGAATCGGTCGACGAACACCGGGGAGCGGATCGCGGCGTTCACTGCGGCGTTCAGCTTCTCCACGATCGGCCGCGGCAACCCCGCGGGGCCGATCACGCCCGTCCAGGTGCCCGCCTCGTAGCCGGGCACGCCCGCCTCCGCGATCGTGGGCAGCTCCGGAAATCCTGGCGAGCGACGCGCGCCGCTCACGGCGAGCGGGCGCACCTTGCCCGAGCGCGCATGCGGGGCGATCGAGTTCAGGCTCTCCCACATCACCTGCACCTGCCCGCCGATCAGGTCGTTGATCGCCATCGCGCCGCCCTTGTAGGGGATGTGCACGATCTCGACTCCGGCCATGTGCTTGAACAGCTCGCCGCCGACGTGTCCCGGCGAGCCATTGCTGGAGGACGCGTTCGAGAGCTTTCCCGGATGCTTCCTCGGGTAGTCGATCAGCTCCTGCACCGACGTCACGGGGAGCGAAGGCGACACCGCGAGCAGCAGGTGTCCGCGCGTCACCAGCGCGATCGGCTGCAGGTCGCGCTCGATGTCGTAGGGCAGCTTCGCGACCATGTGGCGGGTGATGGCCATCGCGCCGATGGGCCCCATGCCGATGGTGTAGCCGTCGGGGGCGGCCTTCGCCACCAGGTCGATGCCGATCGTGAGCGCGCCGCCCGGGCGGTTGTCCACGATCACGGGCTGGCTCAGCTGCTTCGCCATTTCGGGCGCGAGAATGCGCGCGACCGTGTCGGTGGCGCTGCCCGGCGCCTGCGGCACGATGAACCGGATGGGTCGGTCGGGATACTGCGCGCCGGCCCCGCACGCGAGCAGGAGAGAACCCGCCGCCGCGAGGAATCGAAGTGCCTTCATGTCGCCTCCCGGGATGCGCACGCGCCGCAGGATCGCGGGCCACGCGCGTGCACCCGAAAGGCCGCATTCTCCCCGAGGCGGCGGAAAAGAAAAGGGGCGCCGCAGGGCGCCCCTTCTCGCCGGGACTTCGCGCTCAGGCCGCTTCGCGCTCGAACTCCGGCAGCGCGACTTCGGTCGGCTCGGGCGCGACCTCCGTCACGACGCGCGCCTCGCGCATCGTCGTCGTGCGCTGGTAGACGCGCCGGTGGTGCTCCGGGCAATAGCTGTAGCCCTCTTTCACCGGCTTGCCGCAGGAAACGAGGAAACCGTCCTCGCCCTTCTCGCCGGCGTGATACTGGCACCCGCGCACGGGCAGGTCGACGACCGGGGCGCGGTAGTAGATGAATGGTTGCTTGCCTTGCATCGGGGTTTCCTCGAGGTTGGACTCCATATGGGGATCGCCAACGCCCCGGACAAGTTCCCGGACCCGAAGCCCGCACCTACTTAGAATGCCTCCTCGGGAACTGCGAACAGGGGCGGGCGGCGTGCGCGACGACACCAAGGTGATCCACTCCGGGCGGCATCCGGAGCGCTTCGAGGGCGCGGTGAACCCGCCCGTGTTCCACGCCTCCACGATCCTCTCGCAGTCGCTCGAGGAGTGGGACCGCAAGAAGGCCGACCGGGCGCGGGGTGTGCCCGGCACCTATTACGGTCGCATCGGGACCCCTACTACCCAGGCGCTCGAGGAGGCAATCCGGGAGCTGGAAGGCGGCGCCTGCACGGTCCTTGTCCCGTCCGGCCTCGCCGCCTGCGCGGTCGGCCTGCTGAGCGCCGTGCAGGCCGGCGACCACGTGCTGATTACCGACAACGTGTACGGCCCGACCCGTACATTCGCCGTCCGGTTCCTCGCGCGCTTCGGCGTCGAGACGACGTTCTTCGACCCGATGGTCGGGGCGGGGGTCGCCGCGCTGATGCGCGACAACACGCGTGCCGTCGTGGTCGAGTCGCCGGGCTCGCTGAGTTTCGAGGTGCAGGACGTGCCGGCAATTGCCGCGGCGGCGCATGCGCGCGGGGCCACCGTGCTGATGGACAACACCTGGGCGACGCCGCTCTACTTCAAGCCCCTCGCGCACGGCGTCGACCTGTCGATCCAGGCGGCGACCAAGTACGTCGTCGGCCACTCCGACGCGATGCTCGGGACGATCACCGCCAACGAGCGCGCGGCGGCGCGCCTGCGCGCCGCGCACTATGAGCTCGGACAGACGGTCGGTCCGGACGACGCGAACCTCGCGAGCCGCGGACTGCGCACGTTGGCGGTCCGCCTCGCACGCCACTGGGAGACCGGCGTGCGCCTCGCCGAATGGATCGCCCGCCAGCCTGAGGTCGAGCGCGTCCTGCATCCGGCGTTGCCAGGCGATCCGGGCCACGCGCTGTGGAAGCGCGACTTCGCGGGCGCGAGCGGCCTGTTCGGCGTGGTGCTGAAGCCAATGAACCGGAAGGCGTACGCTGCGCTGATCGACAGCCTCGAGCTGTTTGGGATCGGTGCTTCCTGGGGTGGCTACGAGAGCCTGATCATGCCGATGAGCCCCGGCGACACGCGCAGCGCGACGACATGGCCGCATACGGGGCCCTGCTTCCGCATCCACGCCGGCCTCGAGAACCCGGACGACCTGCTCGCCGACCTCGAAGCGGGGTTCCGGCGGTTGCGCGAGAACGTTTAGGAAGAGAACTGCCGCCGCAGGCGGTAGTTCTCCCGGCTTTGGGGAGCGCGAGGGGCTGTGGCCCTTCGCCCCGTAACACCTGTGAAGGAGAACGAGATGGCGCTTCGCACACCGGGAATGGACAAGCAGCATGCGGCGCTCGCCGCGCTCGCGTCGCGGTACGTCGATGTCGACACGCTTCCATGGAAGCCGACGCCGTACAAGGGCGTCGACATCAAGATCCTGATGGAGGATCCGGAGACGGGGATCATGACCTCGCTGACGCGGTTCGCGCCAGGCGCCGAGTTGCCGATGCACGAGCACGTCGAGCTCGAGCAGAGCTGGGTCCTCGAGGGCCGCCTCATCGATCACGAAGGCGAGGTGACTGCAGGCCAGTACGTCTGGCGCCCGAAAGGGAGCAAACACGTCGCGCGCGCGCCGGAGGGCTGCCTCGTGCTCGGGTTCTTCCTCAAGCCCAACAAGTTCTTCTGATGCGCCGGGGCATTGCCGCGGCGTGTCTCGTCGCCGCGGCCGCCGCCCAGGTGGCGGCGCAGACGCTGCCGTTGGAGCCCGTTTCGGCGCTCGACCTCGCGCGCTACGCCGGCACCTGGCACGAAATCGCGCGCTACCCGAACTGGTTTCAGCGCAACTGCGCCGGTGACGTCACGGCGACCTACACGTTGCGCGGCGACGGCATGGTCGGTGTGCTCAACGCCTGCCGCAAGGCGGATGGCGAAACGATTCGCGCCGAGGGTGTGGCGCGGCGTCCGGACGCCGCGCACGCGCCCGCGAAACTCGAAGTTCGCTTCGCGCCTGAGTGGCTCGCGTGGCTTCCTTTCGTCTGGGCTGACTATTGGGTCGTCGACCTCGCCCCCGACTACTCGCACGTCTTGGTCGGAGAACCGACCCGCGAATACTTCTGGATCCTCGCGCGCTCATCGCGCCTCGACGACGCGACTTATGCACGCCTTCTCGAGCGCGCCAAGGGGCTCGGCTACGACCCTGCGCGGCTCGTGAAATCCGCCAGCTCGCGCTAGGGCGGCGCCCGAATCCCGCCCCGATTCCGCCATCCCGGCCGCGCACCATCGGCTCGTCGAATCGAGCGGTGGAGGCGCGATGGAAGACCTTGTGGTGATCGGCGGCGGCTTCGCCGGCCTCGCATGTGCCCGCACGGCAGCGCTGCGCGGCCTGCGCGTATGCGTGCTCGAGCGCAGGCGCTCGATCGGCGTCCGTACCCACACGACCGGCATCGTGGTCAAGGAGGCGGCTGAGGAATGGGAGATCCCGCCGCGACTGTCGCGACGCATCGCGGGCGTGCGGCTCTACGCGCCGAGCCTGCGCGCAATCGACCTCGACTCGCCCGGCTACTACTTTCTCGCCACCGACACGCCCGCGCTGCTGCGCTGGTTCGCGCGCGGTGCGCAGCACGCGGGCGTGCGGATCGTCGGCGGTGCGCCGTTTCTCGGCGCCCGCCGGGAAGGCGAGACGTGGCAGCTCGACGGCTACCGGTTCGACGCGCGCTTCCTGGTCGGCGCGGATGGGCCGCGCTCTGCGGTCGCGGCAAACCTTGGCCTCGGCGCGAACCGCGAGTTCCTGCTCGGCGTCGAGGCGGAAATGGCGGATGTCCGTGGCGTCGACACCGACCGACTGCACTGCTTCCTCGACGCGCGCCTCGCGCCGGGCTACATCGGCTGGGTCGTGCCCGGCGTCGGCGGGATCACGCAGGTCGGGCTCGCCTGCCGGCGGCCGTACCGCCCCGACCTCGCTGCGTTCGCGCGCAAGCTTGCACCGCTTTTCGATCTCTCCGCGGCACGCATCGTCGAGCGGCGTGGCGGGCTGATTCCCGTGGGGGGGGCCGTGAATCCGCTGTCCGCGCCCGGCGCGCTGCTGATCGGCGATGCGGCGGGGCTGGTGTCGCCGCTCACCGCGGGCGGCATTCACACCGCGCTCGACTCGGGCCATCGCGCGGGGCATGCGATCGCCGATCGCCTGCTGTACTTCGGGCCCGAGCCGGGCGCGGCGCTGCAGAGCGCCACACCGCGATGGGCCTGGAAGCGCTTTTTGCGCGGCGCGTATGACCTTGGCGTTCCCGACCGATTGTGGGACCTGGCGCTCGGCTCGACGCCGTTGCGCGTGGCCGCGCGGCTGATCTACTTCCACAAGCGCGGCGCGTTCTCGGCGGCTGCATGGCGCGAAGTGTGGGCGGAGGAGCGGGCGCGGGCGTGAGCCGGCTAGAATGGCGACCGTCTTGCAGTTCTTCGGGAGTCGGTCATGGCCAGGATGAGAATCGAGGGGTCATTCGTCGCGCTGATTACGCCGTTCAACAAGGATGGCGCGGTGGACTTCGGCGCGTTCCGCACGCTGCTGCAGTTCCAGGAGGACCACGGCACGCGTGCGGTGCTGATCATGGGCTCGACCGGCGAGACCTCGATGCTCTCTCCGGAAGAGAAGAAGCAGGTCATCGTCGAGACCGCGAAGATGAAGAGCGGCAGGATGCTCTTCTTCTACGGCTGCACCGGCAACAACACCGATGCCACGATCGCGAACGTGAAGTTCGCGCAGGCGAACGGCGCCGACGGCGCGATCCTCGCCGCGCCCGCCTACATCTGCGCGTCCGAATCTGACGGCGAGCAGTTCTTCCTCGACGTAGCGGATGCCACCGATCTCCCGCTCGGCATCTACAACAACCCGCCGCGCGTGAAGACCGACCTGCACTGGGACCACCTGCTGCGCATCTTCAAGCACCCGAACTTCGTGGTGCACAAGGAGTCGACGACGCGCGTCGGACAGGTCGCGCAGATCCTCGCGGCGAAGCCCGACGTGTCGGTCATGTGCTGCGACTCGCCGAACCTCGGCCTCGTGATCCCGACGATGTCGCTAGGCGGACATGGCACTGCGAACATGACCGGCAACATCGCGCCGGCGGAGCTCGCGACGATCTCGACACCGTGGATGAGCTACAAGGAAGCGGAGGCCTTCAAGGAGACCTACCTTCGCTGCCTGCCGCTGCTGCACTACACCTACTCGGCGATCAATCCGGTCGCGGTCAAGTCGCTGATGAAGGCGCTCGGTCTGCCGGCGGGCGACCTGCGCCGGCCGCTGCGCGGCCTCGAAGGCGAGGCGCTGGAGAAGGGCGTGCGCATCGTGCGCGAGCTCGGGTTCGACAAGAAGTACGGGTTCAAGATCGCCCCCGCTCTCAAGGTCGCCTGACGACCGTGGAACTGCTCCTCGCAGGCAAGACCGCGCTCGTCACCGGCGCCTCGAGCGGCATCGGCCGCGGTATTGCGTACGCGCTCGGCGCGGAAGGCGCGCGCCTCGCAATCACCGCCCGGCGCCGCGAGCGGCTCGAGGAGGTCGCCACCGAAATCGTCGCGCGTGGCGGACACCGCCCGGTGGTGATCGAGCAGGACTTTATGACCGACGACGCGCCGCTCAAGATCGCGGACGCCGCGCTCGCCGGCCTCGGTTCAGTGCAGATCCTCGTGAACAACGCCGGCGGCAGCCGCGCCTTCAAGATGCAGGCGACCGAGGCGCAGTGGGAAGAAGCATTGACGCTCAACTTTACGCGCCAGCGCCAGCTCACCGACCGGCTGCTCGCGCCGATGATCGAGGGCAGGTGGGGGCGGATCGTCAACATCACCGGTAAGTCGGAGCCCGAAGGCGTGAACGGTGCGTTCTGCGCCAAGGCCGCGATGCACTCGTGGGCGAAAGGACTCTCGCGCGAGGTCGGGAAGCACGGCATCACCGTCAACTCGATTCCGCCCGGGCGCATCCTGAGCGAGCAGATCCTGCGCAACTACGCGCCCGAGTACCGCGCGTGGCAATCGGAGCACGAGATCCCGGTCGGCGAGTACGGCCAGCCGGAGGACATCGCCTACCTCGTCTGCTTTCTCTGCTCGCCGCTCGCGCGCTACGTGACCGGGACGGTGATCCCGGTCGACGGCGGGCTGCGCAAGTATCAGTTCTGAAGGAGGGTGTGATGCGGTGGCTTGCGGCAATCCTCGCGCTCGCGGTGCTAGCGCCCGCGCACGCGCAATACCCGACCAAGCCGATTCGGCTCGTCGTCCCGTTCGCCCCGGGCGGGAGCTCCTCGATCGTCGCGCGCGTCGTCGCGGCGGAGATGTCGAAGGAGCTCGGCCAGCAGATCATCATCGACAACAAGCCCGGCGGGGGCGGGAACGTCGCAATGCTCGAGGTCGCCCGCGCGGAACCCGACGGTTACACGCTGATCATCGGCCACATCGGCACGCTGGCGGTGAACCCCTACATGTTCGCGAAGCTGCCGTTCGACGTGGACAAGGACTTCGTCCCGGTGTCGCTGCTCGCGAAGGTGCCCAACATCTTCGTTGTCAATGCAAGCGTGCCGGCGAAGGATCTCAAGGAGTTCGTCGCGCTCGCGCGGGCCAAACCGGGCCAGCTGAACTACGGTTCGGCCGGCAACGGCAGCGCCGGACACCTCGCGTTCGAGTACCTGAAGCTCGTTGCCAACATCGACGTCGCGCACGTGCCGTACAAGGGTACCGGCCCGCAGCTCACCGATCTCCTCGGCGGCCGGACCGACGCTTCGTCGGCCGGCACGCCGCCGCTGCTCCCGCACGTCAAGTCCGGGAAGCTGCGTGCGATCGCGGTCGGCCTGCCGCTGCGGATTCCCTCGCTTCCGGAGGTCGGGACGGTCGCCGAGCAGGGCTATCCGGGCTTCGAGACCTCGCAGTGGTACGGGATCATCGCGCCGGCGAAGACCCCCGAGGCGATCGTCATGCGGCTCGCCGCAGAGGCCGCTAAGGCGGCGAAGACCCCGGCCGTGGCGGAGCGCTTCGCGGCCGACGACGCGATTGCGGTGGGCTCCACGCCCGCCGAGTTCGCCGCGTTCATCAAGCAGGAGCAAGCGCGCTGGAGCGAGGTCGTGCGCAAGGCCGGGGTCAAGGCCGACTAGCGGTCGCGCCTTCGGCGGCGAAGCGCTCGGCGAGGAAATCCACGAACGCGCGCACCTTCGCCGACAGGTGCCGGCGGCTCGGGTACACCGCATACACGATCGTCGGCGCCGGCACGTAGTCGTCGAGGACTCGCACCAGGCGGCCCGCCGCCACGTCCGCGTCGACGATGAAGTCCGGCTCCATCGCGATCCCGATTCCTTTGACCGCCGCGGCCGCGAGCATGTCGCCGTTGTTGGCGTGGACCGGACCGGCGACGCGGACCGTATGCTCGCCGCCTGCCCGGTCCTGGAAGCGCCAGGTTCCCCGCTGGGGCAGGTACTCGTAGGTTAGGCAGGCGTGCTGCGCGAGGTCGGCCGGGCTCTCCGGCACGCCGTGCTCGCGCAGGTACACCGGCGCGGCGCAAGGCACGAGCCGGGTCTCGCCGAGCTTGCGTGCGATCAGGTTCTGCGTCGGCGACTCGCCGATGCGGATTGCGAGGTCGAAACCCTCCTCGACGAGGTCCACGAAGCGGTCGGAGAGCTGCACGTCGAACCGCACCTCGGGATGGCGCGCTGCGAACGCGCCGACCAGCCGCGCAACGTGACGCACGCCGAAACTGATCCCACAGGTCAGCTTGAGCGTTCCGCGCGGGCGGGCGGCGCTCATCGCCGCCGCCTGTTCGGCCTCGTCCAGGTCAGCGAGGACCTGCACACATCGCTCGTAGAAGGCCTGCCCGCTCTCCGTGAGGCTCAGCCGCCGTGTCGTGCGGTTGAGCAGCCGGACGTCGAGATGCGCCTCAAGCTCGGCCACGTGCCGGGAGCAGGCCGAGGTCGAGATGGCGAGCCGCTCCGCGGCCCGGGCGAAACTGCCGTGTTCGACGACCCGTGCGAAGACCTGCATCGCGGCGAAGCGGTCCATCCAAATTATCCCGAATAAAAGGACAATAAATTTCAGGATAGCCGCTTTATCCCGATCAGTGCAACCTGCACACTTAGGCGCATCGCAACCCAAAACCAGGAGCCTCCACCATGATCGACGCTCGCACTGCCCCCTACGCGGCCTTCGTGCTGCGCGTAGCCCTAGGGCTGATGTTCATCGCCCACGCGCTGCTCAAGTACGCGGTTTTCACGCTGCCCGGCACCGTCCAGTTCTTCCAGTCCCTCGGCCTTCCGGGGCCGCTCGCCTACGTGGTCTTCTGGGCCGAGCTGATCGGCGGCGCGCTGATCCTCGCCGGCGTCGGGTCACGTTGGGTTGCGGCCGCTCTCGTGCCGATCCTGCTGGGGTCGCTGTGGGCGCACGTCGGCAACGGCTGGGTGTTCACCGCGAAGGGCGGCGGTTGGGAATACCCGGCGTTCCTGGCCGCGACAGCGATCGCGCAAGCGCTGCTCGGCGACGGCAAGTTCGCGCTCTCGCGCCTGGTCGGCCGCGTGCCGCAGCTGCGCACGGCCTGAGTCGGAGCGACACGAGCGCGCCGCCCGCGAGTTGCACCGCGCGCGGGGCGCCGGTACCCTGCGCGGCCTGAACCGACTTGCGTTGAAGGAGATGCCGGCAATGATCGAGCTCTATTTCGCCCCCGGTGCCTGCTCGTTCGTGCCGCACGTCGCCCTGGAGGCGATCAAGGCGGCGACCGGCGAGAGCTTCGAGCCGAAGCTCGTCAAGTTGCACAAGGGGGAGAACCGCACCCCGGAGTACCTGGCGATGAATCCCAACGCTCAGGTGCCGGTGCTCGTGGTCGACGGGAAGCCGCTCACCCAGATTGTCGCGATCTGCGACTACCTCGACCGGCGCTTCCCGCAGGTGGGCCTCCTTCCGACCGAGACGTGGGCGCGCGCGCAGGCGCTGTCGCA
>Ga0105107_10001557_pt1 | contig 14863 bp, 15 predicted proteins | sample PPLLaktember2015_6_FD_79335 | JGI IMG/M metagenome (GOLD analysis project Ga0105107, IMG submission 79335) | Freshwater sediment microbial communities from Prairie Pothole Lake near Jamestown, North Dakota, USA - PPLs Lake P8 Core (1) Depth... | ecosystem: Environmental > Aquatic > Freshwater >...
ATGTGGTACGGTTCTCCCTTTTCCCGCGCCGAGGTCTTTGACCGGCTCCGCTATCTCGAGCCGAACAAGGACTTCCGGGCCGTCTGGCAGTACCAAAACCTGATGTTCATGACGGCCGGCTACCTCGTGGGCGTGCTCAGCCAGTCGACCTGGGAGGATTTCACCCGGAAGCGGATCTTCGAACCTGTGGGCATGACCAGCAGCAGCTTTTCCATCGAAGACATGAAGGCCGCCCCCGACTACTCGCTGCCCTACGGCGAGAAGAAGGATAAGGTCGAGGAGATCCCTTACCGGAACATCGATACCATCGGTCCGGCGGGTTCGATCAACTCCAATGTCGTGGACATGGCCCGTTGGGTGATGCTGAACCTCAACAAAGGGAAAGCCGGCGACATGCCGGTCATCTCGGAGGCGTCCCTGTCCCAGATCCAGGCGCCCCAGATGGTCATCCAGGACCCGGTTTTCCTTCTCCTTTCCGATTTCCCCGAGATCTACTACCCGAGCTATGGCCTGGGTTGGTTCATGACCTCCTACCGCGGTCACAGCGTGCTCCACCACGGCGGCAACATCGACGGGTTCTCGGCCATGGTCTCGTTCATGCCCAAGGACAATATGGGATTGGTCGTCCTGACGAACCTCAACGGAACGTTCCTGCCTTGGGCCCTCATGTTCAATATCTACGACCGTCTCCTCGGGCTGGACCAGAAGCCTTGGAGCCAGCGCTTTAAAGAAATCATCGACAAGATGAAAGCGGAAGCGGAGAAGACTCAGAAGGAGGCGGACAAGGACCGGCAGCCCAACACGAAGCCGACCCATCCCCTCGATGACTACGCGGGGGAATACGCTCATCCCGGTTATGGGACCGTAGCTGTCGTCAAGGACGGTGACGGCCTCAAGGCCAAATACAACGGCCGGGATTTCGCCCTGAGCCACTACCACTATGATGTCTTCGAACTCAAGGATCTTATTGAGGCCGAAAGCGGCGGGACCAAGGTGGCATTCGGCTTGGACCTTAAGGGGAACGTCATGACCGCTGCCGTTCAACTGGAGCCCACAGTGAAGGACATCGTCTTCACCCGGCTGCCCGACAAGAAGATGAGCGAGCGGAGCTTCCTGGAGAAGTTCTGCGGCCAGTACGAGCTCCAGGGCCAGCTCTTCACCGTCCAGATCAAGGGCGAGACGACGCTCGTTGTCGTCATCGCCGGCCAGCCGGAGATGGAGCTTGTTCCTTACAAGGGTACGGAATTCACCATCAAGGGAGCTCCCAACGCCGCCATTGAGTTTGTGCTTGATGCGTCGGGTGCCGCGGTGGAGGCCAAGCTCAAGCAGGCCGGGGCCGTCCTGTCCGCGCCGAGGAAAAAATAGCCAAAAACTCTTAAAAGACGGCTTCTTCGAGAACGCGGCGGTCCGTGAAGATACGGTCCGCATCCAGGGGGGAGAGGTCGATCGTTTCGTAGCGGCCGGTCCGGATCAGTTCGGACATTCCCTTGCCGACAGCCGGCGCCTGCATCAGGCCGTGTCCGCTGAATCCAACGGCTACGTAGAGTCCCTCGACACCCGGATAAGCCCCCAGCAGCGCATTGTGATCCAGCCTGTTGACCTCGTAGAGCCCTCCCCATCCGCGCAACAATCTCAGGCGCTCGAAAGAAGGCACCAACCGGGCCAGCTCCGGCCACACGGCGTCCTCGAAGTACTGCCTGTCCCATTCGAAGCGGAAGCCGGGCTCGACCTCTCTGTCCTTTCCCGAAATGAATTGATGGCCTGTTTCGGGCCGGCACCAATACCCACGCGGGCTGAAAAAAAAGGGCGGGATGTCGGCGAATTTCTCAGCCGGGTCGAAGTGGAAAACCATCTTGGGCGAGGGATCGACCGGGAGCTCCACTCCGGCCATGGCCCCCACCTCAGCCGCCCACGGCCCGGCCGCGATCACCACGGCCCGGCCGTCAATCCTCTCTCCCTTGGCTGTTTTGAGCCCGATGACCCGGTCTCCGTGCCGCAGGATCTCGGTGACCTCGTCGTGAACAACCTTTGCCCCTAATGATCTGGCCTTGCGGAGATAGCCTTGGAGTATCCCGTAGGGATCGGTGTACCCGGCCCGTGGACCGTAGGAGCCGCCGAGCAGGCTCTCCACGTTCATGGCGGGAACGAGTTTTTTGATGTCTTCGGGCGTTAAGAGCTCCACTTTGACGCCCAGGCTTTTCTGCAACTCGTATTGTCTTTTTAAGGTCTTCCAGTTATTTTCAGCGCCCAAAAAGAGGTAGCCCACCTGCCGATATTCGGCGTTGGCCCGTTCCCCGTCCACCGCCATTTCCTCATCGAACCGCTCGATGGCCTCAATGCTGTAGAGGCCGATGTCAATATTGACTTTGGTGCTGAATTGCTGCCGCACGCCTCCCGCGCTGAGCGCTGTCGAGGCGTACTTATAAGTGGGATCCTTTTCCAGGACGACCACTGATCCGTCAAGCCCGTCCTGGAGAAGATGATAGGCCAGGCTGCTGCCCATCACGCCGCCTCCGATGATGATGACGTCGTAACTGGGAATGCCCACGGCCTCTCGCTTGCCGGCGGTCAGGCCCTTTTCAGCTTCTTGAGGAAGGCGGGGTCGACGTCGGTGCCGAGGCCTGCCTTCTCGGGCAATGTGATCATCCCGTCCTTGACGGTCATTCCGTCGACGATCGGGTCGAAGGTGTGCTCGAAGTAGCCGTCGAGGTCGGCGAAGACGATGTTCTGGCAGGCGCCGTGGACGTGAGCTGCTGCGGTCAGCCCGAGCCGTGTTTCGATCATGCAGCCGAGCATGCAGCGGATGTTGGCGGCCTCACCGATGAGGGCGATCCGCAGTCCGTTTGTCATCCCTCCGGCCTTCATCAGCTTGATGTTGAAATAATCGCAGGCGGCGGCGCTGATGAGCTCTATGGCGTCGGCGGGGGAGTGGAGCGACTCATCGGCCATGATCCCGATCGGGCTTTCGTCCCGGACCTGCTTCATCCCGGCGATGTCGGAGTGAAGGCCCGGCTGTTCACAGAACTGGATATTGAATTTCTCCATGGCCTTGAGGGCGGTGATCGCCTGGGCAACGGTCCAGCCCTGGTTAGCGTCGATCCGGAGGCCGTAGTCATAGCCGATCGCATCGCGGATCGCCTGCAGCCTGGCCACATCCGCGGCCGGGTCCATTCCGACCTTGATCTTGAAGGTTTTGAAACCGGCGGCCAGCCGCGTCTGGACGCTCTTAACCATGTTCGCAGGTGTATCGATACCGGTCGTGACGTCGGTTTCGAAGACGGTCTTGTCCCCTCCCAGCAGGCGAAAAACGGGCAGGCCAGCCGCTTTCCCGAGGATGTCATACAAGGCCATGTCGAAGGCAGCGATGAGGGCGGGGTTGCTAAAGAGAAAACCCCCGAAAAGCTGATGGGCGCTCTCGATGGCCAGGGGGTCTTTGCCCTTGAGCATCTCCCGGATCGCCCGGGCCGCGGCGACATTGGTCTCTTGGGTGTCGCCCGTGACCGGCTGGAAGGGGCTGGATTCGCCGATCCCGGTGATCCCGGCGTCGGTCACGATCCGGATCAGCACCCCGCTCGAAGTGGTGATCGTCCCTAGGGTGATCGTGAAGGGCTCCTTCAAGGGGATGTCGAAGTAATAGATCTCGACGTCCTGGATCTTCAGCTTTTTGGCTTCGACCTTGGCGCTCTCCATCTTCGGGGAGGCCAGGGCGTTTCCGGCCGGGAGAGATGCCCCCAGCGCTCCTGCGCCGATCATCTTCAAGAAGTCTTTCCTCGTGATGGTCATGTTCGCTCCTCCGATTCGATCTCCGGTCTCGTTGATTTTAGCAAAAAAGCCGGGCTTTTTCCCTCTATTTTTTCAGGGTGAACTCCCAGGCGCACCAGGTGCCTTCCGGCTTCGGGTCCGGCGGACAGGTGAGGCACCGCGTCTCGATACGCGGGTCGATCGTTCGGGCGAACCCGCTGTATTCGACAATTCCAACGGGCTTGCAGGGAAAGGCGGCGAGGCCCTGGCGTTCCCTGGCCTCCTGGACCCGGCAGCTTATCATGCGGAAGACCAGGCGATCGGCCGTCACTTCACCGATCTCCTGGGCGTTTATTTGGGCATAAAGCCGCAGCTTGAGGGCCTGGATGAGGGCCGGGATACCGCCGCCTTCCTTCAGGCCGAGCCGCTTCATGATCCGTTTGGCCTCGAGCACGGTGAATTTTTCCCAGGCCTTTGCGTCGAGCTCCATGGCGGCCTCAAGACCGAACCTTTCCTCGACGGCCCGGAACCAGAGACCGTCGTGGGCCAGCCAGTTGACGGCCGCGTCGCGCAAGAGCTCGATAAGCTCGCCCTTGGTAAAGTCGCCGATCTCCTTGATCCCTGTCATTGGCCTTCCCCGCTTCTTCCCGCTATTTCCGGGATCCGTTCCTTTTTGCCTCGCGCCGGCTCCGCCGCTGAGTAATAGATGGACCCCTTATGCCTCTGCCGGCTGATCCTGTTCCAGCGGAGCAACGTCTCCAGGTGCGGCCGGAGTTCAATCTTTTTCCGGCCCAAGGAGGATGTCATATCAGCGAGCGTGACCGGCCGCCTTCGGGTCACGGCCAGGATCGCTTTCTTGAGGTCCTGGCCGCCCGGAGAAGCCGCGCGTCTTCGAAAGTCGACGACCACTTCCGCTCGCTCTCCCAGAGCTTTCTTTATCCTGCTGAGCTCTGCCCGTGAGAGGGGCCGGGCCCATTTTTCCGCCGGAGGACGGACCACTGTATTCAGCTGGACTCTATCCGGCCGGATCCGGCCGACGGCCTTTTTCAACGCCCTAATGTCGGCCGGCGAATCGTTGATCCCTTTGACCAGCATGACTTCGAGCCAGATGCGGCCCGGGAACTCACGGCGGAAAAGGGCAAGTCCCCTGAGGATATCGGCGACCTTGATCGAGGGCAGCGGCCGGTTGACGCGCCGGAACGAGGCGGCCGTGGCGGCGTCGAGGGAGGGGACGACGATGTCGGCGGCCAGAAGGGCCTGCCGGACTGTCTTGCGGGTGAGAAGCGAGCTGTTCGTCAGCACGACAACCGGGAGAGCGGTCATTTTCTTTATCTCCCGGATCAGGCCTCCGATCTCTGTATTCAGCGTCGGCTCGCCTGATCCGGAAAAGGTGATATGGTCGGTCTGCGGGTTTCTGTCGATGGCCTCTTTGATTTCGTTCAGAATAGCCCTTGAGGAGAAGAAGCGACCCCGGCGGCCTGACTTGCGGCCCGTGCGTCCCAGTTGGCAGTAGATGCAGTCAAAGGAGCAGGTCTTTTAGGGTATAATATCCACTCCCACCGAGAACCCCAGCCGCCGCGACGGGACCGGGCCGTAGATATGAGAGCGCGCTGGCGGGTTTTTCAACATTTATCTTTATATATGGAGATGAACTTGCGGAGCGACCGGTCATAGGTCCTCTCGGCCGCGGCGGGGAACAGGCAGGCAGGGAGTTCCTGGTTGCTCCAGTGGTAATCCAGGCATTCGCAGCAGACTCCCTTGCGGCTGCAGGGTTCATAGGAGCAATTGCATCGGGCGAGGTTCTTCTCCTGGCTGCATTTGTCCATCGGCTTCTCCTCTGGGGCGGTCGGTTGAGAATCAAGGATAGACGAGCCCTAATTAAAACGCAAGTTTGCTTGGGCTTGGAAATAACTTCTTTTCCGGTGATAAACCCGGTGGGCAATTTGGGTATGGCGAAGTGACCTCGAAGGTTCTCGCGAACGGCGTTAAGAACCTGAGCGGGAGCGCCGGCATTCCCAAATTGCCCACTGTATGATTGGAGATGCATACCCGGGTTTGTCTTCATGCAGGGGATGGTATATACTGCTTGGGAATTTGCGAGGGCGCGCATGAAAGAAGATCGGCGAAAAAATTACGGAGAGAAGGAAGCCACGGCCGGGTTGAAGACCCGGCTGCCTCGCCTCGAGACATTTCCCAACCAGTTCCCCGACACCGAGATCAAGATCGAGATTCCCGAGTTCACTTCCGTCTGCCCGAAGACGGGTCTGCCCGATTTCGGCCTGATCACCATCCTTTATGTCCCCAAGGATTCCTGCCTGGAGCTGAAGTCCCTCAAGGAATACATCCTGGCCTATCGGAACCTGGGCATATTCTATGAGAATGCCGTCAATCGCATCCTCGAGGATGTCGTCAGGGCCTGCCGTCCGGTCCGGGCAGCGGTCACGGGGGACTTCAACCCAAGAGGAGGTCTGAAGGCCGTTGTCGAAGCCCGCTACCCCCGTTCCGGTCAGCCCGCAGAATAACGAAATCTCCTCCCGGTTGGGCGCCACCGACCTGTTCATGCTGCTCACCGTCGTGGTCTGGGGATTCAATTTTTCCGTCATCAAGATCGCTTTACGGGAATTCACGCCGGGAAGCTTCAACGGTCCCCGGCTGACCGCCGCCTCACTGCTGTTGCTTCTTTTCCTCCGGCTGAAGGAGGGAAGCATCGCGCCTCCCCGGGGCGACCTGCTCAAGCTCATCGTCCTCGGAGTCATCGGGAACACGTTCTACCAGTTCCTCTTCATCAACGGGATCGACCGGACTTCGGCCTCGACGACGTCCTTGATCCTGACCATGACCCCCATCCTGATCGCCCTGCTCAGCGCCGTTTTTATCCGCGAAAGGATCCACTGGATCGGCTGGCTGGGGATCCTGACCTCTTTTTGCGGGCTCTATTTCGTCGTTTTCGACAACTCGACCGGGTTTTCGCTCGGCGAGCAGGGCCTGAGAGGGAACCTGATGATCCTCGTGGGGAATCTTTTTTGGGCGGTCTATACGGTTTTTTCCAAGCCCCTGTTGGCGAGGATGTCGGCCCTCCGCCTGACTACGCTGACGCTCACCTTCGGAGCGCTCTTCTATCTTCCGCTCACCGTCAGGGAGATCGCCACGCTCAACTGGGGGGCCCTGTCGGCGCGGAGCTGGGCGGCCATCATCTTTTCCGCCGTCTTCGCCATCGCCGCAAGCTATGTCATCTGGTACTCATCGGTCAAACGGGTGGGCAATACCAAGACGGGAATCTACAGCAACATCACGCCCATCTTCACCGTCATCTTCGCCGAGCTGATCCTCGGCGAGCGCATCGGTCCGACCAAGGTGATCGGAGCCCTTGTCATCGTCCTGGGGTTTTACCTCACCCGCTTCGGCTATCGCTGGTTCAAAAAGTAAAAGCTTCAGCGAAGGCCCATCACCCTGTGGAGCTGAATGGAGAGGCGGATGTTTTCCAGTCCGGCGGCGGAAGCCTCTTTGATCAGACGGAGGGCGCGTTTTTGGCTCCACCGCCGGTTAGACTCGGGCTGTAGGAGGACGGGGATCCTTTTCTGGAAGGCCTTACGGATCTTCCGGACCACAGCCAGGTCCAGCTCCTTGCTCACGACAAGTTTCACTTCTTTAGCCAACCGCTGGAACTGCGGCCGGACGAAGTACTCCGCCGGCTTCGGCGAAACGGTGAGCCAGTCGGCTCCTGTCGGATAGTATCGGGTCCCGTTGGTTTCCACCTGCACCAGATAATGAAATCTTTTGAGGAGCCTGACCAGGAGTCGAACATCCTGCATGAACGGTTCGCCGCCCGTCAGGCAAACCCAGCGGGCCGGAAAGCGCCGCTGGATCCCGTGGACGATTTCCAGGATCCTGTCCACACCGTACTCTACACCGCCTTCCCAGGCGTATTTGGTGTCACAGAAGGAGCATCTCCGGTCGCAACCGGCGAGGCGGACAAAGACCGTCGGTTCGCCCTGGCGCGTCCCCTCGCCCTGGATGGAGGGGAAGATCTCAACGATCTTCAGAGTAGGTGGCGCAGGCATCGTCGGATTCCCAGACCGTCACCTCGATGACGGGGAAATGCTCTTTCAACCGGCCGAAAAACTCGCGGGCGAGGTTTTCGGCCGAGGGGTTGAACGGATAGATATCGTTGAGAAGCGAATGGTCGGGGAGGACTTCGGCGAGTTTCGCCTTGATCCGGGTGAAGTCGATCCCTATTCCAGTTTGGTCGAGCTCTGCGACCTCGAGCGCGACCTCGACCTGAAAGGTATGCCCGTGGACTTTCTCGCACTTCCCCTGATATTCCTTGAGGAAATGGGCGGCCTGGAACTTGTCCCTGACGCGGAGTTTCCAGCTCATATCTTCCCTTCCTTTCTGAGTCTTGTAAGGAGGTGGTCTTTGGCCCCCGCCCCTTCCCAGGCCTGCTCGCGGAGCAGGCAGGAGGAGCAGCGTCCGCACGGGATTTCTTTCCCGGCGTAGCAGGAAATCGAGAAAGAATAATCCGCGCCCAGGGAGAGACCCAGGCGGATGATCTCCGACTTCCTCATCAGGAGGAACGGCGCAACGATCCGGATGCGGCGGCCTTTTGAGGAGGCGGCGGCACCAAGGTCGATGGCTCTCTGCATGGCCCGGACGAAGGGAACTTGGGTGTCGGGATATTGAGGTGAATCGATGATGTTGAAACCGCAGACGATGTCATCGATCCCCTTGGCCTCGGCCCAGGCGGCGGAGAGCGCCAGAAAAATCCCGTTTCGGAACGGGACATAGGTCGATGGGACGGGGGGCCCGCTCACCTTGCGGCGCGAGATCCGGGGCAGGGGAGTGGAAAGGTCGGTCAACGCCGAGCCCCCAACCCGACGGAGGTCGACCTTAAGGACTTGATGGGGCAAGCGGAGGCGGCGGGTCAGGCGGCGCGCCAGGGTCAATTCAACGCGGTGACGCTGCCCATAATCAAAACTCAAGGCGGAGACCTCGGCGTACCGGCTCCGCGCCCAGTGAAGCGCGGTCGTGGAGTCGATCCCGCCGGAAAAAAGGACGAGGGCTTTCCTTCTCGGGGGCATGACGAGTTGATATTAAAAAAGAAACGGATCTTTTTCAAGGAGGACGCTTTACTTGGCTCCCCTTTTTGCCATACTATAGCGGTCTTCAGGGTCGCCTCCCCCGCAGGATCCCTGATCGGGGTGGCCCCTTGGAGAATGTCCCGGGAAAACCATGATGGATGAAGATAAGCGTCCCGCTGAGAGGCAAAAAGCCCTCGAGCTTCTCTCGCGGGCCGAACAAGGTCAGGAGATCACGGTCCGGGACGACCAGCACGAGGGTGCTGCTCTGCTGGATGCAGCCAGGGTGGCTCGGGGAAGAGGCGGCCGCCTTCGTCTTATCGATACCGGGAGGTTTAGCGTGTTCGAGCTCGAATGGCTGGCCGAGGCCGGTGCCGACGTCTACACCGCGGACGAGGCGCGGCCGAACCCGGCGGAGCTGGGACTTCTGGCCAAGGCCTGCGCCAAGGGAGAGGGCATCATCGCCTATTTCCATCATGGAGCCCTGGAGAAAGGTTCAGGCGCAGTCCCGACATCGCCGGTCTTTCTTGCCGAGGCCGGCCGGGACGGGATCGACGTTCATATCTCCAGCCGTGAACGCGCGCGCGACCTGACTGACCTGGCCGAGATCGCCCACGTCTGCAGAAACGCGGGAAGCCGGCTGGTCTATTACCATCTTGGATTGCTCGCCCCCGGCCTGGGAGATCTCGCCCGCTCCGGAGGCTGGATCCACCTCTCTGACCTGGACCTCCCGGCCGACATTGGAGGACCGCTGCTCACGGACATCGCCTCGGGCGCTGCGGCCTCCGGTTCCGGCCTTGTCATCCACCTGGAAAAGGGACTGCCGCTAGACAGTCTGCGCGATCTCCTCGGAAACGGAGCGTTTCTCTTTTTCAAAACCCCCCCCGCCAGCCGGCGGTCGCCTCTCGGAGCCCTTGAACATCAGGCGGGGAAGAGGGTCCTGGACAGGCGTTCCTATTATCTTTACCCCGACTTCCTTCCCTGAAATGCACGCTGCCAGCCAAGTTTTCGCCGTCCTGATCTTCTTTTCGATGTTCATCGTCATCATCCTGAACAAGGTCCCGCGGTACATCCCCGCGCTGGCCGGGGGCGCACTGACCATCGTGGTCGTATTCCTTTTGATCATGAAAAGCCCTGAGGCTGTCTTTAGCGTCCTGAATGTCGGCCAAATCGTCAGGCCGGAGTTCTGGGTTCCCGGCCATGAGCCTCTCGAGTCGTCCGGGGTCAATTGGCAGACGATCATCTTCATCGGCGGGATGATGGTGATGGTGGAAGGCCTGGGCAAGGTGGGCTTTTTCCGTTGGCTCTGTCTCTACGTCGCCCGGGTCGTCAAGTACCGGGCCGTTTCCATCCTGGTGGCCTTCATTCTGCTCTCCGGTTTCCTGGCCATGTTCATCGACAGCATCACCGTCCTTCTTTTCCTGGCGACGGTGACCATCGAACTGGCCCGGATGCTGAAGTTTGACCCCGTGCCGGTCATCATCGCCGAGATCTTTGCCTCGAACGTGGGCGGGAGCGCGACGATGAGCGGCGATCCGCCGAACATCATCATCGGCACGGCATTGGGATATTCGTTCATGGATTTCCTGAAGAACACCGGCCTCATCGCCTGGGTCGGAATGGTCGCCACGCTGGTCCTTTTTTATTTTGTCTTTCGGAAGGGGTTGCTGGCATCCGAGAAGAAGAACCCGATCGACCCGAGCCGTTACCCGCGGCCCAAGGAGGCCATTGACGACCCGCGCCTATTTAAGATCTACGTCGGGGTTTTTATCCTGACGATCCTGCTCCTGATCACTCACGCCGAAACGGGGATCTCGGTGGCCTCGATCGGCTGCATCGCCGCCGCCCTGACGCTGGCTTTTGGATACAAGAACGCCGCCCACACCTTGGCGGGGGTGGACTGGCGGACGCTCCTCTTCTTTTTGGGGCTCTTTGTCTGCGTGGGCGGGCTGGAGCACACCGGAGCGCTCAAGGCCCTGGCGGATTTCATCGGCCGCGTCTCAGGGGGGAGTTTTGTCATCGTCATGACGATCATCATCTGGGTGTCCGCCTTCTCCTCGGCCATTGTCGACAACATCCCCTTCGCCGCCACGATGATTCCCGTGATCCGAAGTCTGGCCGCAGCGGGGATGCCGCTTCCTCCGCTTGCCTGGGCCCTGGCCCTGGGGACGGACATCGGGGGCAACGGGACTCCCATCGGCGCCTCGGCCAACGTTGTGGGAACGGCCATCGCCGAGAAGGAAGGCTATCCCGTCTCCTGGGGGCGCTTCTGCAAATATGCGCTGCCCGCTATGGTTTTGGTCGTCGGCATTTGCTGGATTTTGCTGTTGATCAAGTTCACCTGAAAGGGGGACGCATGTTGGAAAAGATCCTGATCCCGCTCGACGGGTCGAAGCTGAGTGAGGCCGCCCTCGGCCCTGGCGTGGAATTGGCCCGGGCGTTTGCTTCCGAGCTCTATCTGCTCGGCGTCTGTGAGGGTCCGGACGAAAAGCACCACCGGCTGATGAAAGCCTACCTGGATAAGAAAGCCGAGGACACGTGCCAGGCCGGTCCCGGGAAGCCCGGGAACGTCAAGACGGTTGTCGATTGCGGAGAGCCGGCGGGCCGGATCATCAGCTATGCCACGAGGGAACGGATCAGCCTTATGGTCACCGTCTCCCACGGACATTCCGGGATGATGCCGTGGACGATGGGCAGCACGGCCAACAAGCTCATCCACGGTGCGCCCATGCCTGTCCTTCTTCTGCGGGCCTCCGCGTTCAAAAAAAGGGGCCCTCAAAAAAGCATCTTCAGCAAGATGCTCCTGCCGCTGGACGGATCACCCGCGGGAGAGGCCGCGCTGTCTCTGGTACTGGAGATCGCCGCCGCACTGAAAGCGGAGGTGACGCTGCTCACTGTCATCGAGTCCAGCCGGCGGGTTCACACGATCGGAGGTCTGGACTTCATCCGCTTCCCCGAGCAGGAAGTCCAGAAGACAAGACAGGATCTGTCGGACTACCTCGACTGCGTGGTCAGGAAATTCCGCGACAGGGGAATAGAGGCGCGCCGCGAAATGAAGTCCGGCCAGGCCGCCGAGGAGATCCTCAAGTTCGTCAAGGGGGCCGGTGTGCGTCTCGTGGCGATGTCATCCCATGGCAAGTCCGGCCTGCGGGAATGGGTCTTCGGAAGCGTTTCCAACAAAGTGCTGCATGCCGGCAAGTCCCATCTGCTGCTGGTCAGGGCCACTCCGGACGCCGAGCTCGTCTGCCCCCGCTAGATCCCTCTCCGGATCCACGGAAGGTGCCGCTTTCGGTCCCCATCACGAGTCGGGATTCCGTTCCGGGGCGAGTCCCGGCGATTTCGTGGCACGAAATTTGCTGAGCGCATTTCGGTGCGCGACCGCCACAATTTGTTGAGTCACTTTTCGGTGACACGCAAAAAAAAGTATGAAAAAGTATTGACATTTGAAAAAATTGATTTATATTTAGTTATGAAGCTAGAAAAAAATTTTGAATCAAAGAAAAAAAAGGCAGGGGCAATCAATATAGAATGGGAGTGGATTCGGGAACCTTCCTGAAAAAAATCACAGTCGGTTGAGACAACAATGAAAATCGCTTTTCTTTACAGCTCTAAGGACGGAACGGCGTCGTCTCTGCAGTCACGACGCTATGAAGAGAACCACGAGGAAGACGACCCTCCACTCGATCTTCTCGCCGAGTGCGACTCGGATGAGACCATCGAGGCGATCGGCACGGCGCTCGGCGAGAGACATGAAATCGTCCCGATCGAAGCCGACGATGAAGCGTATCTTCATCTCAAAGAACTCCGACCCGACCTTGTTTTCAACATCGCGGAGGGACTCGTCGGTCCGAACCGCGAATCCCACATTCCCTCGATCTGCGAGATGCTGGGGATCCCCTACACCGGCTCGGACCCGCTGACCTTGGGCATCTGCCTGGACAAGTCCAGGGCCAAGGAGATCCTTTCCTATCATAAAATCCCCACGCCTCCATTCTGGGTCGTGGAGAACGGCTCCGGCATCAGCCTCAGGGTGAAGCTTCCGGCGATCGTCAAGCCGCTTCACGAAGGCTCGAGCAAGGGGATCAAGGACAATTCGGTCGTGAGGACCCGCGCTGAGCTCAAGGCCCGGGTGCGGGAGATCCAGTCGCTCTACAAGGAGCCCGTGATCATCGAGCAGTTCCTGGGCGGCCGCGAGTTCACTGTCGGCGTGCTGGGCAACCCGCCGAACCTTGAGATCCTGCCCATCGTTGAGATCGACCATTCCCAGCTCCCTCCGGGCGCGAACCCGGTTTATTCTTACGAAGCCAAGTGGATTTGGGACCAGCCGGACAAACCCTTGGAGATCTTCCGTTGTCCTGCTCAGCTGGATATGGACCTGAAAAACCGGATCGAGGATATCGTCAGGAGGACCATCTCAGTCCTGCGCATCAAGGACTGGAGCCGGATCGATATTCGGCTTGACGAGAGGGGCGAACCGAACATCCTGGAGATCAACCCCCTCCCCGGGATTTTGCCCAATCCCGAAGAAAACTCGTGTCTCCCGAAAGCCGCCCGCACGGCCGGCTATACTTATTCGGCACTGATACATCGCGTGGTCGATGAAGCGGCCGCACGGTATGGAATTAAGGATCATGGAAAAAGAAAACATCTTGGTAGGGATCGCCTACAGTCATTTCAACCCCGCCATCAACCCCTCGAACGAAGGGCAATCTGAAGCCACCGTCGCCGAGGTGGCCGCCTCCGTTTTGACCGCCATCTCCGAAGAGGGCTTCAACGCCACCGTCCTTCCTCTGAGGGAAAGCCTGATGAGCCTGGTGCGCCGCGTCAAGGAACTCAAGGTCGATGTCCTCATCAACCTGTGCGAGGAATATCGCAACCGGCCCCAGCTCGAGGCCAACGTGGCCGCCATGTTCGAGGCCTTCGGCATCCCCTTCACCGGCTGCCCCAGCAAGGCTCTGGCCATCTGCCAGGACAAGTTCAAAGCCAAGGCCATTCTCAACGCCTTCGGGCTGCCCACGGCCAAGGGCCGCCTCGTGACCTCGACCGACCAGAAGATCGACAACATCCCTTTCCCGGCCATCGTCAAGCCCAACCAGGAGGACGCCAGCTTGGGCATCTACCAGGACGCGGTCGTTCACGACGCGGCCTCACTCCAGCAGAGGGTGGACAAGATCATCAACATTTACAAACAGCCCGCCCTGGTCGAGGAGTTCATCCAGGGCCGGGAGTTCAATGTCGCTGTGCTCGAGACTGACCGGCTTCAAGCTTTGCCCGTCTCGGAGATCGACTTCTCGACCATGCCGGAATCGGCCCCGCACATTTGCAGCTACGAAGCCAAATGGTACGAGGACCACGTCCTCTATGCGACGACCCCGGCCATGTGCCCGGCGCCTATCAGCGACGGGTTGCGCGATAAGCTCCACCAATACGCGCTGGCCGCGTTCCAGGCAATGGGCTGCCGCGACTATGCCCGGGTCGATTTCCGGATGGGTCCGGACGAACGGATCGCCATCCTCGAGGTCAACCCCAATCCCGACACCAGCCTGGATGCCGGCTACGCCCGGGCGCTCAAGGCGGCGGGGATCGCGTACGCCGGGTTCTGGGGCCTGATGATAGAGAATGCCCTCCGCCGCAAGGAGGAGCCCTGGTACAGCTCCGACGATGTCCGCATCGAGTATCCGTTTTTCTGGCACCAGGTGCTGGAGAGCGCGATGCGCAAGAAAGGAAGGAGATGGTCCGTTCTATGACGCGGGAGGACCGCCGGACCGTCCTCGACATCATTCAATCCACCGAGATGTTCACGCCGGATGAAGTCGCCGTGGCCTGCGAACTGATCGACATCTACCTCGATCAGCCCCAGCAGCGGGACTATCGCCTCGTCGTCGCCGAGAACGAGGATGGCCGGGTCGTCGGCTACATCTCATACGGACCGACTCCTCTCACCGACGGGGCCTATGACCTTTACTGGATGGCTGTGGCGAGGGGGGAGCAGGGCCGGGGCTTCGGCCGGGAACTCATGAGCTGGCTCGAAATAACGGTACGGGACG
>Ga0105107_10001558_pt1 | contig 14861 bp, 14 predicted proteins | sample PPLLaktember2015_6_FD_79335 | JGI IMG/M metagenome (GOLD analysis project Ga0105107, IMG submission 79335) | Freshwater sediment microbial communities from Prairie Pothole Lake near Jamestown, North Dakota, USA - PPLs Lake P8 Core (1) Depth... | ecosystem: Environmental > Aquatic > Freshwater >...
CTCGTGAGCTCATACAGCTCATCGGTTCTTCCGAAGAACGCTTGGTCCTGCCGGAGATCGGTGTTGTCCATGAGAGACCGTTCAAAACCGTTTCACGATGAAGACAAGCCGCGTTTTGCTGTCCTGCGGCAAGTGGCGTACCTCGAGCAAGATGCCGCCGATAGGGGAGCGAATCTCGGACTGTAACCGGGCGCCTCTGGCCTTCTCACGCATCTGGGAATCCCGCAGGTGAAAACGGGCGATATCAAGGACTATTTTTCTGGCCAGCGCCCGTTGTGAGGAGTGAAGCTTGTGCAATGCAGCTCTCTCTCTGTGCAACTTCAGCTCATAGGAGAAGATCTGGCCAGAGGAAAGAAATCCGCTTTTCAGAAGGGTGCGTGCGTGCAGGTAGTCGGCTGAATCGATTGCGACGTCCAACTCTGCGGCGGCTATCCTCCGGTCGTAGTCTTCCAGGGCGGCAGACTGCTGGCTTGTCAGCGCTGCGAGCTTCTCCTCGTTCACCGTCAGCTCCTCTTCGTAAAAGGAGATCGTGGTCTTCGTTGCGAGGATATCCCCTTGCCTGATCGTGTCCCCTTGCTGTTTGATGAGGATTACGGAATCTCTGGGTTCTACAAGATATGAGAGCTGAGAGTAGGTATCGAACTTTGGCAGTGACAGGCGGGTGCATGAAGAATCGCCTGAACCAGAAAATGCATGAACGTTCTGTCCGGAAGAAGAGGGATCGCCGAATGCGGGAACAGGGAATATCGATTTGATGGTGAGTATCCCCTTGGTGACGTAGACAAGTTCCAGATTGTACTCTCTGATGTCATTCGGCGTGGCGAAATTCAATTTGATCACGCCGCCCGACCCTGTAACCGAACTGAAGAGGTGGATATTCTCGGGCAGCGAGACCTTGTCGATCGTGGTGACATCCCCGAAAAAGTAGTTTTCGACGGAAGTGTCGACAAGAGCAAACAGCTGTGCGAGTAGCTGATTGCTCATGTCAACCGTGCGGACGGATGCATATGCAGGACGGTCTTTCTGGCACACAATGGATTCGGCGACATAATCAGCCTCGAAGCTCTTGCCGATGGTATGCAGCCGTCCGTCGGGCGTTTTGAAGACCAGCGTGTGCGGGTTGATCGCGCCCACGATCTCGTATGACCCCATGAACGCCTGCTTGGTCAACATGTCGTACGACTCGATTGTGGCCGTTACAAAGTGGTCCCTTGAGAACTCTTCATAGTCACGGACGGCGGCCTCAATGCTTCGTTGCGTCACACGGATGAATCGTTCATAACCCTGGGAGGCAACATAGAATGTCGGAATGCAGCAGACGAAGAAAATGACACCCAGCACCTTTTCGTTGCGGGATCCCGTCTGAATTCGGTAGCGCTGCGGACGGGATGCCTCCAGCGGGAAGACACATCTCAATCCCGAGAACGGATAGAAGAGTTTAGTACCGTTCACGGTGCCGGTGTCCAGCAGGGGATGAGAAAGATAGCCCATCACAAGGCAGGTGTAGATGTCCCTCCCGATCAGACAGAGGGGGCTGAGCAACAACGAGAAGAGAAACACACAAGCGAGTGAGTGTGTGAACGTCCGGTGTCCGAACCGGCGCTCGAGTGTGAACGAGACAAATGGGAGGAACCTGCCGATCCTGCTCGCCCCTGTGTCGATGTCGGGAAGCACGGATGACACGGCGATCAACAGGGCATTGGGCACGGTGAGGGCGACACCGGTTGTCGTCAGTATGAGCAGATATAGAAGCTCGGCAAATGCTATATGCGTGGGGGCAGTCATTGCGTTCAGTGCCCAGTCGTCAGGCGGCGGGCACGAGGAAACAGGTAGATGCCGTTGCACAACACCCAACCCCCGGCCTAACGCCTATTGCCTCGTGCCTCTATTTCTTCATCCGATAATAAATCTGTTCAACCTTGTCGACTGCCTTGTGGCGCTCAAGGAGTTCGTACTGTTTTGTGAAAAGATCGGCCACCAGTGTGAGCGCGGCAGAACGAAGCTTGGAGCGTTTCAACCATGGTGCGTGTCTTATGACATCATCGATGAGATCCAGCACAAGAGGTGCAGTGGATTCGTCTAGCGAGCCTGTTGAGAATTCCGGGTTGAGGAGCTGCAGCCGGCGTTCGGACTTCGCAATGATGCTTTCGGATTTTCTTCCGACGCATCCGCATGTGTGCTGCCGGAAGGAGCGGTACAAACGGTCAAGGACTCGCACAAATTCCTGTTCATCGTGTTCAGGGTACGTAGTCGCGGGCTGGCGGCCGGGGGTTTGCGGTGCGTCAGGATTCCAAGCCTCAGGTCCATCAGCCTTTGAATCCGCCGGTGTGTCCTGGTGCGGCTCCACCGGCGTTTCAGATAGAGAAGCCAACGCAGGTTTACTCCTCTTCCCGCGAGGCTTCCTGCGTGACCGTTCTGGATTCCTGGCGGCACTCCGGCCCGGCTTCTGAGCTGCGTCATCGACGGGTTCTCGACCTGCCCCGGGAACTGGACCCTGTGTAGCTCGCTGGGAGGCCTCTTCGTGTGCCCGATGAGCGGGATCCCCGTTCGCTCTTTGAGCGGGATTCTCGTTCGCCTGCTGAGCGGGCTCCCTGTTTTCCCGCTGACCGGGATCCTCTCGGACCGCTTGACCCGGGCCGTCCGAATGCGTCGGCTCGAACGCCAGCTCCGTTTGCGCAGTCGGTTCCGCAGCTCCCGTTGCAGCCGGATGAACCGCCATGTCAGCCATATCGTACAGCAAGAACCCTCCCTGCTTGAAGCCGAGCTGAAACTCGAGCCCGACGAGTGGATCGATTTCCCGGATCTCGACTGCCGGAAGTTTCCTGGAGAAGTCGATCCGCTCGGCCAGGGGGCGGGCGCAGCCGCTGGACCGGAGCAAGCGTTGGATCTGTTGCTTAGAGAGCGTGTCAACCTTCACCTTGATAATCGGTTCGGTGTACACGGTTGAGATGAAGTGCTGCGTGAGGGATTCGCCCGCCTCGAAGAGATAGATGAGCGTGCGATGCCGCTGGACTTGATTCTTGAAGCGGCAATGGGCCGCATCCATGTTCGTTGGTGCCCGGCGCACCTCATCGAGAGAAATGCACTCGTAGATCTCCGGTCCACGGAGAAAGAGGAGGTCGTAGCGCTTCAGCGCTTCCTGCGGGAGGTAGGCAACGACGATGAATCCGCGCATTGCTTCTTCTTGTGACTCGGCGACGAGAAATGGGTTGAGGTACACGGCGGGGATCTCCCCGAATATTTCGACGGCGCCCCTGATCATTGGGTTCTCCCGTTCCGCAACAGAAGCTCCAGTTGCTGCACACCAAACCGGTTGAGTGACTCGCGGGCTTCAAGCAGATCGAGCTTTGAGCGGATCAATACGTCATACTGGATCTTTCCCTGTTCGAAGAGGAGTTGTCTGAATTGTAGCACGTCTTCACTCATTCCAATCCGTGCACGCAGGAACCGTCGTTCTTCGTCCAGAGCTAGGAGTCTTCTCCTGAGAAGCTCCCTCTCGCTTAATTGGCGATCGACAACTCTGGCGTATTCAGTCTGAAGTCGCCTGATCTGAAGCATGTCGACGGCATGCTGCGAACCGTCAAGAATGCCGGAGAGAGAAAGTGTCACCGTAAGCCGGTACGCGTCCCTGGGAAGCATGTAGGGAAGTCCCGAGCCGGCATCGAGGAAGAGGACGTCACTGAGCCCTAAACTTGCAGTCAGGGTCATGCGAGGAATCAGGCGGTGCCAGAAATCGCTCTGAGTGGCCTTCTGGCGTGCCTGTTCGATGTCGCACTCAAGGAGTCTTAGCTCCAGGGTATCCTGAAGCGGTGGCTGGCTGCGTACGATTGCCGCTGCGAATAGCAAGATCACCATTGCTTGGCACAGGACCACCATTGCTTGGCAATGGATCACCATCGCGTGGCGCACAATCACGATCGCGTGACGCGGGTGCGTCATCGAGCGAGGCGGAGAAGGAGGGGTCATGGTGTCTCGTTCTCGAGAATCGTCCGTGCCGAAAAGACGGTTGGGCAGTGCCAGTACTTGGAGTTTACGCAGGCAAACGATAGTCCCTCCTGGGCATGCCGTGAGAGTTCCGTGCGCTTGACGGCAAAACTCCCGCCGCACTCCGGGCAGACGACAACGATAATCGGGTCGATCGGCGAAGCCGCCCCGTCCCCTCTGTACCAGTCCTGCGACGCGGCGTATCGCTTGAGGGTTGCGATTTTCGGAAATGAAGTCTCAAGGTTCTGGATTGCCCAGTCGAAAAGGAGCTGCACCTGCGCGTTGGTCAGATCCTTGAATGCGTTGTAATACTGCTTCAGAGCGTTGCTGTCGACCGGTTCACGAAAGGCATGACAGAGAGCCTGAAAGTGCACTGCGAATGTGCTGTATTCATCCATACCGGCCCTCCGTTGTCACGTTGCGAGTATTGTGTTGTGCGAGAGCGAATTCCCTCAGCTCTGCGGCCAGTACCTCCGTCGTGCATTGGGGTTCCAGTATCGCGCGGAGGTAGGCTGGTGGATTTTTTACCCCACCGTAGAGGAGATCACAGGCACCGTCGAACTTCGGCCCATGCTTGTTTCTGAGGATTTCGATCTTCTGCAGATCCAGGCGCGACAGCATCGTGTTGCGGCTGATGCGGTCGCAGATGACGCGTTCCAGATGAGGATCTGGAGTCATCAAGATAATGTCCCCCGGGCCGGCATGGTCAGCCACGGTTCCGGCGACAACGGGATGGTTGGTTGAGGACTGTTGCTGCTTCCGGCCCGGGTTTTCGGAATTCAGAACCGGCAAAACGTCATCAACACCATGTTGTTGATGTTGATGATGGTTATGTCGGATATGTTCAGATGTGGTTAGGTCAGGTTTGGTTCGGTTAGGTGTCACGGTGTGGCCAGGCTTGGTTTTCTTTTGGCTCCGCTTTGTCTTTGGCTTGCGGCGGGTCGTGATCTGTGCAAGGGAGGTCGTGTTGTCAGTGTTTCCAACATCTTTGTAAAGTTGCTTCACTCGCCTCCAGATTGCCGATTGTCGCCTATGTCTGGACCGGAGAAAAGGTCCTGCGTACCGCCACCAGTTGTGCACGCGAAGGTATGGAGCCGTGTCCAGCCAATGTGTTTCCTTCATCGCATCTATGAACTGTTGTGACAGTGCCACCGGCACTCCGGCAGCCTCGCCGAGCTCTGAGATCTTGAAGGTGTGGAGGTCTCCGTCTTCGGCATACTCCATGCACCACCACCAGAAGCTCTGAAGCCGTCCGACGGTCTCCCACTGAGACCAGTCCATGAGTATCATTAGTCTGCGTGTCTTGGGGTGACGGAGAAGCCCCTGGTGACTTTCGATCCATGCCATGGTAATTCTCCTTTTCTGAACGGGGACCAATATAGCATCAAGGGGGGGCGATGAACAGCAGTTTTTTTCGACAGATATTCGGGAAATTGCGCCAGCTCGACTCATAAAACGGCGAAAACGAGCTGGCAAGCCCAAATTTCATGCCCGAAATGGGAATTCGTCGATTTCGACAGATATTTCAGGAGGGGCAAAACGACCGCCAGAATATAACGTGTTTGCGTGATTGCCATGAGATTGGCCGTTGTGTAACTTGCTCGTGACCATTTCGCGGTTGGGTCGTGCTGGTTTTTCCCCGAACTTCCATATCCCCGGAGGTGTGAAATGAGGCTGCCCATGACCATCTGCGTTTTCATCGTCGCGCTTCTCCCCGCACAATTCGCCGACGCACAATGGGTGCAGGCCAACGGACCATACGGCGGCGATATCGAGTGTCTGGCAACGACCTCCGATAGAAGCGGGGGGAGGTATCTGTTCGCCGGAACGCAACAGGGCGGCATCTTCCGATCGACCAACGACGGAACAAGCTGGACACGCGTTTACCCTGCCCCGGGTGTCATGGACGTTCGCTGCTTGGCCGTGTTGCCGGGTTCCGGGGTTACAAGACTCTTCGCCGGCACGTATCCGCGCGGCGTGTTCCTCTCGACTGACTACGGTTTAACCTGGGCTCAAGCCGGTTCGGGCTCTTCGGACCTGGAAGTGAAGTCAATTACCATGGGCCCCGGTGCGGGCCCCGGGGAGACCAATCTCTTCGCCGGGACCACTGACGGAGTGTTCCTTTCAACAGACAACGGGACAAGTTGGACCCTGGTCGACACAACCATGAGCGAAAAGGAACTCTCTTGCATTGCTGCCTTTGCCGACAGTTCAGATCCATCAGGCGTGGTCAAGACATATCTCTTTGCAGGCACGTGGGGAGAAGGAGTCTTCCGCTCCACAGATTACGGCTCGAGTTGGACTCAAATGAACACGGGGCTGACAACCCTGGATGCCGTATGTTTCGCTTCGACATCTGAGGTGGCAGACACAGGAGGGGCGAAGAGGACGAATGTCTTTGTTGGAACATGGGCAGGAGGAGTGTTTCGTTCCACCGACTTCGGAGCGACCTGGGCTCCGGCCGGTACCGGAGGTGTGTACCAGGTTTCTCGCCCTTATTGTCTAACGGCTTGCACCGATGGCGCTGGCAAAACATATCTCTTCGCCGGGACCACCGCAGGGCTCAGGCTGTCTACAAACCACGGGACAAGCTGGAGCAGGGCCGATTCCGGTCTAGCCAATTGGAATTTCCGGTCGCTTGCGGCCGTCACTGACGGCACCACTCCGCCGGGGGGAGGCATACCGTATATCTTCGCCGGCACAGTAGGTGGGGGAGTCTTTCGCTCCACCAACACCGCGGCATCCTGGACCCAGGTCAACGAGGGTTTGGCGAACACGAATGTCCTCTCCCTTGCTGTCGTTCCGGCGGGTGCAGGCCAAATCAAGCTCTTCGCCGGGACCGGCCCAAGTGGTGCGTACTGTTCCACAAACGACGGGGGAAGCTGGTCTCGAGACTGGGGCATTACGGGCAACTATATCTACGCACTTGCTTTCTGTTCCACTTCGACCGGCGGGGCCAATCTCTTTGCTGCTGCGCTTGGGCACGGGGTCTTCAGGTCCACCAACAAGGGAACGAGCTGGACAATGTCTGATTCGGGTCTGTCCGATGTGACGCTCAGTACCCTTGCCGTCAGCACCGACCGCTCGGGGCCGCCCACCATCTTTGCAGGCACCCTCGGCGTCGGCATTTTTCGTTCCACTGACAACGGACTGAGCTGGGCCGAAGCCAACTCGGGTCTCTCAAACAAGATCGTCAATTGCATTACAGTGAACACCGAGAGCGGCGGAACGGCAAGTCTCTTTGCGGGCACCTATGGTGGGGGGGTCTTTCGCTCCACGAACGACGGCGTACTCTGGGCTGAGGTCAACGAAGGCCTATTTGCCAGCAGAGTGGGTGGTCTGGCCGTTGGATCGAATGGCACCGGGGGCGTGAATGTGTTTGCGGCCACATCTGGTTGGGGCGTCTTCCGTTCCACCGACAACGGATCACACTGGGTTCAGATCAACGAAGGTCTGACCAACCCGAATGTCAATTGCATCTTTGCGAGCCCGAAGGGGTCAGGGGATTCGAGTGTCTTCGCCGGCACAGGCACCGGTGTGTTTTACTCCTCAAACAATGGGACCGAGTGGGCTAACGTCAGTTCAGGACTCACAGGCCTGAGCATCAAATCCCTTGCTGTGAGTCCGGCCGGGTCAAGTCCCGGCGGGATGAGTCTCATTGCGGGCACTTACGGCCACGGGGTCTGGTTGCGACCGCTGTCGGAGATGTTGACCTCTGTGGAGAATCTGGCAGCTGAATTGCCCCATGGGTTCTCGCTCGGTCAGAACTTCCCTAACCCATTCAATCCGGGCACGACTATCACGTACAAGCTGCCAAAGTCATCCGAAGTGAAATTGAGCGTCTTCGATTTGCTCGGTCGTGAGGTGTCGGTATTGGTGAATGAGAGGGTAAATGCAGGGATTCACGAGGCGAAGTTCGACGCTTCGGGATTATCGAGCGGCGTTTACTTCTACAAAATGCAGGCCCGTCCTCTGGACTCCGCCATCGGGCGTGACCCCAAGAGCGGAGCGGGATCGTACGTGGAGACGCGCAAGTTCATACTTGTCAGGTAAGGGGGCACAGTAGAAAGGTAGAAAACGGGTCCGGCATTCATGGCCGGGCCCGTTCGTGTCATGAGCCACGGCAATGCTCACGATTGGGGTTGAGTATCACCTTTGTGATTAAGTGCAACCTGTGTGGTTAAGTGTTACCATTGTGATTAGGTATCGCCTCCGTGTTTAAGTGTCACTTCTGTGGCTAAGTGTCGCCTGCGTTCCTCATCGTTGCACTTCATCCGTTTGACAATCCCGCCTGACCTCTCTATCTTCCTACTGAATGAAGTGCCTCAAAAAGGTATAGCCAAATGAAGAAACTTCTCGCCCTACTGATCCTCCTCGCCGGGCCCCTCTATGCTCAGCACACCCGTTTTGTCATCGTTGTTGTGATCGACGGTGTGCGCTATACCGAGAGCTACGGCGATTCCACACATCAATGGATTCCCAGGATCTGGACAGACTTGAAGCCGCAAGGGGCAATCTACACATCATTCTCCAATGCCGGCGTAACCACAACCAATCCGGGACATGCGAATATTGTGACCGGCGCATGGCAGACGATAACGAATGATGGTCTCACACGTCCACATACGCCAACGGTGTTTGAGTATTCCCGGAAAAGTTTGGGCACGGGCGCTGACAAGAACTTTGTTGTCCTGGGTAAAACGAAACTGAACATTCTTGCGTATAGCGATCATCCAGACTATGGCCCCTCATTCGGGGCTTCTGTCGCCAGCGCTCCTTCAGAGCTTGTCGACGAGCTGGCCGCAGATACGCTGAAACAGGTGCTTCGGACGTATCACCCGGCTTTGACGGTCCTGAACCTGCCACACACTGACAGTGTGGCGCACGGCGGCAGCTGGGATGGGTATGTTTCTTCTTTGCGCAATGCGGACAGTCTGGTCTATGACATTTGGAACGCGGTGCAAAACGATTCAGTCATGAAAGGGAAGACAACGATGTTTGTGACGAACGATCATGGGCGCCACACAACGTTGTTCACCGATCATGAGGACGGGTGCGAGGGGTGCAGGCATATCATGTTGCTTGCGATTGGTCCAGACACACCTCCCGGCGTCATCGACTCGATGCCACGATTCCAGGTCGATATCGCACCGACCATTGGGGTACTTCTTGGCTTTGGAACACCCTTCGCCACCGGCAAAATTCTCAGCTCGGCGATTGCCAACTTCTCCTACGCACACGATGTCGTGCTTGCACAGCCTTTTCGGGATTCTCTTCGCATCACAGCACAGGTCGTGAATCCGATGGCGCACGCACTCACGGTCATGGTGACGCTCCGTGATGATCGGGGATCGTTGATTGACAGTGTCGCATTGAAGGACGACGGTCTCCACGGCGACGGTGCGGCAAATGACGGCACGTGGGGGTGCATGTATGCACCGGGGCCCGACGGCACGCTTCGCGCATCCATCCGGACAGATGATCCGACAGCCGGAACATCATCAAGTCTTGCAGATGTTGCGCAATTCGCGTTCACGCGCGGAGCACTGATCGCACTGGATCACTCCACGATTGACTTTGGCCGCATCGCGAACACACTACAGGCGCGTGACACTACGTTCGTCGTACGAAATAGCGGCTTTGCACCCGACTCTCTCACGATATCCATCGACCCGGTGAATGTGGTACCGGATACGGCCGTCGCGGTCTTTCCGACCGCCTTTTACCTTGCAGCCAAGGATTCTCAGATGATACGATTCAGTGTTTGGCCTCAGTTGCTGGTGCCCCAGTACTACACCGCAGGGATTACTGTTGTTCCTAAGGCCGGAATGGCTCAGACTGCGCTCCTGAAGGCCTTTCTTTTCGAAATAGTCATCGCCGGGGGAATCGATTATGCCTCTCGATTTCCAAAGGAACTCGCTTTACACCAGAACTACCCCAACCCCTTCAACCCATCGACCACAATCCAGTATAGTCTGCCTGTTCGCTCGCATGTGATACTGTCTGTCTTCAACACACTGGGACAGCTGGCGGCGGAACTCGTCCATGGCGAGATCGATGCCGGCCATCATGTAGTCCGGTTCGAAGCGAGCGGACTTTCAAGCGGCGTGTACTTCTACAGAATTCAGGTCCGCCCTTTGGACTCCGTCCAAGGGCGTGACTCCAAAGGCGGAGCGGGGGATTTCGTCCGGACGCGGAAGTTGCTGGTGATGAAGTAATATCAGGCGAAACCAACGAGACGTAGACTGCAGGAACGTGCCTGGATTTTGGACAACCAAAGTGTAGCTTGCGGCAGGAACACGTCATGACCCTGACGGAACGATTCGTACCATCCGAACCCTGTTCTTGTGACATCTGTTTGAACTACTGTAAGCGTCCCGGGTGGTGGACTCCTGAAGAGTTCGCGCGGGTTTTGAAGACGGCACATCGCCGGAGGGTGATGTTGGAGATGTCACCTGAGCAAACCTTCGCCGTCCCTTCCCCGGCGTTCCATGGCTGTGAGTTGGATTTCGCCCTGCAAGGCCACGCGGCCAGGGGCTGCAGTTTCCTCAAGAATGATCTGTGTGAGCTCTTCGGGACCGGGCTCCAGCCGCTGGAATGCCGCTTTTGCCACCATGAGCGTCCGGGGGAAGGTGCTGAGTGTCATAATGCACTGGAGGAGGAGTGGCATACTGCGGAGGGAAGCAGGCTTGTCGACACGTGGATCAGGAAAGTGCATTTCCGGCATGAATTAACTTACCGTCGCCTTGTATCGCGGGGAGATGGTGCCGGCGGTGGGAGGCACAGGGGGTGAACCGAATTCACCGATGAAAACGACAAGTGTCGCGTGTCGACCTCCTGAAGACTCGGATTCCTTAGGAAGGGGCAGGCTACGTGCGGGATCTCAGGGAGCTCGGGGAAATGCCGAGTGTGCGTGCGGCGCGGGCCTGATTGTTGTTGCACTTTGCAAGGACCCGCCGGAGAATATACCGCTCCATGAGTTCAGTGGACCGGCGTAGGGAGAAATCTCCATCCTCTTCAACCATCATCACCATCATTTCAAATTCCAGGCGTTCTTTCTGCTGAAGCACGTCTGTGTGTGAATACGTGATGGCGGCGCGGAGGCACGCTTTGAGCTCACTCACATTGCGGTGCCACGGGTAGGTATTGATGAAGTCCGAGGCAAGCAATGTGTCATCCTCTGAAAGTGCGGGATGGGACATATGCAATGAGTGCTTGCGATAATGGGCCGCAATGAGCGGAATATCCTGCGTGCGCTCACGGAGAGGGGGGATGGTGATCTTGGGGAGCCGGCGGAGAAAGTCGCGGAACGGAATAGTAAGCCGTGAGCCATGGGGCTGACGGAAGTCGGATTCGGAACCAGTGAAGATGATCCTGCCTCGCACGCGGCGCAGTGGACCTTTGGTAGTGCGCCGGAATTTCTTCCGTGTCAACACCTCAACGAGTCTCCCCTGAATATGGGGCATTGCATGCTCGATGTTTTTCAGAAGACACGTCGTGGGGAGCTCGACGATGCTCTGAAAATCGGAGGTTGTCTCCGGAGGCTCCAGACCGAAAAGCGTGAGTCTCTGATCGCGTTCGGAGATCAGGGCAAAGTCCAGTGATCGAAGCCGCTGATACTTCTGCGGGCTGAGGGAATGCAGGATACGACCAACGAGCGTCTTGCCGACACCGGGCTCGCCAATTATCAGGATGTGGGTGTCGTAGCGAGCCAGTGCAGGCAAGGCGCGACGGATGGTGCGAATGGCCGGATGCGTGCCGATGAGTCTGAGATCCATTGGCAGAGCCCGGGGTGGCTCTCACTCCTCCGGTTCCCGGGCCGAGGCGGACTCTTTCTCCTCGTTTTCAAGATGGGCAATGAGCTTGAGTATGAACTCCAGATCTCTTGTTGCCTGAGGATCTCGTTCCAGCTCGGCGATGACCTTCAATGATTCTTCGGTGGTAAGATTCCCCAGAGCGAAGTCTGTGAGCGTGCACAAATCAACGGTGGATGCGGGCATGGCGTTTCGCCTGTGTGAATTCTTAAACGGTCCGGGATGATCGACGCATGTGTTGAAACGCGATGGCGACGAATGCCATCGCTGCAACGGCTGTCAGGATTACGGGTTGGGCCTCCGGGATCAGGAAGAACGCGGCGACAGCCAGGGCTACTGCCGGCACCAGGTAGATTGCTGTGCGGCGGAAGTCGTCACGTCCTGTGTGGAGCAGCCCCTCTCGTTCACAGATTGCCGGGATCGCCTCCAGTGTGCTTTCCAGCCCTTCGGGCAACGTGACATCGGGAAGTCGCCGCAGCGCGGCATCGATCTCTGCCATCTCTTGGGCATATCTCCTGCATTTCTCACAAGAGTGGAGGTGCTCCAAGAGTTCTCCCGTCAAGATGTGCGGGGGCTCTGGATCCAGGATGAAGTTGTACCGGTCACGAAACTCCCGGCATTTCATTTTCTACCCTCCTCCTTTTCGCGGTTGACGATCAACTTGTGCAGGTGAAGTCTGCCACGGTGTAGCACCACCGCAACCGTACCTGGACGAAGCTGCATAATGTTTGCGATTTCCTCCAGGGATTTGCCTTCATAGAAAAAGAGCGTCGCCGCGATCGCCTCTTTCTGGGGAAGTTGCGAAATGAAACCAGCCAGTTCAATTCGCGTGTCGCGTTGAATGTGCAGCTCTTCCGGGTTGGAGCGGTCATCCACTATTTCCTCACCGCTCGCCCCCTCATCAAATGAAACCAGATCTGGAGAAGTCTTTCTGCGCAACGAGTAGCATTTGTTTGCGGTGATTCTGTGGATCCATGCGGCCAGCCGGTTCTCTTCTCTGAGATCGTCAAGTCCGTGGTACACTCCGAGAAAAACATCCTGGGTCACTTCCTGGGCGAGGCTTACATTGCCAAGAAGCCGGAGGGCTTGCATGAAAACCGGTCTATGGTACTTCTTGATGATCTCGTTGAATGTTGCGTCTTTGTTGGGCACTGGTCTGCTTCAATTGTGAAACCGACGCACCCCCTCCTATACTGATAGTCGCAAGTTATAGTCATAATATTACACATGAAGAAAAGAATATTTTCACGCGACTGACCCACGCGACTTTCTTTCATTTTCTTGCTGAAATCGCCGTTTTTGGATCGGTTAGATCGGAGGAAAAATAAATATTCTCCGACCTGTAATATTCTCGGCCTGAGCGGCGTCTATCAGATAGAGGGGTATGCAATAGCCAGGAGTCAAAACCATGGACTATACAGGATTGGCCATTGCGGTCGCAATCATCGTGTACGGCGTTCTGGCGTATCGGCACCGCGAACGGGTGTACTGGGAGACGGTCACATACCTCCGTCGGGGAGAGCGGCCTCCAGAACGGACACCGAGGATGGAAGTCTGGAGACTGGAGACAACAGGGGCGATCGGGCTCGCGGCGTTGGTGGTGGTGGTAATACTTGCGAATGCAGGTTTTCACCACGGCGGACGGCTCAATGCAGCCATGGCCTCGGTTGCGTTGGCATTCTCTGGACTATTTGTTTTGCTCTCCTGGATGTTTCTGCGTGACCTCAAGAAATACCGGGAATCCAAAAGGACGGTCCCGGGGGTGAGACCATGATGACTCTTGGAGTACTCGTCGTGGCCGTGCTGGTCTCGATTGTTCTGGATCGTCAGGAGCGGCGGCACCGTTTTCATTTGAGCCTGGAGTATGAACATCTCGGATGGGAAATGCCGGTTCCGAAACGAAGAGTCCCAAGATCTGAGGCGATCCTCAACATCATGATGGGGACCGGTTTTCTGATTTTCGGCGGCATCGCACTTTATGCGCTCTGGCTTGTTGAATCCATCGGCATGCCGATGGGGGGGCACTACATTGCGGCACTCTTCTTCGCGGTGGGGATCGCGCTTGTTACCCTGGGGGGGAGGGGGCTGAGAGAGAGCCGGAAGCAAAAGAGTTGAAAGGAGAAGTCATGCGCTCTCTTCTGGCTTCCTTCGTTTATGGAGGTTCGCCCTCTGGACTCCGGCGTCGGGCGAGACTCTAAGAGCGGAGCGGGGCCGTATGTGGAGACCAAAAAACCCCTGCTTGTGCGTAACTTTCCCCTCATCAACAGAGCATCCCCCACATGAACTGAACAACCGGCCCGGCAATCATCACCGGGCCTTGACTTCAATGCACGGGTGCCGCTGGTTTGATAAGATCCTGGTACATACGTTCGGCGATGATCCCGTTCCCCCGCTCGCTTATGTGGCAAAAGTCCAGATAGATCGGTCCAACCCCGTCAAAGACGTCGCTCAGATTGTGGAAGTGCGGGTTCGCACGCAGCGCGGAATCCGCGTCCACGAGTCGGAACACTTCGTCGTAGAGCGAGCGGACATAATCCATTTTGGTGATTTGAGTCTGCTCGTAGGGTGACGGATCGCGCCTCGAGAACACGACAGGCTGCCAGTAGACCCGGTAGTGAAATCCATAGTGCCTGCTCAGCGCCTCAAGAATCTCAAGGTTCCCCCGGTAGATCCGGATCACTTCGGCAGCCAAATAATCACGCAAGGGTGGCGCAGGCGGTGGTTTGGAGATCATACCCTGAAGTGAAGCGACAACTCCCGCCGTGACCGTTCTCTTCCAGAAATCGTTGAGTCCCAGTTCGCGCATCCGCCCTCCGTCCTTCAGCAGATTGAACTCCAGTTCCCGGTGTTGCTCATTTTGCGGAAGGCCGGCCAAGTTGTTCTGGTATGCGGAGAAGATGTCGTTGACGCCATCATAGAAGATCACATTTTCCGGGATATTCCCTCTGCGCAGTTCCAGTTCGAGAGCGAGGAGTGACTGTGTGTTTACGTAGCCCGACTCGCCCATGTTCACCACGCGCATCGGTGGCCGGCCTGATTTCGTGGCAAGCAGGCGCGCGAGAG
>Ga0105107_10001560_pt1 | contig 14854 bp, 13 predicted proteins | sample PPLLaktember2015_6_FD_79335 | JGI IMG/M metagenome (GOLD analysis project Ga0105107, IMG submission 79335) | Freshwater sediment microbial communities from Prairie Pothole Lake near Jamestown, North Dakota, USA - PPLs Lake P8 Core (1) Depth... | ecosystem: Environmental > Aquatic > Freshwater >...
GCTGGTACGAGGCCCTGGCCTACTGCCGCTGGCGTGGTGCCCAAGAGAAGAAAAATTACCGTCTGCCGACCGAGGCCGAGTGGGAAAAGGCAGCCCGAGGAACCTATGGGTGGAAGTATCCTTGGGGTAACAAGTTTGATCCAAGTCGGTTGAATTCGAGTGAAGGCGATCAGACCGTCCGAACAACTACCCCGGTAGGAGCTTTTCCCGCCGGCATCAGCCCATTCGGCTGCCTGGACATGGCCGGTAATGTCTGGGAGTGGGCCAGCACGCAATTCAAAAATTACAGATACAACCCGAAGGATGGCCGAGAGGATTTAGGCGCTAACGACGACGTGCTGTGGGTGTTGCGGGGCGGTTCCTGGTACGGTGACCGCGACTACGCCCGCTGTTCCTATCGTAACGGGCTCGATCCGGATCTCAGCGAAGAATTCAGCGGGTTTCGGCTGGTAGTCTCCCCATTTTGTGATGCCTCTGCTCTCTGGCATCTGCCATGACGCCCAAAAGGGGTCCGGGTTCGAGGAAAACCAGTAAGGAAACCTTTACCGCCGTGGGTGACATGTATCAGGAAATCTGCAGCTGGGAGAACCTGCGATTTGCCCACCGCAGGGCGCCGCGGGGCAAGCGTGGCCGTGAGGAGGCCGCGGCCTTCGAGTACAACCTGGCCGACAATCTGGCCGCGGCTCAAATCTGCGCACCGGAAAAGGCGTCCTGAATGGAAAGGGCTTTTCAAAGCCTTTAGTCGTCCATATATTCCTTGAAACCCGCTGCCGGGTGAAAGCCGTGGCGGGCGACCACAGCCCCGGCCCAAGGCAAACCGCCCCTTTCATCCGTTCCGACGATTTCGCCCCCGACAGTGAACTCAACTCCACCCAGAACGCCGGCCGCGGCGGAACCTGCCGCTGCCGCCGGGGCGGCAGGCGGAATTGATCCTTTCAACAACCGCACAACGCAGCCCGTTGGGCTGCCCGGGCCTCTCGGCCGCGGGTGCCCCCGGTGGTTCGAGTGCCGGCTGTGGCTGCAGCCAAAGGGGGTGCCATGAGCAGCGTATCCGAAACCGATAAGCGGCAAGAGATCCTGGATCAGGTGGCGCAAAAAGTCCCCGCGCTCAAGGCCAAATTCCAATTCGGCCTGGCCCGCAAACTGCTCGCGGAGGCCGCCGCGGCCTTTCCCGACAATCTCTGGCTCCGGCAGCAGCTCGCCCTGTGCACTTACAAGGACGAGGACCTTTTCCCGGCCAAACGCTTCGCCGACGCCCTGACCATGCTGGAGCGAATCGGGCTGCGCGATCCGGCCACCCGGGACGCCGAGACCCTGGCGCTGGGCGGCGCCGTCTACAAGCGTTGGTGGGAATATGACGGTCAGATGGAGAACCTTCACCTGGCGCTTAACTTCTACCGCGCCGCCTGGGAGCGCAACCCGGACCAGGACGGCGGCTACGGCGGGATCAACGCCGTCTTCATCCTGCAGCTTTTGGGCTCGCGGGTCCAACTGACCGCCAACCGCAGTCAAACCGCATCCCCGGAAGCCGACCGGCTCAACGCCGAGGCCGACGGCCTGCGCCGTGCGATCATCGCAAATTTGAATACGCGGCTGGCGGCAGACCCCGGCCTCAACCAGGTCAACTGGTTGCTGGTGACCCTGGCCGAAGCTTATTTCGGGTTGGGTGATTATGACCAGGCCGGTCAATGGCTGGCCAAATCCAAGGCCCTGGAGCCAGCCGAGTGGGAGCGCCAGACCACGGTCCGCCAGCTGGTGGCCATCGCCCGGCTGCAGGGCCAGGAGCCGCCGCCGGAGACCAGCGACCCGGAAGGGTGGCCGGCTCCCTGGCAGGCCGTGCGTCGGCTCCTGGGCGACGATGCCGGCCCCGCCCTTTCCTGCTACCGCGGCAAGGTGGGGCTGGCCCTCTCGGGGGGCGGGTTTCGCGCCTCGCTTTTTCACCTGGGGGTGCTGGCGCGCCTGGCGGAGATGGACGCGCTGCGCAGCGTGGAGGTGCTCTCGACCGTATCCGGCGGCAGCATCGTGGGTGCCCAGTACTACCTGGAAGTCAAGCACCTGCTGGAGACCAAGGCCGACCGCGAGATCACCCGCGAGGACTACATCGCGCTGGTGCGGCGCCTGCAGCGCGATTTTCTGGACGGCATCCAGGGCAACATCCGCATGCAGGCCGTGGGGGATTTCAAGAAGAACGTCGCCATGATCTTTTCCAAATCCTACAGCCGCTCCCACCGCCTGGGCGAGTTGTACGAAAAGCGGCTTTTTGCAAAGGTCGCCGACGGTCATCCGGAGGGCAGCCCGCGCTACATGGACGAGCTTCTGATTCGGCCGCCGGGCGAGCCCGATTTTCACCCCGGCTTTTCAAACTGGCGCCGGCGGGCCAAGGTGCCGGTGCTGCTGCTGAACGCGACTGCGCTCAACAGCGGCCACAACTGGCGCTTTACCGCCACCCTGCTGGGGGAGCCGCCGGGGCTGCTGGGTGCTGAGGTCGACAAGAACGCCCGCTACCGCCGCCTCTGGTACCGCCAGGCGCCCAGCGATGCGGTCAAGCGCTACCGCCTGGGCTATTCGGTGGCGGCCTCGGCCTGCGTGCCCGGGCTGTTCGAACCCGTGGCCCTGGAGGACCTCTATCCCGATAAGGTGGTGCGCCTGGTGGATGGCGGGGTGCACGACAACCAGGGGGTCCAGGGGCTGCTGGACGAGGGCTGCGCGGTGGTGCTGTGCAGCGACGCCTGCGGCCAGATGGGTGACCTGGACAAACCCAAGGACAGCGCCCCCTCGGTCCTGCTGCGGTCCAATTCGATTCTCATGAGCCGCGTGCGCGAAGCCCAGTACCAGGACCTGGAGGCCCGCCTGGACAGCCGCGCGCTGCAGGGCCTTTTCTTCATCCACCTGAAAAAGGATCTGCCGGTTCGCCCCCAGGACTGGATCGCCTGCCAGGACCCCACCCCGGAAGCTCCCGCGGCCGACCTTCCCTACGGGGTGGACCCCGCGCTGCAGGCCAGGATCGCCGCCATTCGCACGGATCTGGACACGTTCTCGGAAGTCGAGGCCTACGCCCTGATGTGCAGCGGCTACCTGATGGCCGCCCAGGAGTGCCGGGCGCTGCAGGCGCGACATGAAACGCGCGCCGAGCCCGGCACCTGGGGCGACTTCGAGGTCCACGCGGGGCGTGAAGCCTGGCCGTTTCTGGCGCTGGAGGCGCTCATGGGTCCGACGCCGGAGCGGGACGCCGGACGCCGCGACCTTGAACTGCAGCTGTCAGTGGCGGCATCCAAGGCCTTTAAAATCTGGAAGCTCGACCCGGGTCTCAAAATGAAGAGCTGGCTGCTCCTGGCGGTCGCCGGGGGCTTGCTGCTGGCCCTGATCGGGTTGAACTGGAACAGGCCGCTGGTGCCCCCCGCCGTGACCATCGGCAGCACCTTCGTGGTGCTGTTGCTGGCGGCCGGCGCTGTCCTGGTGCCCGCGATGAAGTGGTTTTCGGCCGGCAAGGCCCTGCGCGGGATCGGCCGCAACGTGCTGATCGCGCTGCTGGGGTCCTTTGCCGCCTGGATTCACCTGAAGCATTTTGACCGCAAATTTCTGGAGCGCGGCAAGCTGAGCCGCCTTCTGGACCGGAAAGAGAGGACCCCATGAGCCTGCCGCTGTGTTTTGTCCTGATGCCCTTCGGCAAAAAACCCGCCACCGCCGGCGCGCTGGTGGACTTCGACGCGGTCTACGCCCAGCTGATCGCCCCGGCGGTTGCAGCGGCCGGGCTGGAGCCCATCCGCGCGGATGAAGAAGTCGCCGGCGGGATCATCCAGAAGCCCATGTTCGAGCGCCTGCTGCTGTGCCCGTTTGCGGTCGCCGATCTCACCACGGCCAACGCCAATGTCTTCTACGAACTGGGCGTGCGGCATGCCGCGCGCCCCTGGACCACGGTGCCCCTTTTTGCGGCTGACGGCGCCCGGCTGCCCTTTGACGTGGCCGACCTGCGGGCGCTGCCCTATCGGCTGTCGGGGGCCGGCCTGCCGGCCGACCTTGAAAACGACAAGGCGGCGCTGACGGCGCGCCTTCGGGCGGCCATGCGCAGCGCGGCCGACCACCCATTGACCGACAGCCCGATTTTTCAGCTGGTGGACGGCTACCCGGCGATCTCCTCCGACCGGACGGATGTTTTCCGCGACCGGGTGCGCTACTGCGCCGAGATCAAAGCGCGCCTGGCGGCGGCCCGCAAGCAGGGGGCGGCGGCGATCCGGGCGGTCGAAAATGAACTTGACCGGGGCGATGGCCAGGGCTTGGGGGCCTTCGAGGACCAGGAAGCCGGCGTGATCGTCGATCTCTTCCTCTCCTACCGCGCGGTCAAGGCCTGGGAGGAGATGATTGCCCTGGCGGAGCGCATGCCGCGCCACCTGCGCGACACGGTCCTGGTGCAGGAGCAGTTCGCCCTGGCGCTCAACCGCGCCGGCCAGGGCGAGCGTGCCGAACAGGTGCTGCTGGCGCTCATCAAGCGCCGCGGCCCCAGCAGCGAAACCTACGGCATTCTCGGGCGGGTCTACAAGGACCGCTGGGAAGCGGCACTGCAGGAGGGGACGGCGCTGCTGGCCCGCAGCCTGCTGGACAAGGCCATCGACGCCTACCTGCGCGGGTTTGAAAGCGACTGGCGCGATGCCTATCCCGGCATCAACGCGGTGACCCTGATGACGCTCAAAAGCCCTCCCGACCCGCGCCGCCAGCAGCTCCTGCCGGTGGTCGGGTACGCCGTCGAGCGGCGCATCGCCGCCGGCAACCCGGACTACTGGGATGTTGCCTGGCGCCTGGAGCTGGCGATTCTGGCCGGTGACGAAGCCGCCGCCACGGCATCCGCCGGGGACGCCCTGGCGGCGGTGCGCGAAAGCTGGGAGCCGGAGACCACCGCCCGCAACCTGCGCCTGATTCGCGAGGCGCGCGCCGGGCGGCAGGAGGCCCTGCCGTGGGCCGCGGCGATCGAGGCGGCCTTGACAGACTCGGCCGCCAAGGGCTGATCCGGGTCCGCATTTTTCCGCCACCGGCGCCTTGCGGCCGTGTGCCTGTCGATTAAGTGCGATCGGGCATCAGGCCCCTAATCGCGGGGCGCGCTCACGCCTCCCAGCTGTCCTTGATCTTGTAGGGGAAGCCGTAGGCCGCCATGCGCTCCAGAAACGGTTCGGGCTCGAAGGCCTCCGGCGGCAGGACCCCCTTGGCCTGCCAAATGCCCCGGGCCAGCAGCTCGGTGGCGATCGAGGGGCCGACGGCGGTCTGGGCGGCCACCGCCTGGCAGCTCCAGCGGCGCATGCATTCCTGGTTGTCGGCCACCTGGTAGACGTAGACCTCCCGCGGCCGTCCGTCCTTGCGCCCCTTGACCAGGGTGCCCACGCAGATCCGGCCTTCCATCAGCGGGCCGACCTTGGCCGGGTCCGGCATGCAGGCCTCGACCACGTCCCGCGGGGCGACCCTGACCCCTTTGACGTTGATGGCCTCGGCCGAGGTCAGCCCCATCAGCTCCAACTGGCGCAGGGCGTTCATCAGGTCCTCGCCCAGGCTGATTTTGAAATCCACCTTTTTCAAGCCCTTGTTGATCCAGCGGGGCAGGTTGATGACCTCCTCGTGCTCGATCGCCACCAGCTCGATCGGCCCGATGCCCTCGGGAAAATCGAACACCTCCGGGGCGCTCATGGGCTTGGCGGTGTAGTAGCCCTTTTCCTTTTCCCAGAAAACAGGCGGGTTCAAGCACTCTTCGATCACGCTCCAGACCGAAAACTGGGTGGCGTAGCGGTATTTTTTGACGGTCATGTTGGAGCCGTCGCGGATGCCGATCTCGTCGATCTCGTCGAACAGGGCTTTTTCGGCATAGCGCGCAAAGACCTCGCTGACGCCGGGGTCGATGCCCATCCCCAGGAGCGCCAAGCGCCCCTTTTGCTCCCAGTGGGCGTGCTGGCGGAACTGGTAATCGCCCAGCAGCACCCCCACCTTGGCGTGGGGCTCGGTGGGGTGCTTCTGCGAGAGGGTCATGGCCATGTCCAGATAGTGGCAGCCGGCCGCAAAGGCGCCGTCAAAAATGGTTTCGTTGAAGTTCTGGGGGCAGCCGTTGACGAGCAGATCGATGCGGTGCGTGCGGATCGCCGCCTCCACCTGGGCCTGGTCGCCGGCGTCGATCTGGATGGCGGGAAAACGGTCGCCGCCGCCCAGCCGGGCCGCCACTTCCTGGGCGCGCGCGAGGCCGTAGTCGGCGACCACGAGTTTTTGCACCTGTTCACTGCCAGGATCGGCTTCGGTAACCAACATACCGTAAGCCTCACCGACTGCACCTCCGCCCAACAGTAAGATGTTCATTCCAATTGCTCCTTTGCGAACCCACCGCCGGTTGCGGTGGGGTGGGGGCGCATCGGCCGCCTGAAAGGGCTTCCGGCGGTCTGCGCCGTGGGTTTCAAACCCGCTGCCGGTCCGCAAGCAGCGGCGCTGACCGTTGCCGGAGCGGCCCGCAGGTCTTTATTTTCAGTTTTCGTGGCGGCCAACCGCACGCCTCAGTGCGATTTGACGCGCGTCCAGGCCTCGTCGATCAGACGGCTGTCCTTGCCCAGGTCTTTGGTGAAATGCAGGGTCGCCATGATATCCGGGGTCGGGTAGATCCCCGGGTTGTTCAGGTCCTCGGGGGTGATAAACGGCATGGCGGCCTCGTTCGGGGTGGCGTACTGGTTGAAGTTGGAGAGCGCCGCGCCGACCTCGGGCTCCAGGATCCAGTTGATCCACTTGTGGGCGGCGGCGACGTTGGGCGCCTTGGCCGGGATGCACATCGAATCGTACCAGATCTCGCTGCCCTCCTTGGGGATGGTGAAGCCCAGCTTGTCGGGGTCTTCCGTAACCGACTGGATCGCGTCGCCGTTGTAGACCACCGCGGCCACGGCGGTGCCGGCGACAACGTCGTTTTTGCCGCCCACGCCCGGCTTGAAGCCCTGGCAGTTCTTGGACTTTTTGGTGGCGACGAGCAGGTCCGCGGCTTCCTTGACCTCCTTGGGATCGACGCTGTTGAAATCGTAGCCGAGGTAGAGCAGCGGGATGCCCATCATTTCACGCACCGAGTCGATCAGCCAGAAGGGGCCGGGCTGCTTGGCGGGGTCCAGCAGAATCGACCACGACTGCAGGTCCTCCGGTTTGACCTTGTCCTTGCGGTACATCAGCCCCACCGTGCCCCACTGCCAGGCCACGGACCATTTGTTGCCGGGATCGTAACTGGCGTTGCGGAAGATCGGCTTGAGGTTCTTGAGGTTGGGGATCTGGGCGTGGTCCAGGGGCTGGATCAGCTGCTGGTTGATCAAAACCGGCATGATATAGTCCGAGGGCACGACGATGTCGTACTGGCTGACCCCGCCGGCGAGCAGCTTGGCCACCATTTCCTCGTTGTTTTCATAGATGTCCAGCCGGACCTTGATGCCGGTGGCCTTCTCGAAATCGGCGGGCATCTGTTCCTCGTCCATGTACTCCGACCAGATGAAGATCCGCAACTCCTCCTCCGCCGCCAGTCCCGCCGATACCATCGGGCCGGCCAGTACCAGCAGCAACATCGTCATTATCGTCAGTCTGCGCATGTTTGTTCTCCTTACTCGTTGGGGTGGGTTTTCTATGGCGCGAAAACCGTCTGCGGTGATGTCGGCTTCAGCCCTTGCGGGTCAGCCGTTCCGTGGCGACCACCAGGATGATGGTGATCAGCAGGACCAGGGTTGAAAGCGCATGAATCTGGGGGGTGACCCCCCGCCGCACCGCCGCGAAAATATACAGCGGCAGGGTCTGCGACTCCGGTCCGGCGGTGAAAAAACTGATGACGAAATCGTCCAGGGAAAGCGTGAAGGCCAGCATGCCGCCGGCGACGATGCCCGGCAGCAGCAGCGGCAGCATGACCCGCCGCAGGAGGTACCAGTTGTCGGCGAACAGGTCGCGGGCGGCCTCCTCGACCTCCCGGCCGATGGCCACCAGACGGCTGCGGACCACCAGGGCCACGAAGGCGATCTGGAAGGTGATGTGGCCGATGATCATGTTGAACAGCCCCGGCTCGAAGATGGACGACAGCAGCCGTAGGAGGCCGAAGGCCACCACCAGGGCGGCGGCCAGAATGATGTCGGGGATCACCACGGGGATGTGCAGCAGGATGTCCAGACCGGTGGCGCTGCGCTTGGACCACGGGAAGCGGTCCATGCCGATGGCCAGAATGGTGCCCAGGACGGTGGCGACGAGGGTGGAAACCACCGCCAGCACCAGGGTGTTCCAGGCCGCCGCCAGGATCCATTCATTATCCAACAACTTGAGGTACCAGTCCAGCGTGAAGCCCTGCCAGACCACTCCGCGGCGCGCCGCGTTGACCGAGAAGACCGCGACCCCCAAGAGCGGCAGGTAGAGAAATCCCATCGTCAGGAGGGCCATTGCGGCGATCAGGGGGTGCGTGCGCCTCATACGTAGGCGATCTCCTTGCTGCGGCGGCGGTAGAGTTGCAGACTGATCATCGTCAGGACCATCAGGGCCATGCTTACCGCCGCGCCGAAGGGCCAGTCGCGGCTGGTGCCGAACTGCTGCTGGATGAGGTTGCCGACCAGCATGTACTTGGCCCCGCCCAGGAGGTCCGGGACCACGAACATGCCCATGGCCGGAACAAAGGTCAGGACGATCCCCACCGAGAGGCCCGGCAGGGTCTGGGGCAGAATCGCCTGGGTGAAGACCCGGGTGCGCCCGGCGTACAGGTCGTTGGCGGCCTCCACCAGGGTCCAGTCCAGGCGCTCGACGCTGGCGTAAAGCGGCAGTGCCACGAAGGGCAGAAACATCGAGACCATGCCGATGTAGACGGCAAAGGCGTTGGGGTAAAGCGGCGCCCCTTCGGCGATGAACCCGAAATAGGCCGCCAGCCGGGCGAAGGGCAGCTCCGGGGCCAGGATCAGAAACCAGGCGTAGGTGCGGATCACCATGTTGGTCCAGAAGGGGATGATCACCAGCGTCAGCCACAGGTAACGGCTGCGCGCGGGCCGGGCGGCGATGAAGAAGCACAGCGGGTAGGAGAGGATCACGGAGATCAGGGTCGTGAAGAAGGCCACCACCACCGAGCGCCACAGGATCGTGAGGTAGTCGGCGGTCCAGCCGAAGAGGCTGAAGCCGGCCAGACGCTTGTAGCTTTCCAGGGTGAACTGCCACTCCAGCTGCCCGTAGCTGCCGCGGGTGGCCAGGCTCACCCCCACCAGCACGAGTCCCGGCAGCACGATGAAGACCACCAGCCAGAGCATGCCGGGGATCAGAAACAGCGCCCCGCGTTCCAGCAGGCTGCGGCGGGTGGTCAGTTCCCCATACCAGACCAGCAGCTTACTCATTGTCCACCTCGTCCAGCGGCACCAGCCGGCCGGGCAGCAGCTCGAGCCACACCTGGTCTCCCGGCTTCAGGCGCCGGTAGCGGTTGGTGCGGATCCGCAGCGGCCCGGGATCCAGCCAGAGGTCGACATTGGTGCCGCGATAGATCGTTTCGGTCACGCAGGCGCGAATGCCGTTGACCGCCGGCCGGCTCTCGGCGATCTGGATCCACTCGGGGCGGATCGCCACGGTGCCCTTTTGCCAGGGCGGGGTTTTTTCCAGCTGCAGAAACCCGATGGGGGTGCGGATGCCGTCGGCCTCGCGTTCGGCCGTGATCAGGTTGGCGGCCCCCAGGAACTGGGCGACGTAGCTGTTTTTGGGGGTTTCGTAGACCTCCTCGGGGGTCCCCAGCTGGATGATGCGCCCCCCGCGCATGACCGCCAGACGGTCGCTGCAGACCAGGGCTTCGCTTTGGTCGTGGGTGACCAGGATAAACGTTTTTTTTAATTTGCGCTGCAGCCGGCGAAGATCCACCTGCACCTGCGCCCGCAGGCGGGCGTCCAGGGCCGACATCGGTTCGTCGAGCAGCAGGATCTCCGGTTCGTTGACCAGCGCCCGGGCCAGGGCCACGCGCTGTTTCTGACCGCCCGAAAGTTGGTGGGGAAAGCGGCTGCGCATCTCTTCGAGGCCCAGCATCTCCAGCCGGCGGTTGACCCGGCGGTCGACTACTTCGCCGGCAAATTTGCGTGAGCGCAGCCCGAAGGCGACGTTTTCGAAGATGTTCAGATGGGGGAAGAGGGCATAGCTCTGAAAAACGGTGTTGACCTGGCGTTTGGCGGCCGGCAGGGTCGTGATGTCCACGCCGGCCAGGCGGACCGTCCCCGAATCGGGCAGCTCCAGCCCCGCGATGATCCGCAGCAGGGTCGTCTTGCCGCACCCCGAGGGCCCCAGGAGGGTGAAAAACTCGCCGGTCCTGACCGCCAGGTCGACATCTTTGAGGGCCGGCACATCCCCGAAGCGCTTGGTGATGTTGCGGACCAGCAGTCCCTGGCTGTCCTCGGAAGGTAGCGTGGCCTCGATATTTTTCACGAGCGGCGTTGCCTTTTTGAATTCAAGGAAGTTCGGCATCGAAACGATTTTCCGATGTTTGGGTCACGAGGTCGAAACTGGCAGCCCCAGCAAAAAATGGCAATTCAACAACACAAAATTGATAAATTCAAACATGGTTTTCGCTTGAAATCAAATTGTTTTATTGACAAGAAAAAAGGGCGGGGTAAAAGTTTCGCAACCAGGGTGTGGGGTGTTCAGCCGCAGCGGGCTGCGGCGGGTGTGGCGGGCGAATCGGGCCAGGATCCCAACCCCGGCGATGGATCGCCAGCGGCTGCAGATCCATTTTTAGGAGGCTTGAGAAAACCGAAAGGAAAAAAACGGCATGCGACGCAAGCACAGCGAAGTGACCGACCCTTCAAAAATAAGTGACATCCTGGCGGCTGCGACCATCGGCCGCCTGGCGACGGTGGGCGCCGACGGCACCCCCTACATCACCCCGGTCAACTATGTCTACCTTGACGGCCGGATCTTCTTTCATTGCGCCCCGGAGGGCGAAAAGCTGGACAACATCGCGCGCGCGCCCAAGGTGTGCTTCGAGGTCGATATTCCCCTGGCCTATCTGGACGCGGGCTTCTACCCGGACCGCAGCAGCTGCGGCCTGCACCAGTATTACCACTGCGTCATCATCCGGGGGGTGGCGGCGGTGGTGCCCGACGGGCCCCGCAAGGTGGCGGCCTTAAACGCGCTGGTAGCCCACCACGAGCCCGGCGGGGATTTCGCGCCGGTTACCGGGGACATGCCGGCCTGCAGGGCCTGCAAGGTGGTCGAGGTGATCCCTGCGGTCATCACGGCCAAAAGCGATCTGGTGCAAAACAAGTCCGAGGAACAGCGCCTGGCCATCGCCCGCCACCTCAAGCAGCGGGGGCGGCCCGGAGATCGCCAGGCGGTGGCGGCTTTGGGATTTGACGTCAACCGGATCTAAACGGCGCGGCGCCGCCCCTGGGAAGGCCGCTGCCGGCAGGCAGAATGCGGCGTTCGGGCCCGGTTTGCGGTGACCGCGGGCCCTCAGTGGGTGGCCATCACGATCTGGTCATAGGTCTTGCGCCATTTGGGGGGCAAAACTTCGATGCCCGGTCTGAGATAGCCCACCGCCAGCAGCAGCGGGACCCAGAATTTGTCCGCGATCTCAAACTCCCTGCGGACCGCTTCATGGTCGAAACCGTCCATGGGGTGGGTCTCAAGGCCCAGGCTGGTGGCGGCGTACATCAGGGCCATGGCAAAAAAGCCTGTGTTCTTGGCGGCAAACGCCAGGCTGGCTTCGGGGCTCCAGGCGTAAAGCGATTTGACGGCGTTGAGAAACCACTCCCGTTGTTCGGGCTTCATCTGGCCGGCGGCGAGCATCTCCCGCCAGTTCTGCTCGGCGCTGGGGTGCCCCTCGGCCCACCCGCTTTTGTCGGCCAGCGCGATCAGGACCACCGGCGCCTCGCTCACCTTGGGCTGGTCCCAGGCGATCTTGCGCAGGCGGGCCTTGGCCTCTGGGTTTCGCAGGACGATCAGGTTCCAGGGCTGCAGGTTGAAGCTGGAGGGGGCCTTGGCGGCCAGCTCGACCATCTCGCGCAGCAGCGTATCCGGAACGTCGCGGCCGGTGTCGAAGAAGTTGATGGCCCGTCTGTGCTCTACGATCTGTCTGTGGTTCATGGTTGCCTCCTTTGCTGATGCCGTCGCTGGTGGGGCGTTGTGGCCGTACTCGTGAATAAACCTTGGCCGCGATTGGTATTATGGTAAGATACTGGACGTCACGAGGTTGTCAAGGCGGCCGTTGGGGGGAAAGGCCGCTGGGGAGCCCGGGGAGCCGTTTTTCCGGACCCGCCCGCCCGGGTGCGCCGTTTTCAGCTTGTTTTTGCAAAACCCTCAGGCAAGGAGGTCTGCGATGATCGCAAGCGACGTGATGGACACCCGTTTTCACTGCCTGCAGCCCGAAGACACGATCGCCACGGCGGTCAGGCGTTTTAAGGCCACCAGCGACGCCGAGGGCAAGAAGATCTTTGGCATGATGGTTACCGACAGCCGCGGGCGGCTGACAGGCATGCTCTCGATGCACGATATCCTGCTGTTCATCCAGCCCAAGCACGTGGAGATCTGGGGTGAAATCGAGGACGTCGACCCCGAACCGATTTTCGATGCGCTGCTCGAGCGTGTCAAGAACATCCGCGTCGCCGACATCATGACCACGGAGCTTGTCACGATCAAGCCGGATACCCATCTTTTGATCATCGTCGATTTGATGATCAAACGCCACATCCGGCGGCTGCCGGTCGTCGATGGCGACGCCGTCGTGGGAATCGTCTACCGGTCGGATGTCTTCTATCACCTGTTGAGAAGGTTCATCGCATAACCTCTGAAATCGATTTCGGGCTTATGCAGCAGAGAAGGTGAATCATGCCCATCGTGGAACAGCGAAGCGTGCTGACCGGCCTGCAGGTCAAGGACGCCATGCGCCGCAACGTCCACCGGATGGCTGCCGACGGAGTGATCGCGGCCTGCATCCGGCGCATGATCAAGTATAAGAGCAACGCGCTGCTGGTGAACGATCCGGCGGGCCGTCCGGCCGGGGTGGTGTCCAGGACTGATCTCATGGGCGCCTACTACGCCGGCCTGCCCCTTGAAACCGCCCTGGCGGACATCCTGGCCGGGGTGCCGCGGTTTTGCTACCCGGATGACGGGCTGGAGGATGCCCTCGACCTGATGCAGCAAGACGGCATCCACCGGCTCTACGTTCACGGGGCGGGGCCTGCGGAAGTCGTCGGCGTCATCGGGTTTGCGGATATCGTCGGGCTGCTCTACCGTTATTGCCGCTTCTGCGCCCAAAGCCGCCGAAAAGCCAAAGGGCCGGATGCGGCATTGCCCCGCCTGGCGGTCCGGGACGTGATGAGCCCGCTGGCGGCCGCATGTAATCCCAACGACCCGATCGAAATGGTGATCGAGATGCTTTCCTCCCACCGCTTTGGGGCGGTTTTGGTTGCAAGTGCGCCGGGCGAGCCCGCCGGCGTCGTCTCCAAAACCGACCTCATGGTGGCCTACCTGCACGGGGTGCCGACCAGCGCCGCCGCCGAAAGCGTCATGACCGCGCCAGTGGCCGCCTGCAGTGCCGAGGCGCTGCTCGCCGAAGCCATCCAGCAGATGCTGCTAAAAGATGTCCAGCGGCTTTTCATCACCGCTGCGGATGCCCCGGCGGTGGTCGGGGTGTTGTCGCTTTCCGATGCCGCCCGCTTTCGTTCCGGGACGTGCAAAGCCTGTGTGGCCAGCCGGATGTTGGCGGGGGTGTAGGTGCCTGGAGAAAATGACCGCGGCCGACGAGCTGCCGGGGCACTGCGCGGCCAGCACCAGGCTGGCACCTCCCGAGCCGCAGCGGATGTCCGGAATGGTGCGGACCGCTGGAGGATTTCATAAAATTTCAAAGAGCTCTGCCGAGACGTCATTGCCATCCGTCATTTCTTTTGATACCCCTCACCTGTGGCGTGAAAGATTTTCACCCCGCGCCCGGAGATCCGGATGAAATTTTTAAAGCGCATATTGGGTATCTGTGACACCCGGCCGCCGGCGTGCGCGGATGCCTGGTCGCTTGCGGGCCGGACGGTCACCTTGGACCTGGCGCGCCTGCCCGAGCTGGCCCCTGCGGGCGGCGCCGTCCGACTGGAAGGCCGAGGGCTGCCGCACAGACTGCTGCTGGTGCACGGCAGCGACGGCGGTTTTTACGCCTTTGTCAACCGCTGCAGCCACATGGGGCGCCGCCTGGACCCGTTGCCCGGCCAGGCCCGGCTGCAGTGCTGCAGCGTGTCGAAATCGACCTTTGCTTACGCCGGCGACCCCCTTGCCGGGGCGGCCCGCACGGCGCTCAAGACCTTTGCGGTCACGCTCGCCGGGAACGAATTGACGATCGTGCTGTAAACCGGCGCTGCACCTGATTTGCGGCCGTTCCGGGAAAAATCCCCGGGGGCGCGCTCGCCCAACCGGCCGGCCGCGGCCGGCGGAAAACACGAGGAGCCATGAAACCAATGCGTCCCAGCGATCCAGGGCCGGAGCGAAACCGGTTTGGCCAGGATCTTGCCGACCCCTTCCCCGCCCAGGACAGCTGGTGCCGCGATGGCAGCGGGCGCCGGTTCACCTACGACCAGGCCCTGGAGTTGATCCGTGGGTTTCACGGCCACCCGGCCCCCGGACTGGTGATCGGCGTCAAGATGGTGAGCCTTGCGCTGGCGCGCCTGCCGCGCGACGTGATTTTTGACGCCATTTGCGAAACCCGCAGCTGCCTGCCCGACGCCGTCCAACTCCTGACCTCCTGCACCATCGGCAACGGCTGGCTGCAGATCGTCGATCTGGGGAGCTTTGCGCTGGCGCTCTACGACAAGACGGAGGGCAGCGGCGTGCGGGTTTTCATCGATCCCGCGAAACTGCAGGACTGGCCTGAATTTTACGGTTGGCTCTA
>Ga0105107_10001563_pt1 | contig 14848 bp, 15 predicted proteins | sample PPLLaktember2015_6_FD_79335 | JGI IMG/M metagenome (GOLD analysis project Ga0105107, IMG submission 79335) | Freshwater sediment microbial communities from Prairie Pothole Lake near Jamestown, North Dakota, USA - PPLs Lake P8 Core (1) Depth... | ecosystem: Environmental > Aquatic > Freshwater >...
GGTCGGCCGTCGGCGTGGTGCTCCGCGCCGGCGTACAACTCGGATGAACACCGAGATAGCTGACGCTCGTGCGCCCGGGCGCGACGCGCCCGCTCGCCAGCAAATCGGTCCTGGTCGCCTCGCTGATGCACGCGACATGCGCCGCCCGTGAGATGCCGTCCAGCACCGACCTGGCCAGCAGCCCCTCCACGCCGTGCGCCGATGCAGGCGAAAGCGCGGCGATCATGGCATCGACGTCGTTGCACGTCACCACAGTCCGTTCGGGGGGGAGCACCCGCATCACATGCGCGTAGCTGTGATCGACGACATGGAACACATCGAAATCGGGGACTCGCGGTGCCAGCCAGCGTGGATAGTCCCAGAGCCGCGCGGTCAGCCGATCGGCCAGCTGCATGCGCGCGCCCTTCCCAACCAGCGGCAGGCGGCTCAACCGTCGATGCATCTGCGGCCGCAGCTGCACGGCCTCGATCTTGCCGGCGGATACACCGGGAAGAGACTGCATCAGCATGTCGCCGATGAGATCCATGCTGAGCCATCGCTCCTCCAGGTAGTCGCAGACGATGCCGACGCGAAGTACTGTCACGGCCCGTCCACGTGACAGATGAACCACACCTGTGTGGCGAGTCGCGGCCCGAGCCACGAAAAGGGGCTGGCGAGGACGCGGTCGAGGACGAACTGGCGGCTCAGCCGATCGCGGAGCACCATCCAGTTGAACCCTTTGTGGTCGTGAAACGGACCGGCGCCGATGTCGAACACGGGGCGCGCCAGATGCTGTCGTCGTCCGGCAAACACGGTCGAGAGCAGCTCACGCCAAGAGTACGGCGACGTCCCCGGATAGTGCCCGACCTTCCGCCACCCCGCAATGCGGCGAACGGCCTGCTTCACAAGTACAGGTGCTCCAGTTTCGATGGGCACACTTACGATTAGCTTCCCTCCAGGTGCGACAAGCCGCGACATCCGGTCGAGTTCCGGCTCCCAGTCGACCACGTGCTCGAGCACCTCCATGCAGAAGACGGCATCGTACCGGCTTGCATGTTCGGCTCGGTCGAGATCGTTGACCTGCACGAACTCGAGGCTGGGCTCGTCACGGAACCGCAGCCGGCAGTCGCGTGTCGCGTCGAGCGACAATTCGGCACCGACGCCGAGCGCCGGCGGATCGGGAGCCATCATGGCGAGCGCGAGAAACGTGCCGTCGCCGCAGCCGTAGTCGAGCACCCGCCTGCCACCAAACTCGCGTGCAATCGCGACGGCGGTGTCGAAGCGGCGGCGATGGCTCCACGCCACCAGACTGTCCCTGGAGAAGAGCTGCTTCCGCGCGTAGTGGCCGCGCCCGATTACATCACGCAGGTCTGTCACGAAACCTTCTCGCTACTCACGCGACCGTAACGCTCCCTCGGAACATTCCTTGTGCGGAATCGTTGCTACCGATCGACGTGTCGCATCACCTAGCACGCGCATCAGCTCTGTGAATGCACGCTCCTTGCGCCACGTCATTTCCACAAAGTCGCGCCCACGCAGCGCCTGCCGCCGCGCGACGTCAATATTGTTCGACACCCAGAGAATGGCATCGACCATCGCCTCCACATCGCCGCGCGGCGTCAACCTGGCCACTCCGCGGAGCTGCGTAAGGCCGCCGACATCTGTGGCAACGACCGGCGTTCCGCATGCCAGCGCTTCAAGGGGCGACAGGCCGAGACCCTCTTCAAGCGATGACTGCACCACGAGATCGGCTGTTTGGAAATAATCGCAAAGATCTTTCATCGGATGAACGGCGGGACGGCCGAAGACCCATTCGTGAGGGTCATTGAGGCCGAGCTTTTCGGCAAGCACGACAAAATCGCGATGGCCGCCGCCGAGATTCAACACCGTTGCGTCGAGCCCGCGTGCGCGCGCGCGGGCAACGGCCTTCAACGCGGTCTCGGGATCTTTCTCGTGGCTGATTCTGCTCGAGAACAGGATGAGGAACGTGCGTTCAGGCAACACATGAAGCCGCCGCAGGGCAAGACGCCGCGCCGCATCGACAGGCGTGAACAAATCGGTGTCGACGCCGTAGTAGTAGCCCATCTCAACGTTCGACGAGAGCTGCCCGATGATCTCCGTCAGGTACGGGCCGAGCCCAATCGAGGTAGTCGCCAGGCGACCTGAAATCGTCTGGCACGCGCGGATGAATGCCTCTCCCGCCGCGGCCGTCAGCGGCCCGACTGCCCCCCGCTCGCGACGTGCCCGCCAGTACGGCACCGCCGCGATGCTTTCATAGGTCACGACGGGTACGCCCAGTAGCCTGCCCGCGATCGTAGCGTTCACCGCGCCCCGCCCCATACCTTGCGCAAGCACCACATCGAACCGACGGGCATTGCGAAGCAGATACGCGAAAGAGGTCATCTGGAATACCGGACGCCGTCCCTGAATCTCATCGACACAGACCCTGGTGCCGCTCTGCAGAAGACGCTCCGCAAGGCCGCTCGTACGGAATTCCATCGTAGGCGTTGCCAGTGTCAGATCGCATGCCTCGGCAAGGCCCACGACGAAACGGATGTCGGTGAAACCATCGCAGAGATAAAGAACCCTCAGCGGCCGCGCGGTCATGCTGCTATCCTGGCTTTCAGACGGAGGTACACCTCTTCGATGGGCTGGGCGACGCGGTCCCAGGTGTACTTTGCCACTGCCGTAGCCTGTGCCGCACGTCCGAGCCTCTCGCGGAGTTGGCGATCACCGACAAGCCTAGATACCGCAGCCCTGATCGCTTCCGGAGAACGAACAGGAATCAGCAGGCCAGTCTCTTCGTCTTTGATGACGTCCTTCATGCCGCAGGTTGCCGTCGTCACAATCGGCAGGCCGCTCATCATGGCCTGAATCAAAGTTAGCGGCGTGCCTTCGAACAGGCTCGGGAGAAGAAAGAGATCTGCGGTCGCGAAAGTGCTCGCCATCTCCGCCTCGGTCGGTGGAGTCTGGATGGTAAGCCGACGCTGCATCATCTGTGGAAACGCGGCGCGAATAGCTGCTTCCGGCACACCGGCGCCCACTATCGCAAGTGTCAGAGCGTCGTATTGCGCCGCCAGGGCGGTGAACGCCGGAACCAGGTCTGTAATCCCTTTGTTGTGACGCCAGGCGGCGGCAAACAGCACCCGCGCTGCGCGGCTGTAGTCGCGATTCGTACTTACATAGACCAAATCGGATCCCGGGAATATCCTGGTCGTATTGTCGGTATTCCGACCGAAACTGCGCACAAGTTCGTCACGGTCGTCGGCACTCAGGCAGAACACGTGATCGGCCATGCGCAGCGCGATGCCCGTCGGCCAGAGACTCGTAGGTGGATATGTCAACCGGGTCTTCAGGGCCACTGGTTGGCGGCTGAGCCGTGCTTCTTCTTTCACAAGTCCCCAGGCACGATGCTCGAGTCCGTGACTGGTGATAACCACCGACGGTTCCCCCGCAGCAGCACGGAGTACCGTAATAGGGAATGCATGAGGCTCGTGCACATTGACGATGTCATATGGCCGCCCGTTGCGCGCGGCCTCGTCAGCAGTGTGCCTGACAATCAACGGGAACGCGAAGCGGCGGCCTACGCCCGCCTGCCATTTTGTCGACACATGATCGGCGGTCAGGTAATCGACGTGATGGCCGTTCGCCTCGAGTCGATCGTGGATGAACCCCATGATGCGGCTCATGCCTCCTGAGCGTGCGGCAGGCACCTGATGCGCGACCAGAATTCTCAGCGCGGTGCCCACGTCAACCGAGCTTCTCTGCAATCATCAGCGAATGCAGCGCGAACCAACGTAGGGACCGTATTCTTCCGAGGGAATGCACGTCAATCGGTGGCCGACCCGGCACCGGAACATAGTGACCTGAGGCGTCGATGGCAACGACTTCGAGTCCCGCCGCTCGAACCCAACGGACCGTTCGCGGCAGCATCAGGAAGTTGTTGATCGGCTGCCCTTCCTCCGAATACCGACGGCCCAGCAGCCGCAGGTAGCCGCGATAAAGACCCATCGGCCCCATGTAGTTGGGCGTCGTGAGCACCAACCGTCCCCGATGCTTGAGCACACGAGCAAACTCCGCGAGCGCCCGGCGTGGGTTTGGTACATGCTCGATTGTTTCGCACGAGATCACGGTGTCGAAGGACGCATCGGGATGCGGCAGCGACTGCGCGTCGCCGACTTCGCACGTGACGCCGCCGGGCGCTTGCTGCTCGGCAAATGCGCGCGCTTTGCGAACTGCGGCTGTCGAGAAGTCCGCGGCCACCAGCCGTGGCGGCGGGTTCGTCATGTGCGCAAGTCTTGCGGCGAACCCGCCACGGCCGCACGCGATCTCCAGCACTCTCCTCCCCTTGATGTCGCGCTCTGCATCGAGATGCCGAACCACCAGGCGATGCCACGGAGTCGACGCCTCGTGATCGACCGCATATCGTTCGTGCCACGCGTTGTACGCGTCCCTCGTCTGCGGGCTTGCTGTCACTGGCAGGCCGCGCGCTCGAGTGACGCCATCAGCGCGGGGAGATGATTCGCCATCGTGAAGCGGCGCGCGCTCTCTCGTGCGCCTCGACGGAGCTCGGCATGTTGCTGCGAATCGGCCACGCATCGCAGAATCGCCTCGGCCAATCCGCGTGCGGTTGGAGGGTTGCCCGGCGCGAGATGTCCGCTGACGCCGTCAGTCAGCCACGAGCGGATGCCGCCCACATCGAACGCCGCCGCGGGCACGCCGTGCTGGGCCGCAAGCGGGCCAATGGAGCCGAACGGTTCGGGCCATACGCTCGGCACAACCAGCACATCCGTCTCCTGCAGCAACTGACGGATGCGTTCGTGGGAGAGCCAGCCGGTGAACGCGATTTGAGCCATGTCATTCCGCAACAGCCGCGCGCGGCTCTCCAACAACACGCGTTCAGGGCCATCGCCGGCAACGGTCAGCGAGATTGGGCGCGAGGCACGCGCCGTGACGCGGGAGAGCGCGTCCAGAAGAAATCCCCCGCCTTTCAGAAAATCAAGCCGCGATGCATACAGCAGCCGCCATCGCCTGCTGTTCCGGTGCTCATGTGCTACTGGCTTCACTGCCACCGCGTAAGGCACAACGTCTGCGCGCAGACCATGCTTCGACATTTCCGATTTCATGTGCTCGCTGTGCGTGAGGATTTGTCGGTAACCGTGCATCACCTCAAGTAGCGACGACTGCCGCCGGAATTCCGTCCACATCGTGATGGGGCTTCGACCGCCGCAACCCCTCGGAAAGTACAGCGCCAGACACGGCCAGCCGAACGTGCGATCGCATGGCACGACGCCGGGTCGCGTCAGCGTCTTGCGGCCGCTGATGCACGTGCCGGTGTAGGTGTGGAGAAACAGAACTGACGGCGCAATCTGTTGCAGGCGCCGGCCGGCGTCCAGATCGAATAACCCGTGGGCGTAGATGACGTTGGGACGCCACTCACGCAAGGCCTCGAGCGCCGCATCGAGGCCCGCATCGGCGGCGCAAATGCGAGGCACATTCGCCGGCAGCTCAATCCGTGAGCGATCGGAAGGCTGGTCCACTTCGTGCCAGAAGGCAACGGGTGTACCGGCTTGGTGTAGAGCGTCGATGACCGCACCCACGTAGTCTTCGATGCCTCCCACACGGCGCGCGGACCAGTTGGTGACGGCGACACGCAGCGGCGGAGTCATCGTCTTCGGAGAACCGTCAGGCTGTCGACGGTATCGACCGTCTCGAAGCGCGGATCGGGCAGGATGACGCGATTTGTCACTTTCACGCTGCCTGCCTCGTCAATCGGACGCTCGGGTGTGGAGCGGCTGTCGTGCAGCGCGACGATGCCGCCCTGCTCGACGAGGCCGCTCCAGGCATGCCAGTCGGCGAGCAGTCCCGCCTCGGAATGATCGCCGTCGATGAATACGAAATCCACGGGGCCATGACCGCGCGCCGCTTCGGCGCCGGTCGCCTTCACCCAACGCACGCGCCCGCCAGGAGTCCTTCCGAGCTGACTTCGCGCGATGCGTTCCTGAAAATTGATGCCCAGGCGCCCGCAGGGAAACGGATCGACCGCCGACAGCTCGCCAGACGGATCCATCGCGGCGCGAAGGCGTGCGGTGGTCACGCCGTGCCAGACGCCGATCTCGACCAGCCGCCTGCGTCCCGCCGCGTGAGCCACAAGGCAGTCACGCTCGCGCGCGGTCGTCTGCGTCTCGGGCCCGGCGAGCCCCATCAACCATGCCACGTAGTGCGTTGCGACCCTCATCAGCGTCGTTTCCGCGAGGTCATCGCCAGTGTGTCGCTGAACCGCCGGCCCCGCAGCAGGCCGGCGCTCACCTGCTGCCACGTCATATGCGGCGCAGCGGGCAGGCTGCCGACGTCCGTGTAAAAAAACCGCGGCGGCTCGAATCCGCCTTCCGCACACATCCGCGACAGATCCATTCTCAAGACCGCCGAAATATGGGCCGGATAGCTGCTGTCGAGAAAATCAACGTAGTGGCCGCGGACGACGAGCGATAGGAGAGATCGGACGCTCTCCTGGTTCGGCGTCGTCAACAGCAGGTGTCCGCCCGGGCGCAGCACCCGGCCGAGCTCGCGGAACACGGCTCGCGGGTTCTCCAGGTGCTCGATCACCTCGGTGGACACCACCGCGTCGTACGCACCGTCTGGTGCCGGCAGCGGCTCATTGAGATCGCGTTGAATCCACGACACGCCATCCAGATCGTTTGGCCTCGGAAGAATATCGGCGGCAGTGATGTGCGCAAATCCGGCCGCGCGGAGCATCCTGACGAGCGAGCCCGTGCCGGCGCCAAACTCGAGCAGGTGGCAGCCCTTGTCGATCATGCGCGCTGCGGTGTCGAGCACCAGCCGGTAAATCGTGGACGAGCTCGTGCCCTTCGTTCTCTTCGCTGCGTCGAGCCGCCGCGCCTGCAGGTCGGCCTGCATTCTAGTCTGTCGCCAGAGTCAATATGGTCCAGTGATAGCCGGCGAGGAGCGGCCCCTGGCTTCGATCGGGAAGGCGCCCGGTGCCGAACACATCGGCCGGGGCGACATCGAACAGCACTGCGCGCTCGACGAAGTCGTAGATTGCGCCTTGTCCTCCGACGAACACGTTCAGGGAATATGTATCGGGCCGAAGCGGCAGGCCATCGACGCGGCAGCAGAAGGCGCCCGATCCCGCCTCGATCGAGAATGTCTCATTGCGAAACCCGCCGAACAGGGTGGCGATTCTCGTCCCGTCAACCTGCTCGACGTCGATGCTCACGGCCACGTGTCGCGCCGCCGTTTTCGCTTCGTACGCCACCACGATGTCGAATGGTTCGAGCGGCCGGATCGCGCCGACCGTCTCGCCTCGTCCGTTCTGCACGGAGAGCGTCACCGCGCGAATCTCTCCGCTGCCATGACGATCGTGGCGCCCGCGCAGGTCGCCGACCAGCACCGTCCTCTGAGCGGAGTATCGCGCCACCGCCTCGCCCGGATCGCCGGCGAACACCAGGCGTCCGTCGTGCAGCACTACGGCGCGCGAGCAGAGGCTCGAAATCGCGGCCATGTTGTGGCTGACGAGCAGCACCGTGCGGCCGCTCGTGGCGACATCGCGCATCTTGCCAAGGCACTTCCGCTGGAAGTCCTGATCGCCGACAGCGAGCACTTCGTCGACGATGAGAATCTCGCTGCGCAGATGCGCCGCGACGGCAAACGCGAGCCGGACATACATGCCGCTGCTGTAGTGCTTGACCGGCGTGTCCAGAAACCGCTCGACGCCGGAGAACTCGACAATCGCATCGAACTGGTCGCGGATCTCGGCGCGGGTCATGCCGAGAATCGCACCGTTCAGGAAAACATTCTCGCGACCGGTCAATTCCTGGTTGAAGCCGGTGCCCACTTCGAGAAGGCTGCCGACGCGGCCTTCGAGCACGACTTCGCCTTCGGTCATCTCCGTGACGCGCGACAGGATCTTCAGCAGCGTGCTCTTGCCGGCGCCGTTGCGGCCGATGACGCCGACGACTTCCCCCTGCCGGACGTCGAAGCTCACGTCGCGCACTGCCCAGAACTGCTCACGCTCCTGACGCTCGAACGGGTGGCGAAGCCGGCGTGCCACCGCTTCGCCGAGCGTCGTGGGCGCACGCCGATTGTGGCGGATGGTGTACTGCTTGCCGACGCCCCGAATGGAAACAGCCAGTCGATCAGATGACATCGGCGAACTTGCGCTCCGTGCGGCGGAACGCGGCCGCGCCGAACACGAACACCACTGCGGCCACAGCGACGGACCAGAGAATGAAGATCGGTGGCGGCAATGGCGTCCCGAGAATCGACCAGCGGAAACCCGCGAGAATCGATGCAAGCGGATTGAGAAGATAGAACGCGTTTCGATAGGACGGCGCAATCTGCGCCACGTCATACGCTACCGGACTGGCATACAGCAGGAACGGCACCACCACGGGCAGCATGTGTTGCACGTCGCGATACTCGACCGTCAGCGCAGCGGCGATGAGCCCCAGGCCAAGTGCCAGACAGAGAGCCAGAGCGATCCAGAGCGGCAGCGTCACGATCGCGATTCCCGGCGCGACGGCGTAGATGGCCATCAGCATCACGAGCAGGCCGAAGGAGACCGAAAAATCGATGAGCGTCGCGATGGTCCCCGACAACGGCAGGATGAGCCGCGGGAAGTAGACCTTGCTCACCAGGTACGAGTTGCCGACCATCGAGCCGCTGGCTTTGCTGAGCGTGGCACTGAACAAATTCCAGACGAGCAACCCCGCGAACGTGAAGAGAAAGAACGGCGCGCCCTGCGGGGGCTCGAGACCGGCGACCACGCTGAACGCAAAGTACAGCAGCCCCGCCCCGCAGAGCGGCTGAAGCACCACCCAGACGATGCCCAGGAGGGTTTGCCGGTATCGAAGCTTGACGTCCCGGTTGGCGAACTCCAGCAACAGGTCCCTGAACCTGAAGAGCTCAGCGAGATCGATCGCCACCCAGCCGCGCGTCGGACGAAGAACGGTAGCCATCAGGCAGCCTTCCCGGCTTTGGACTGCGTCAACGCATTGACCACCAGATTCACATCGAACATGCGCGCGTAGAGGTCACGCCCCGCCACTGCCAATCGGGCGCGTGCGTCTCCGTCGCAGAGCAGATCCCGCACGTCGTTCGCCATGTCTGCCAGACGACGCACATCGTGCATCCGCACGACGCGCGTTTCACTCCAGAACGGCTCGGTCAGATAGCCGCGTGTCGCGACGAGCGGCACGCCGATGCGCAACGCCGCCATCGCGGTGGTGCGACGCGAACTGATGCCGTCGGGATAAGGCTGCACGAGCACGTCACACGCCGCAACGTGAAGCGCGAGCGCCGGCTCATCGAGCCTGCCGGCGGCCAGAAGACGCCCTTCCAGGGCGCGATCACGTTGCACGAGCGTACTGCGGTACTCGTTGCTGCCTGCGCCAAGCAGCATCACGTCGGCATCGGGGCTCGACCGCAGAATCTCTGGCACGAGCACGTCGAGCATCGACGTCACATTCCGTCCGTACGTGCCGAGATGCCCCACGAGCGGGCGGCGTCCGGCTGTCAGACTCGCACGCAGCGCGCAGACGTCCTGCTCTGCGGGACGGGCGAGACCGCTGGTGATCGGCAGCCACGAAAACGGCACGCGGCGCCCAAGCGCAAACGGCTTCCACATGCGCTCCCACGCGGGAATCGAGATCCAGACCCGCGATGCCGCCTGTAACAGCACGGTCGTCATCACCCGATGCACAGCCGCAACCAGCGTCTGGCGCCACGTCCCTTCCCAGAACGTGAGAAACGGTTCGTGGACCATCAGCTCCACCGTGTCGCCCTGCCTCGCGCGGCGCCGCAGCCAGAGGCAGAAAGACAGGTTCATGGAATGACGTCCGTACCCGTGCGGGACCCACTGCACAAACAACCGGCGGGGCGCCGGGAAGCCGTCGAGCTCTCTGTCCGTGCGCGCGAAGTCTGAGCGATTGAAACCCTCGAACGTTCCGTGCACGTGTAAGCCGCCGCCCGTCGGCCGCTGTCCGCCGGCCGGACACCAGATATGCACGTCCTCGCCCGCCGCGGCGAGCGCCTCCGCAATATGCCGTGCGTAATCGGCCACGCCGCCGAGCGTCGGGGGATACTCCGGTGTGACGATATGGATTAGGCCCACTCGACTCTTTCAATCCCCAAGTCGTCAACCGCTCGTCTGACGACGAAAAAGGTGGCCACAGGCGCAAGCGGAACGAGCAGGCGCGGGATGGAAAAGCCGACGTGTTCGCGCACGTCCGGCCACGAGCTGAACAGATAGACGCACGCATACACGTTCAGCGGGACGAGCACGGCTGCGACGAGAAACCAGTCGGCCCGCGTCGAGCGCCTCGCGGCCATCATCAGCAGCACCGACACGAAGAAGGCCGGCCAGACGAGCCCCCAGTGCCCCGGGAGAATCAATTCGCGGGCGACGGTCGACGACACGACCGCGAGAGTATCGATGGTACTGCCAATCCCTGAAAAGGTCAGCGCGCGAAAGTCTCCTGTCGGCTGCGCGCCGTAGACTTCGAGCGCCGCAGACCACGGGGCCAGAGTCAGCGCCGGCGCCCATAACAGCGCAGAGAGCCGTCCACGGCCGATCGTCTCGGCGGCACCTAGTGCTGCCAGCCCGATCGCGCCCGCGAGAATGACGGCTTCTGCTTTCGTCCACACGGCAACTACCAGCAGCCCGGCCGCGAGGTGCGCATACCGCAGTTCGCCCGTCCGAAGTGCCACGAACGTGAAACAGGCCGCGCCGGCGACCGATGCGGCGAGCGGAACGTCGGCGTAGCCGGACGAAGCGCCTGGAAGCAGCGTGAACGCGGGCACACATCCGAGCGCGATACCCGTGACGAGCGCCGACCGGCGATTCGCGACGCGGCGCACAGCGCCGCACACGAGTGCAATGAGGCTGTAATAGAAAAGCGGGAAGACGATCTTGACTGCCGCTTGATCGACGCGGCCGAGCCAGCTGTAGATCCAGAACTCCGTGAAAGGCACGAGCGGTGGATATCGCGGATGCGACCAGCCACGGGTCGCGTCGCCGAAATACCCAGCCGGCAGCTGCCCGGCCGGCGTATGCTCGAATACCAGGCGCGCCTTCAACTCGAAATTGAATAGACCATCCCACCCCAGCGTCGTCCACATGGCCGCCGCTCCGAGTATTACGAGCTGTATCAGAAGAACGAGCGCGAGCGCGGCATCTATCGGGCTGAACCTGAACCCGACGGCGGCTACCCGCTCCACTCTGCGGCTGCGCGACGCCACCAACGCCAGCGTCATAGCGATGCCCGTCACGATCCAGATCGGCGATACCCATCTATAGAGTGGATTCAAGAGAAACCACGCGATCGTGGCCGCGCCGGTTCCCAACAGCCACGCCAGCGCACCTCGCTCGTACCACAGCAGCGGTACTCCACGGCTGGCGATCTTCACGGCGGCATCGCCCAACACCAGCAGGACAACCAAAGAAAACGGAATGGCGACCCATGCCGGCATCATTTCAGCTTTACCAGCATCATCAAATCCGACACGCGAACGATTTCCGTGTGGGACACGTGGTCTGGCGAGCCAATCACGATACCGTGCCGCGTGGCGGGCGGCGCAGATGTCAACCAGATCCTCTTGGGATAGAGCAGGTAGCTGAGCGCATAGTGAAGTTGTGTAGCGTTCAGTGCGCCCCCACCGTCTCGCTGGCCGACGGTCAACGACACGTCGGCGTCTGCCGGCCACGCCGCCCGTTGTACGGCCGCTCTGATCTCGGCCGCGGACAGCTTCAACGATGCGACCTGCTCGTCGATGCTGGCCGCCGCTCCAGTCGACGCCGGTCTGGCGAACAACCCTGCATACAGCCGCATCGACGCGATGCCGGAGTACACGAATCCAGCCGCAAGCCCGACCAGAAGCACTACCGCCGCCGCTCGTCGCCTCTCAGCCTTCACTGTCGAACCACATCAGCGTACCGTGCGCATCCCTCGACTGACGCTTATGCGACCGCGTAAGCATCGAGACAGCGGCGGACGACTTGACTCCATTGAAACCGCGTGACGACGGTCTGACGGCCGGCGGCCCCCATCACCGCGGCCTCGGCCGGATGCGCGGCGAGCCACTGCAGACGTTCGTGCATCGCCCGGTAATCGCCAGGTTCTACCACGAACCCGGTTCTGCCTTCCTCCACGACCTCCGGCATGCTGGCAACCCGGGTGCAAATCACCGGCGTGCCGCACGCCATCGATTCGAGGAGCGTCTGCCCGAGCAGTTCGGGCACCTTTGTTTCGGACCCGTCGGGCGTGCGATAGACGCTTGGCAGGACGGTGCAGAGCGCTCTGCGATAGGCATCGACGAGCTCCGCGTCATCGGAGCCGTGCCGGAAGACTACGTGCTTCCCTGCGGCGCGCTGCTTCGCATATTCGAGATAGGCGGCGTTTGCCGCCGGCCCGACGAGATCCAGACGCATGCCGTCAGGGAGCGCGGCGATGAGGTCCACCACGCCCTTGTGCGGCAGCAGACGTCCGACAAACAACGCGCCGCCGTCCCGCGGCGTCGCGGGTTCCGGCGCGAATCTGTCGGTGTCGACGCCTCCGAGGATGACGCGCGCGCGCCGGTTGCGATCGTGTCCGAACACGCGTCTGCTGTACTCGCTGATGTGAAGGTGGCCGTCGAACCACCCGTCAGTACTTGTGTAAGCCGAAACATCCCAGCCGCCACCGCCCAGATCGGTGGCAAACACCGGCCGTCCCGTCATGCGGCAGAACGCCGCTGCGGTGCTGCTCATCAGTACGTGCTGCTGATGGCAGTGCACGACATCGGCCTTCACGATCTCGCTGAAGATCGCCGCCGACCAAGGGTTGGTCTTCTGCCCCCGCACATGCCAGGCGTGCGCAATGACCCGCACGTCGAGATCGCCGATGGCGCGCTCTTCGGCACGGTCGCCAAAGGTCGCCAGCCGGGTGGGGACCACCTCCGCCATGTGCCGCGCGAGCTCGAGCGAGTACCGCTCGGCGCCGCCGACCACGCCATCCTTGCCGAACAGGGCGGGCACGAGGTGCAGCACGCGCGGACGGGCGGGCGTCATTTCCGGGCCTCCAGATCGATCGACAGGAACCACGCCGGAAACATCCAGGCCCACCGGCGTTCGTACTCCGCCGGCCGGCGATTGGCCAGCCTGTGCACGAGCTTGTTCACCGGCGTGGGATAAAACACGATCTGCGCGCGCGAACGTGTGAACCGCGCGCGGCTGTAGAACGACAGCGCGTGATCGGCGCCGAAGTAGTCGAAGCTGAAGCAGCTGAACTGATGGCGATGGGTCGGGTCGGTGAAGGCGTTCGCCGACGAAAAATGCGGCACCGTGATGTGCACGTGCGCACCGGCCCGGCACACACGGTAAATTTCCTCCATCACGGGCACGACGTCGGGCAGGTGCTCGATGACGTCGTACGCGAGGACTTCGCGGAAGTGGTCGGACGGCAGCGGCCACGGAAAGCGATTGAGATCGTGCACCACATCGGCGCCGACGCCCTCACTGATATCGAGGTTGACTGCGCCGTCGATTCGTTTCCGGCCGCAGCCGATGTTCAGGATCTTGTTCACGTCCGCCCACGCTGGACAAGAAGCCCCGGCGCCTGCACCGTCAGCCAGATCCATGCCTTGACCCACGGCACCAACGCCGACCGGTCGCCGAGGAGCTGGCGAATACCCGCGATGCCCGCGTATCGCAGCGCCCACATCGGCAGCACGCGCAACGGCGCGTGGAGCAGATACAAGGCGCCGAGATTCTTGAACTTGTGATACGCCACCACCGGCGAATCGGCGTGATGCGGCGGCTCATGGTGAAACACCTTCGCCGCCGGGACGATGGAGAGCCGCCGGCCGCGCTTCAACGCCCGGGCGCACAACTCGACATCCTCGCCGTACATGAAGAAGTCGTCACGAAATCCGCCAAGATCGCGCAGTTGCGATGTGCGGGCGCCAATCGCTGCGCCCGGCAGATACATCGTGGGGAACGGTCTCTTCTGCGGCGCTTCCGCGGCGCCGGCGCCGACGATTCTCATCCGGTACACTGCGCCGAGATCGAATTCGCCGCCGGCGCAGCGAACAGTACCGGCGCGTCGGTTCCACATGACGGGCCCGGCCAGTGCGACCTCATGATGAGCGTCGAGATACTCAATCAGATGAGCAAGGCAGTCGGGCGCCAGCTCGACGTCGTCCTCGGTCAAGTAGACGTATTCGCCACGCGCCTCGCCAAGCCCGCGATTCATTCCCCCCGTAAACCCCAGATTGCCCCGGTTGGCCACGAGACGCACGTTCTGGAATGTAGCGACGAGGTGGCAGATCTCTTCGCTCGACGCACTGCGGTTGTCGACGACGATCACCTCCATGCCGGAGATCGTCTGCGTGAGGATCGAGCGCAGCGCGTGCTCGAGCAGACGCGGGCGGTTGTAGCTTAGAACGACGACGGTCACGCGCGGGGCGGGCAGGCTCTTCATTACACACGCCCATCAGGCGCTTCCTCGGCGTCGGACGCTTCGTTCATCGCGTACCATTCTTCGAGCGCAAGGGTTCGCCTGCATCCGGCAAGCAGCGCCGTCATCAGCCAGAACATGATGCCGAACTGTGTGTTGAAGACCGGTCCCGTGAAGCACAACCCGACAATCAGCAACTGAATCGCCAGGGCCATCGCGGCGCAATCGCTGAGGACGCCCGAGTGCATCACTGCGGTGCGGTAGCTGTGATACACGGCCGCGACAATGGCTCCCCCGTAGAACAGCCACATCAGGACACCGCCATCGAACAGCCAGCCCGTGGGCTGGATTTCGACGTGCAACCCCGGAAAACGCCAGTTCGAAGGCTCGCCGAAGTAGACGGCCATCATCCCCCA
>Ga0105107_10001566_pt1 | contig 14841 bp, 9 predicted proteins | sample PPLLaktember2015_6_FD_79335 | JGI IMG/M metagenome (GOLD analysis project Ga0105107, IMG submission 79335) | Freshwater sediment microbial communities from Prairie Pothole Lake near Jamestown, North Dakota, USA - PPLs Lake P8 Core (1) Depth... | ecosystem: Environmental > Aquatic > Freshwater >...
GAAAATTTAGTAATTCAATATGGCGGCAGTGTTAAACCGGATAATGCTAAAGAACTTCTTTCTCAACAGGATATTGATGGTGCTTTGGTTGGGGGTGCATGTTTAAAAGCAGAATCATTCATTGAGATTATAAAAGCTGCTTAATTTTTTTTGGTAATTACTATTAGGACAAGTCGAAAACTTGTCCTGCAATATATTGCCTGTAAATCATATGATTTTCATTGCATTCCCTTCGATTCGTTAGTATATTTGTAAGTTTAGTTTATACAATTAAGGATTAACAATACCGGATGGGATTTCCCAAAATATTCTTCTCTTTAATATTATTTTTTCTGTTTATTTCATCAAATTTCTCAATTTCTCAAATCATTTTTAAGGAACTTCCTTCTTATAAGCTTGATTTTTCCGATTCATCCTTTTTTGGATTAAGCAATACAAGAAGTATTATTCCTTTAAATGGCAAATGGAAGGTTTTTTCTGCGGAAGATAAAGAACCACGGAAAATTTCTGTTAATGTTCCATCTGTTTTTTGGGGAGACGGTGAATTTATTTTTGAAAAAACTTTTAATCTTACCAAAGAACAGGTTTCCCGAAATAAGATCAATCTTTACTTCTTAGGTTTGAATTATTTTGCAGATGTATTGGTTAACGATATTGTGGTGTATAAACATAGAGGAGGAGAATATCCCTTTATAATTGAATTACCAAAAGATATTCTCAATTCAGAAAAAAGTAACAGGATTTCTGTAAAACTTTCTTATAAACCTGATTCCGAAAATACAATACCGGTTAAGCAGAAATTTCTATTTCCCGGAATTTTCGGCGGTATAAATAAAGATGTATATCTTTATCTTGAACCAAACATATCTATTTCAAATTTTGATTTTAATTATGACATAGATTCCAAAACAAATAAACTTTTATTAAGTGTAAACAGCAGGATTGAAAATAAGGATGTAAGGAAAAGCACGGACACGAGTGTAGTAAATAATGATTTTGAAATTTCCATTAATGTTTTTAATCCCGATCTTACAATTGCTGCAAAGAGCAAGAATGAAGTTTTTCAGCTAAAAAGCAACCAGGTTAAAAACTTAAAACAAACATTAGAGATTTCTAATCCGTTACTTTGGTCTCCGGATTCACCACAGCTTTACAAAATTGAAATATCAATGGTGAATAATAAAGTTCTTATTGATAGAACAATAAAAGAATTTCCTGTTTACTTTTTATCTTCCGGCAATGATGATGTGATATTAAATAATCAATCGTTCGAATTCAAAGGAGTTACCTACGTTCCATCATTTGGTGAATATGGTAGTCTTGCTTCTTTTAAGCAGATGGAAGAGGACATCAGGTTTATCGCTCTAACAGGTTTTAACAGTATCCGTTTTGCAAAATCAGTTCCACATCCTTACTTCATCAGATTATGTGAAAAGTATGGATTGCTGGCTTTAATTGAAATCCCTCTTAATTACATCCCGGTTAATATTTCTGCTGATCCAAACTTTATAGAACGAAGCAAAAGTTATCTTTCAGATTTCATAAAAGGTTATTCAAAATTCGGTAAGTTTGCGGCTATCGGGCTTGGCAGCTCATACCTGCCCTTTCTTGAGGAACATATAATATTAATCGAAAAGCTCGAAAGTGTAATTCCCAAAGAAAAAGGGTTGTTAAGTTATGCTTCCTTTTCAGGAGTTAATCTTTCTGCAGCAAAAGATCTTGATTTATATGGAATTGAAATTACGGGTGAATCACTTGCTGAAGATACTTTAGGATTAAGTACATCAATTGAGTTGGTGGGGAAAGGGAGGCTTTTTATAAGTGAGATAACCTATTTTGTTAATTCAGGCAGCTCAAGCGGATATGTTAACGAAAATACTTACGAAGCACAGGCAAAATATTTTGAAGATTTTATTGATGCTCTTCCCAATGAAAAAGCATCCGGTTATTTTATAAATTCTGTTTTTGATTATCGCGGAAACTATTCATCTCTTCTTTCAGAATATAATGAATCTAATATTTACAGCGTTGGCCTTGTGAGTGAAAACCGGCAAACCAATTACCTGAGCTATAAAGTAATTCAATCAAAACTTCAGAATGCTGAAAGAATAACTATTCCAATCGGGACAGAGAGTGATAAATCTCCAATGGCATTTATTGTAATTGGGCTTGTGCTTGCTTTAATAATAGGTGTACTGGTCAATTCAGGAAGAAAATTCAGAGAAGATGCATCCCGCGCTTTGCTTCGTCCCTATAATTTCTTTGCAGATATCAGGGATCAGAGAATTATTTCGAGTTATCACAGCACAGTTATGTCAATTGTAGTTGCTGTAATTATGTCGCTTATTATCAGTTCTCTTTTGTACTATCTTAAGGATCATATTGTATTTGAAAAAATACTGCTTTCATTTGGAAGTGTGACTTTGATAAATACAATTAGTTATCTTGCGTGGAATCCCTTAAATACTATTGTTGTGCTTACAATTTTCTTTTATGTTTTAATGATTTTAATACTAATTGTAATAAAATTCTTTTCTTTATTTGTAAAGAACAGAGTTTATTTCGGCAGTATATATTTTACTCTTGTTTGGTCTTTCCTTCCTATCGTTCTCTTAATACCGGTGGGAATTGTTCTTTACAGGGCACTTCAAGCTGATGTTGCAAACTTTTACATATATGTTTCATTTATTCTTTTTGCTGTCTGGATTTTTAACAGGTTAATGAAAGGCATTTATGTAATCTTTGATATTAACCCGGGTCGTGTTTATATGTATAGTATTATTGTGTTATTTATTTTAGCAGGCACGTTCATACTATATTATGAATTCACAAATTCTCTTTCAGACTATCTTCTGCTTACTTTCAAACAATATAATATTTCCGATTTGTTATAATGTATTTATCCAAGCTTGAAATTTTCGGTTTCAAATCTTTTGCACAGAAGACCTCTGTCCTTTTTAACGAAGGGATTACATCTATTGTTGGCCCTAACGGCTGCGGTAAAACAAATATTGTTGATGCAATAAGATGGTCTCTTGGTGAGCAGAGAAGCAGTGCATTAAGAAGCGATAAGATGGAGAATGTTATCTTTAACGGTACAGCAAATAAAAAACCGATGGGGATGTCTGAAGTTTCACTTACAATTCAAAATACAAAAGGAATACTCCCGACTGATTACTCCGAAGTTACTATTACAAGAAGAATTTTCAGATCTGGTGAAAGCGAATACTTGCTAAATAAAAATATCTGCAGGCTTAAGGATATTACAAATCTCTTTATGGATACAGGCATTGGTGCAAATGCTTATTCTGTTATTGAATTGAAAATGGTTGAAACTATCCTCAGTAATAAAGCTGATGAACGAAGAGTAATGTTTGAAGAAGCTGCCGGTGTTAATAAATATAAGCTGAGAAGACGGCTTGCTCTAAGAAAGCTTGAAGAAGTAAAAGCAGATCTTACAAGAGTAAATGATATTGTAACAGAAGTCGAGAAGAAAGTGAACTCGCTTGAACGCCAGGCAAAGAGAGCCGATAAATACAATAAGATATCTCTTACTTTAAGAGAGCTTGAAATTGATCTTGCTGAACGTGAGTTGGCTTTTTTTAATAAAGAGAGAGTTGATTCAAAGAATAAAAAAGAAGAAAATTTTAAAATCAAAATTAATTTTGAATCACAGTTAACGGAGCTTGAAGATAAGATTAAAGATGTTAAGCATCATCTTTCCGATGCTGAAGCAAAATTGAAAGTTAAGAGAGATGAAGTAACATCACTTAGAGAAGAAATTTATAACCGGCAGAAAAAAATATCTGTTGAGCAGGAAAAGAAAAGATCACTTGAAGAAAATATTATAAGATACAAACAGGAATTAGAGGAACTAAAAATTCAATTACAGAATTCCGAGAAGATTATTAAAGAAGGTTCTCTGGCAATTGCGAATTATGGAAATAACATTAGTTCCAGAACATCTGTAAAAGAAACTCTTGAGCAAGATGTTGCTGATTCAAAATTAAAACTGGAAGAAAAAAGAACCGAAGTAAAAACGGAAAACCAATCTCTTGTTGAAAAGGTAAAAGAAATAACGAATAAAGAAAATGATCTTGTTAATCTTCAGAAGCAGATTGAAGTAAGAAACATTTCAATAAACAAGGCAAATGAAAAGATTCAGGCATTAACTAATAATATTGCAAAGACAGTAGGTTTTATCAGTGAACTAAATGATGAAAAATCAAAAACAGATGCAGAGCTTGCAGAAGCTGAAGCAGAATATTTAAGAAAACAAAAAGAAAAAGAAGAGCTTGGAAAAGAATTTGCCCGACTTAAAGAAAAAGAACTTGGCATAAAAGCAATAATAAATGCTTTAAAGGATAAGATCAGTTTCATTCAAACTCTTATTGATAATCTTGAAGGTGTTTCCAAAGGAGCCAAAGCTTTACTTGAAAGCAATGATTGGACAAGTAAAGAAAAAACTCTTCTTGCCTATGCAGGGAATACTTCGGAAGAATTTCGTTTTGCTGTTGAAGCAGCTTTAAAAAATAATCTGAATAATATTCTTGTTGATACGATAGAAGATCTTAAGAAGGGAATAAAGTATTTAAAAGACAAGAATATTGGTAAAGCTGGGTTCTATTTAACAAGTACTTTTAAAAAAGAGAATGGCAGTTTTTTCAACAGCATTCGGAATTTTCTGTTAAACAGAAAAAGAAAGTCTATTTCTAAAGAGAAAGGTTTTATTGATTGGGCAAAAGATGTTGTAAAGACTGAGCCGAAATGGAAAACTTTTTTTGACAGGATAACAGAGAACGTTGCAATTGTTGATTCCTTAGATACTGCTTTCAGGTTAAAACAAAAATATAAAGGATTCAGCTTTACAACACTTGATGGTGATTATCTTGATGGTTCAGGTGTTATTGAAGGCGGCTCGTTGCCAAAAGGAGATGATTCTCTATTTGGTAGAAAGCAATATCTTGATAAAATAAAAAATGAACTCCCGGTTCATGAAAAAGAGCTTGAACAACTACAGGAAAAAATTCATAACACTGAAGAAAAAATTGTTAGCATAGATCTCAAGGTTCTTTCAGACCGGGGAAGAATGCTGGTAAACGATCTTGCTAATCTTGAAAAACAGATTGCACAGTTTGAGTATGAAAAGAAAAAATCGAATGATGAAATTGAAAAGACACGGCAGGAAATACATGAACTTGCAGCTGAATCAAATGGAATTGATAACGACAGGATAAAGCTTGGTGATCTTGTTAATTCTCTTCGCTTACAGATGAAGCAGAAAGAGAAGAAAAGAGAATTGCTGGAGACTGAATTCAATTCTTTAGATGATATATATAATAAAAAAGTTTCCGAGCTGAATAATATTAATCTTGAAATTGAAAGGCTTAACGGAGAAAAGAGAAATACTGAAAATGCTGTTCAAAGAGCTAAAGAAAATATTAATAACATTCAAAAGACAATTAATAAAAGGGAAACCGATATTAAAACATCTTCTGATGAAACATCTTCATTAACAGAAGAAATAAAAACCGATGAACAAACTTTACAATCACTTGATGAGAATAAAAAAATTCTTCTTGAAGAAGAAAAAAAAATTGATGCTGAATACGGAGAGATAAAAACTCAAATAAACAATATCGAAAAAGAGCAAAGCAGGATAAGGAACGAGAGAGAAAGAGTGCAGGATGAGATTCATCAATCTGAAATGAAGCTTAGTGAGCTTTCATTAAAAATGGAAAATTTAAGAGAACATATTAAAGAATCATACTCACTTACGCTTGAGCAAAAAACTTTTCAGGACCTCGATAGTATTGATTTCAACCAAAGGACAGAAGAAGTTAATGCATTAAAACAGCAGATTAAAAATTTAGGGCCGATCAATCTTCTTGCTTATTCCGAATATGAAGAGGAAAAAGAGCGTTTTGATTTTCTATCCAGGCAGAGAAATGACCTGCTGGATTCTGAAAAAGATATTGTAAAAACCATTGAAGAGATTAATATTACTGCACAGACCTTATTCATGAATACATTTGAAAAGATAAGGGAAAATTTTATAAACATTTTCAGATCATTATTTAATCCTGGTGATGAAGCAGATTTAAGACTTGAAGAATCAGCCGCAAGTGTAACCGATCCTCTTGAAGCAAAAATAGAAATCATAGCAAAGCCAAAGGGTAAAAGGCCGACATCAATCGAATTACTTTCAGGTGGTGAGAAAACATTAACTGCAATTGCACTTCTTTTTGCAATCTATCTTGTTAAACCAAGCCCATTCTGTATCCTTGATGAAATTGATGCTCCTCTTGATGATGCAAACATTGACCGCTTTACAAAAATAATAAAGGATTTCAGCAAGGACACCCAGTTTATAGTTGTAACCCACAACAAAAGAACAATGGAAGCAGCCGATACTTTATACGGTGTTACTATGCAGGATGAAGGAGTTTCAAAATTAGTTGCTGTAAGATTTAATGAAGATTTAAGCGCTGTATCCTGATTAAAATTATAAATGAAAAAAGAATTTAAAATATTTATTGACTTCGACGGAACAATTACAACGACAGATGTTGGAGAAAACCTCTTTCTTAAGTTTGGCGATAAAGAAGAATCGATAAGAATTATTAATGATCTTCTGCAGGATAAAATATCTTCCAGGGAATGCTGGATTTCTTTGTGTGAATCTGCAGGAGAAGTAAATAATGAAGAGCTGAATAGTTTTATTGACTCGGTAAAGATTGATTCAACATTTAAAGACTTTATTCATTTCTGTTCAAAAAATGATTTTGAAATTATTATTCTCAGTGATGGATTTGATTATTACATAAGAAGAATTCTATATAAAGAAGGGCTTGGTGATTTAAAATTTTTCGCTAACAAAATGGAAATCTCCGGGAATAAATTAATTCCTTCTTTTCCGTACCTCAATATTGATTCCCCGGAGTCGGCAAACTGCAAAAGAAATCATATAATTAATAACAGCAGCGATGAAGAATATACGATTTTTGTTGGTGATGGTAATTCAGATAAGTATGCAGCTCAATTTTGCGATTTTATTTTTGCTAAAAGCGATCTTCTTAAGTATTGTGAAAGAGAACGGATATCTTATTTCCCGTTTGGGAACTTTAATGATATTAAACATATAATCATAAATCTTCTTTCTAAAAAAAGATTAAAGAAAAGACACCAGGCTGAACTAAAACGCAGGGAAGTGTATATACAGGAATAGTAAAGTATGAGTAATTCTTCATTATCATCTTTTCTTTTTAAATACCGAAGTTATACTCCGATTCCTTTTGTTATTGTAATGCTCTTTTATGAAAACGCTAATATCTGGAGCTTAATCGCAGGATTTATATTGGTTCTTAAAGGTGAATTGATAAGGCTTTGGGGAGTAAGCTGGGCCGGAAGCGAAACAAGAGTAACAGGTAAACCTGAAGGTACATATTTAATTGTAAGCGGTCCATTTGCGCATACACGCAATCCTCTTTATACAGGTAACATTTTAATTTACCTCGGGATCGGGATTATGTCTTTCGCAATTTTCCCTTACCTGCAAATCATTGCTCTGCTCTTTTTCCTTTTTCAATATCATTATATCATAAAAGCAGAAGAAGAATTTTTACTTGGTAAGTATGGCGATGATTATAAGCATTATAAAGAAAATGTCCCTAAGTTTTTATGGAGACTTTCGCGCTATAAAAAACAGGATGTGAAACAGCCCCCATTTAAATTAAAAGCCGGATTAAGATCCGAAAGGAGAACTTTCCAGGCAATAGGGATTATTACAATTACAATTTTTCTTTTATGGTTTATAGGAAGGTTTTGAAAATGGATGATGGAAAACATTCATCTCAACTCAATGATTCTTTATTAAATGTTTATCGAGAAAGTGTTGAATAAGTTTTTTAGATGAATGAAAACAATAAAAACATTATGATAATTGCTGGTGAAGTTTCGGGAGATATACTTGGTGCTGAGCTTACAACTGAATTAAAAAAGCTGGATAACAAAATAAATATTATTGGTGTTGGCGGTGATATGATGATGCAGTCAGGTGTTGAAATTATTTATCACATAAACAAATTGTCTTTTCTCGGTTTTGCAGAAGTTGTAAAACATCTTCCGTTCATAAGAAAAGTCCAAGGTGATTTAATCAATACAATTAAAGAGAAAAATATTAAGAATATAATTCTGATAGATTATCCCGGCTTCAATCTTAATTTTGCAAAAAAGATTAAACAGCTCGGAGTGAAAATTCTATATTATGTTTCCCCGCAGATTTGGGCGTGGGGTGGCGGAAGAATTAAGAAGATAAAAAATCTTGTAAGAAAAATGTTTGTTTTTTTTCCTTTTGAAGAGAAGCTATATGAGGATGCAGGAGTTGATGTTGAGTTTGTAGGACATCCTTTGTTGGACAGGTTAAGCAACTATAATTTTTTATCCAAAGAAGAATTCTTTAATAAATATAACCTTGATCCACAAAAAGAAATACTTCTTTTAATGCCCGGAAGCCGTAAACATGAAGTTGAAAAAATTCTTCCTGCTGTAATGAAAGCAGCAGAAAAGATTTGCAAAGAATTTAATATGCAAATAATAGTTGCAGGAGCAACAGGAATTGATGAAAATTTATTTGCAGATATATCTGGCTCTACTGAGCATAAAGTAGTTAAAGATAACACATATGAATTATTAAAATATTCTAAATTCGGAATTATAAAATCCGGAACATCAACACTCGAAGCAGGTTTATTTGGATTGCCCATGATCATTGTTTACAGGACAAGCTTGTTAACTTATTTAATAAGTAAAAATCTTGTTAGCCTTAAGAACATTGGAATGGCAAACATAATTTTGGGTGAAGATGTTGTCCCTGAACTTATACAGAATAAGGTAAATCCGGATTCGATCTTTAATGAAACAAAAAGAATTTTAAGCAATGGCAATTTGTATAATTCAATTAAGAAAAAGCTTCTTGAGATTAACGAGAAGCTTGGTAAAAAAGGAGCTGCTAAAAGAGCTGCGGAATCTATTTATTCTTTGATGAATGAAGCTTAAAGAATTCAGGCGAAGTGTTCTTCGTCTTGTTGGTTATTATGTTCTTGATAAACTGGTAAATATTCTTTGCTGGAGCTTAAAAATCGAACTAAAGAATAAGGAAAGTATTGAAAAACTTAAAAAAGAAAATAAAAATTTTATTGTTGCCTTCTGGCATGGAACAATGCTTCTTCCCTGGTATTTACATCGTAATGAACAAGTTGCTGCATTGATAAGCAAAAGCAAGGATGGAGATTTATTGGCGAAGTTGTTACGAACCTGGAATTACCAGGTAATAAGAGGATCAAGCTCTAAAGGCGGAGATGTTGCTTTAAATATAATGATTGACTATGCAAGAAATAAAAATTCAATTGCAATTACACCTGATGGACCAAGAGGTCCTGAGAAAAAACTGAAAGCCGGTGCAGTTATAACAGCAAAAAAAAGTGGTTTACCTGTAGTGCTAATAGGTGTTGGTTATAAAAATAAAAAACTGTTAAAGAATTGGGATAAATTTCAGATCCCGGCTTTTTTCAGCAGGGCAAATGTAGTTTATTCAGAACCGGTTTATGTTGATGCAAACCTTGATTATGATTCAACATCCCGGATGATAAATTTCTGCGAAGAAAGAATGAATGATATCCAGGCTGAAGCTGAACGATTTGAAAGATAAGTCTTAATGAATACTCTCAGAGTTTTTTTATCGCCTTTTGTTATTTTTTATGCTGTTATAATAAAGCTGAGAAATTTGTTCTTTGATAAGAATGTTTTTAAAAGTAAAAAAGTAGATGCTAAAGTTATATCAGTTGGTAACATTACTATTGGCGGTTCAGGTAAAACGCCATTGGTAATTTATCTTATTAACCTGCTGAAAGACGGAAAGAGGAAAGTCGGCGTATTAAGCAGGGGATACAGAAGAAAAAGTTCAGGATACCAGCTTGTATGTAATGGAGAAGAAATTCTCTTATCGGTTGATGAAGCAGGTGATGAAATGTTTTATACAGTGGTTGAATGTCAGGTTCCTGCTGCTGTTTCTGAAAACAGGTATGAAGGTGCAAAAAGACTAATTGCCGATACTGGAATTAATATGATTATTCTCGATGATGCTTTTCAGCATAGATGGATCCACAGAGATTTAGACATTGTTGTTTTTGAACAAAAATATTTAGCAGAAGCCGGTTTCCTAAATCATGTTTTATTACCTGCAGGCAGTTTGAGAGAATCTTTTAATTCTGTTGAAAGAGCTGACATAGTTGTCATAAACAGGAAGTTTACAGCTAAAACTGAAATACCCGTTGAACTTAAAAAATATTTTAAGCATAAGCCTGTTTTTACATCATTCTATAAAACCATAGGCTTTGTTGACATGATAAGAAAAACAGAGTACGGTATTGAAGAGTTTGAAGGGCAGAAAAGTTTGGTTGTTGCCGGAATAGCAAAACCATTTTCATTCTTGAATATACTTGGACAAACTAAAGTTGATACACAAAATAAGTTAATTTTTGCAGATCATAAAAATTATTCATTGAAGGAGGTAAAAAGGATAAGAAAAGAATTTTATGCTACTAATTCATATTCGGTTGTTACGACACAAAAAGATGCTGTTAAACTTATGAAATATGCAAAAGAACTTGATGATATAGATGTATTCTATCTTAAAATAGAATTAAAATTTGATGAAGAGGAAAAATTTAAAAACTTCATATTAGATCATTTAAATTAAAAAAAATATTAATTAAACATTCAGATAGGAGAAGACTAAATGTCTAAGCAAAAAAAATATGTTTACTATTTCGGTGGTAAAAAAGCTGAAGGTAAAGCCGAGATGAAAGCACTACTCGGAGGTAAAGGGGCAAATCTTGCAGAAATGGTTAACATTGGATTACCTGTTCCTGCAGGTTTTACAATATCAACAGAAGTATGTACAGCGTATTATAAGAATAACAAAAAATATCCTAAGGAACTTGAAAAACAGGTTAAGGATGCTTTATTAAATGTTGAAAAACAAATGGGCGCTAAGTTCGGTGATTTACAGAATCCATTACTTCTTTCAGTTCGTTCAGGTGCAAGGGCATCTATGCCGGGAATGATGGAAACAATTCTTAATGTTGGGTTAAATAATAAAACACGTGAAGCTTTAATTACAAAAACGAAGAACCCAAGATTTGTTTATGATTCACATCGTCGCTTAATCCAAATGTACTCTGATGTAGTAATGGAAAAAGCCGCAGGAGTTGAACATGGCGAAGGCAAAGGGGTTAGACAACAATTGGAAAACGAACTTCACAAAATGAAAGAAGCTCGCAGAGCTCATGCTGATACAGATTTAACCGCGGATGATCTGAAAGAATTGATTGAAATCTACAAAGCCAAAGTTAAAGAAGTTTTGGGTAAACCATTTCCTGAAGATCCAATGGAACAACTTTGGGGTGCTGTTTCGGCAGTATTCCAGAGCTGGATGGGTAAGAGAGCTATCTCTTATAGAAGAATTGAAGGTATTCCCGATGATTGGGGAACTGCAGTAAGCGTTCAATCAATGGTGTTTGGTAATATGGGTGATACTTCTGCAACTGGCGTTGCATTTACACGTAATCCTGCAACCGGAGAAAATTATTTTTACGGTGAATGGTTACCTAATGCGCAAGGTGAAGATGTTGTTGCCGGAATAAGAACTCCAAATCCAATAAATGAGGTTGGAAAGAGCGAACATACCGCTCATCTTCCATCACTTGAAACAGGAATGCCGGCTACTTATAAAAAGCTTCATGGTATTCAGAGATTATTGGAAAAACATTATCGCGACATGCTTGATATCGAATTTACGATCCAGGATGGGACTCTTTATATGCTTCAGTGCCGTGTAGGTAAAAGAAACGGACCTGCAGCATTAAAGATGGCCCTTGATATGTATAAAGAAAAATTAATTACAAGAGAAGAAGTGATAATGCGCGTTCAGCCGGCACAATTGGATGAGCTTCTTCATCCTATTATTGATCCTGTTGTTGAATTGACTACTAAAGCTGTTGCAAAAGGATTACCAGCCGGGCCAGGCGGTGCTTCAGGACAAGCTGTATTCTCAGCATCTGATGCAGTTGCATGGGCTAAACAAGGAAAGAAAGTAATCCTTGTCCGAGATGAAACAAACCCGGAAGACATTGAAGGTATGCGGGCTGCACAGGCAATTTTAACTGCAAGAGGCGGTATGACTTCTCACGCAGCTCTTGTTGCACGAGGTTGGGGAAAATGCTGTATAGTTGGAGCCGGTTCGATCAAATTAAATTATGATGAAAAATATTTCACAGTTGGTAATGTAACTGTTAAAGAAGGTGATTGGCTTACCCTTAATGGTTCTAAAGGGACGGTTTACTTAAGCGAATTACCTATGAAAAAAGCTGCAGAAGATAATCCGGAATTCCAGGCATTTCTGAAATTATGTGACCAGGTTAGAAAATTAAAAGTAAGAACAAATGCCGATACACCTGAAGATGCCGCCCGTGCAAGAGCATTTGGTGCAGAAGGTATTGGACTTTTCAGAACAGAACATATGTTCTACGGAATAAATTCAGAAGAACCATTATTCAAACTTCGTAAAATGATTCATTCAAATACCGAAGCTGAAAGAATTGCAGCTCTTACAGAATTATTCCCGCATGTTAAAAGTGACGTTAAAGGCACATTGGCTGCAATGGATGGATTCCCGGTAACATTCAGAACTATTGATCCGCCTCTGCATGAATTTGTTCCTACAAGAGTTGATGAAAGAGAAAAATTAGCTGTAAGTCTCGGTATTTCACTTGATGAATTGAATAAACGTGCTGATTCACTCCATGAAAATAATCCAATGATGGGGCATCGTGGTGTGCGGCTTGGAATTACTTATCCAGAAATTACTGAGATGCAGGTTCGTGCAATTTTTGAAGCAACAGCAGAATTATTGAAAGAAGGGAAAAAACCTTTCCCTGAAATAATGATTCCTGTGACCTGTCATGAAAATGAAATCAAACACCAGTATGAAATCATAACTAAAGTTCATGAAGAAGTTTGTAAGAAATTCGGATTGAAAAAAATTCCGCACCTGACAGGAACTATGATTGAAATTCCTCGTGCAGCACTAACAGCAGATAAGATTGCGGAAGTTGCACAGTTCTTCTCATTTGGAACAAACGATCTTACCCAAATGGCTTTCGGATTCTCAAGAGATGATATAGGTGGATTTTTACCTGAATATCTTGATCAGAAAATTCTTCCGGAAGATCCATTCCAATCAATTGATCTTGATTCAGTTGGAAAGCTTATGGAAATCGCAACACTTGGCGGAAGATCGACAAGGCCTGATCTAAAAGTCGGGATTTGCGGTGAGCATGGCGGTGAACCAAAATCTGTTGAATTCTGTCATAAGATTGGTTTAAACTATGTAAGCTGTTCTCCATATCGTGTTCCGATTGCCCGTTTAGCTGCTGCTCAGGCTGTTATTAAAGAAATAAAAAATGCTAAACTTTCATCAAAAAAAACTGTAACTAAAAAGAGAACAGTAGTAAAGAAAAAATCATCTAAGAAGAAGTAATCTATTTCTCCGAAGGAGTCCTTCGGACAAGTGTCATTCTGATGAGCGATGCGAAAGATATTTTCGCTTCGCTCAGAGTGATAAAAGAAAATCAATATAATAAGAAAAGGTAAAGGCAAATGAAGCTATCAGATTTTAAATATACCCTTCCTAAAAATGTAATTGCAAAGCATCCTGTTACTCCAAGGGATAAAGCTAAACTTATGGTTCTTAACAGGAAGACACAGGAAATTGAGAATAAAAAGTTCTCCGATATTGCAGATTATATCGAAAAGGGAGACGTAGTTGTAGTTAATGAAACCAGAGTTTTCCAGGCAAGGCTTTACGGCAAGAAGGAAAAAACAAATGCAAAGATCGAGGTTTTCCTTTTAAGGGAGCTGAATGCTGATGAAGCTATATGGGATGTTATTGTTGATCCTGCAAGGAAAGTGAGGATTGGAAATAAAATTTATTTTAATGATAAGTTATGGTGTGAAGTAATTGACAACACAACTTCAAGAGGAAGAACTGTAAGATTTAACCAGCCGAATAATGTTTTTAAAGCTGTTGAAAAAATAGGATTAACTCCTTTACCTCCATATATTAAAAGAGAACCTGAGCCATCAGATAAAGAAGATTACCAGACTATTTATGCAAGAGTTGATGGATCAGTAGCAGCTCCAACTGCCGGACTTCATTTTACACCAAAGCTCATTGCAAAGATTAAAGCCAAAGGAGCTGTGATCGTTCCTGTAATTCTTCATATCGGCCTTGGTACTTTCAGGCCTGTAGAGGTTGAAGATCTTACCAAGCATAAAATGGATTCTGAGTATTTTGAAATATCTGAAAAATCTGCCGAGATTATTAATAAAGCAGCGGAGGCAAAACATAATATTTTTGCTGTCGGCACAAGCTCAACAAGAGCACTGGAAACCAGTGTTACTGCAGAAGGAAAAGTAAAGCAGGGTAAAGGTTGGACAGACAAATTCATTTATCCCTTTTATGATTTTAAAATAGTAACCAGGCTTGTAACTAATTTTCACACGGAAGAGTCAACTCTTCTTATGCTTGCATGTGCTTTTGCAGATACTGATTTTGTTATGAAAGCATACAAGAAAGCACTTAAAGAAAAATACAGGTTCCTAAGCTACGGCGATGCAATGCTTGTTATATAAGCCCGAGACTTACAGGTGAAAACTTATGCTATTATTCCAGCAGGAGGAAAAGGTAAACGCAGTGGTACAAAAATTCCAAAGCAGTAC
>Ga0105107_10001567_pt1 | contig 14837 bp, 14 predicted proteins | sample PPLLaktember2015_6_FD_79335 | JGI IMG/M metagenome (GOLD analysis project Ga0105107, IMG submission 79335) | Freshwater sediment microbial communities from Prairie Pothole Lake near Jamestown, North Dakota, USA - PPLs Lake P8 Core (1) Depth... | ecosystem: Environmental > Aquatic > Freshwater >...
CGTGCTCGACGGGGCGATCCGGTACTGGGAGAAGGCGAAGCGCGCGCGATTGCCGGTCGACCCGGACTTCGGCGCCTTCTTCCGTGACTTCGAGTGGATGGGCCTGCAGCGTCATCTGAAGGTCGCAGGCATCTTCGCGCGGCTTGCGCACCGCGACGGCAAGCGCGGATACCTCGAGGACACGCCGCGCTTCATCGAGTACATCCGCGCAGTCTGCCGCCGCTACGACGCGCTGAAGCCGCTCCTCCTGCTCGTGGACGAGCTGGAGGGGCGGGAGGCGCGCGCCGGGTACACGTTCTGAATCCCGTGAATCGCAGATCGTTGTTCGCGTGCGCGCGGGGTCCACGATTGACGAGTCGCCCATGAGAGCCATGCTCCTCGCCGCCGGACGCGGCGAGCGGATGCGCCCGCTGACTGACGCGACGCCGAAGCCGTTGCTCGAGGCCGGCGGACGGTCGCTCGTTGCGCGCCTGATCGAGCGGCTCGCGGACGCGGGCTTCGTCGACCTGGTGATCAACCACGCGCATCTCGGCCACAAGATCGAGGCGGCGCTCGGCGACGGCACGCGCCTCGGTGTGCGGATCCGCCACTCGGCCGAGGCGACGGCGCTTGAAACCGCAGGCGGGATCGTGCAGGCGCTGCCGCTGCTCGGTCCCGGGCCCTTCGCCGCGATCAACGCCGACCTGCACACGGAATTTCCGTTTGCCGCTCTGCGCGCGGCGCTGCGCGGCGACGATCTCGCTCACCTCGTGCTGGTGGACAATCCGCCGCACCATCCCCTCGGCGACTTCGCGCTCGCCGACGGACGCGTGCGCAATGCCGGCGCACCCATGCTCACGTTCAGCGGGATCGGCGTGTACGACCCCGCGCTGTTCGCCGGGATCGTGCGCGGCGAGAAGGCGCAGCTTGCGCCGCTCCTGCGCCGCGCGGCCGATTCTGGTCGCGTATCGGGCACCCACTTCCGCGGGCGCTGGGTCGACGTCGGCACCCCCGAGCGACTCGCCGCGCTCGACGCCGAACTGCGCGGAGCGGGCCGTGCTTGATGCGGCGGACGTGGACCAGGCACTCGCGCTCGACCCCGCCTGGGCCGCGCGGCTGCGCGCGCTGTGGCTCGACCTCGCCGCAGCCGCAGTGTTTGGCGTTCTGCGTGGCCCGCACGTCGGCGCGCTGCCGCGGGTGCGCAAGCAGGTGCTCGACGCCGGCGAGCGCCTGCGCGCGCTGCTCGCCGATCGCGCGTGGATCCCGCAGCCGCGCGAGCGGTTGAAGAACGCGCTCGCTTCGGCGCTCGCGCTGCGCGAAGCGCTCGATGCGCTCGAAACGGCGGCGCGGGAGGTCAAGGGCGACGACGCGCCGGCATTCCGCGCGGCGCTCGCGGACTTGCGCGCCGCCACGCTCGACGAAACCGCTCGGCGCGCAAACCAATGGGCGGCACTCCTTGATCGGCGCGCGTCCGACGAGGACAATGCCGGCTCCGATCCGACCCGCTGACATCGATCCAACCGAACCCGATGCCCGACGTCACGCCCTTCCGCGCCCGCCGCGCCGCGCTGCTCGATCGGATGGGCGCGGGCATCGCGATCATCCCCACCGCGCCGGAGCGGCTCCGCAACCGCGACAGCGACTACCTGTACCGGTTCGACAGCTACTTCTATTACGTCGCCGGATTTCCCGAACCGGAGGCGGTCCTCGTGATGGTCGCGGGCCCCGAACCACGGTCGATCCTCTTCTGTCGCGAGAAGCATCCCGAACGCGAACTGTGGGAGGGATTCCGTTACGGGCCGGAAGGCGCGCGCAAGACGTTCGGCTTCGACGATGCGCAACCGTTCGCCGCGCTCGACGAGGCGTTGCCGAAGTTGATGGCGAACCAGCCTGCGCTGTTCTATGCGCCCGGGCTCGACCCGGCGTGGGACGTGCGCATCCTGCGCTGGCTGAACGAGGTGCGCGCGCACGCGCGCACCGGGGTGACCGCGCCGGTCGAGATCCGCGACCTGCGCGTGGCGCTTGACGAGATGCGCCTGGTCAAGGACGCGCACGAAATCGCGACCATGCGGCGCGCCGCTTCGATCTCCGCCGGCGCGCACGTGCGCGCGATGCGCGCGACGCGGCCCGGCGCGATGGAGTACGAGGTTGAAGCCGAGCTGCTCTACGAGTTCCGCCGCCACGGCGCCCAGTTCCCGGCGTACTGGCCGATCGTCGCCGGCGGCGCGAACGCCTGCGTGCTGCACTATCGCGACAATTCGCAGCGGCTCGCCGACGGCGACCTGCTCCTGATCGACGCGGGGTGCGAGCTCGACGGCTACGCCTCCGACATCACGCGCACGTTCCCGGTCAACGGCAAGTTCAACGGTCCGCAGCGGGACGTCTACGACCTGGTGCTCGCGTCGCAGGCGGCGGCGATCGCGGAGGTCAGGCCGGGTCACGGCTGGAACGCGCCGCACGACGCCGCGGTGCGAGTCCTTGCGCAGGGATTTATCGACCTCGGGCTCTGCAGCGGCACGTTCGACGAGGTCATGGAGAAGGAGCTCTACAAGCAGTTCTACATGCACCGCACCGGCCACTGGCTCGGTCTCGACGTGCACGATGCGGGCGACTACAAGGAGCGCGGCGAGTGGAAGCAGCTCGTCCCGGGCATGACGCTCACGGTCGAGCCGGGCTGCTACATCCGGCCGGCGGACGGTGTGCCCGAGCGCTTCTGGAACATCGGCGTGAGAATCGAGGACGACGCGCTCGTCACCGCGACCGGCTGCGAGATCGTCACCAGCGGAGCCCCCAAGCGTGCCGACGACATCGAGGCCCTGATGCGCGATGCACGCAGCACCTGAAGCGGCGGACGTCGTCGTCGCCGGCGGCGGGCCGGTCGGCGCGACGCTCGCGCTCGCGCTGCGCGGGAGCGGGTGTTCGGTCGTGCTGGTCGAACCCCAGGCGAAGCCGGGCGGCCCGCTGCGACCGGTGGCGCTCTCGCACGGCAGCCGGCTCGTGCTCGAGCGCGTCGGCGCGTTCGACCGGATCCGGAGCACCCCGATCGAGGCGATCCACGTGTCGCAGGCCGGCGGGTTCGGACGCACGCTGATCCGCTGCGAAGACCACGGGCTGCCTGCCCTGGGCTACGTCACCGACGCATCGCAGGTCGCGGCGACGCTGCTCGACGCGGCGATGCCCGAGCGTCTGGCCGGACGGGTCGCGACATGGCGCGCGGAAGGTGAGCACGTCACGGTCACGGTCGATTGCAGCGGCGCGCCGCACCGGATCGCGGCCCGCCTCCTGGTCGTGGCCGACGGTGGGCAGTTTCCCGGCGACGACCTCGCGCTGCGGGATTACGGCCAGACGGCAATCGTGGCCGTCGTGCGCACCGAGATCGTGCACCGCGGCAGAGCATGGGAGCGGTTTACCGCGGAAGGCCCGCTCGCCCTGCTGCCGTTCGGTGAGGCGGCGGACGACACACACTATCTATACGCGCTGGTCTGGACGGTCCGAACCGCCGAGGCGTCCCGGCTCGCAGCGCTGCCCGATGACCGGTTCTGCGCCACGCTGGGTGAGCGGTTCGGCCGTCGACTGGGCCGGTTTGTCGATGTCGGACCGCGTGCGAGCTTTCCGCTCCGGCTCTGGTTCCGGCGCTCGGCGAGCGCCGGCCCGCGCACTGTGGCGGTGGGCAATGCGGCACAGACGCTCCATCCGGTGGCCGGACAGGGCCTCAATCTGGGCTTGCGCGACGCCGCGGAGCTCGCCGACCTGCTGGGGCGCACCGACCCGGCGCAGATCGGCGACACCGCATTCGTGGCCGCGTTCGGCGCGGCGCGGCGGATCGACCGCTACGCGACGATCGGCGTGACCGACTTCCTTGTGCGCGTCTTCTCCAACGACGATGCGCCGCTGCGCCTCGCGCGCGGCCTCGGTCTCGCCGCGCTCGACCTCTTTCCTCCGGCACGTCGCCTGCTCGCGCGGCGGATGATGCTCGGCGCACGCGGGTTGCCGTAAGGCTTTCCGTTGCCGCGGAGTGCCGCTGCGCCGAGCACTTCCGCGCAGAACCTCAAGACGAATTCGCGAAGTGCGCGGAAACCCCGGCCGCATTTCGGATTTCTGCTCCGGTCCACGATTGCAACGCGCATCGGCTGGCACGCGCCGCGCGTTCATCGCGTGCGCTTGAGATGAGCGTCCTCGCGCGCCGACGCAGCGTTGGCTTTGAGTGACATTTTCGTTCCCTGCCGAAAAACTTTGAGAGTAGAATCGCGCTCCTCTCGATCGATCCTCCCCCCAAGGCAAGGCATGCGGATCGGCACTCACGTGCTGCGGAACAATCTTTTCGTCGCGCCGATGGCCGGCGTGACCGATCGGCCGTTCCGCATCCTCGCCAGGCGTTTCGGCGCGGGTCTCGCCGTATCCGAGATGACGGCGTCGAACCCGCGGCTGCGCAGCACCGTCAAGAGCCTGCGGCGGCGTGATCACGCCGGCGAGGCCGAGCCGATCGCGGTGCAGATCGCGGGCGCGGATCCCGCGCAGATGGCCGAGGCCGCACGCCACAACGTGGCCGAGGGTGCCCAGATTATCGACATCAACATGGGCTGCCCGGCGAAGAAGGTCTGCAACGTGGCAGCCGGATCGGCGCTGCTGCGCGACGAGCCGCTCGTGGCGCGGATCCTCGACGCAGTCGTTCAGGCGGTCGACGTGCCGGTGACGCTCAAGTTCCGGACCGGCTGGGATCCACAACACAAGAACGCGCTCCGCATCGCGAAAATCGCAGCAGAGAGCGGCATCCGGATGCTGGCGCTTCACGGGCGCACGCGCGCGTGCGGCTACGCCGGCACGGTCGAGTACGACACCATCCGCGAGGTGAAGGCGGCCAGCCGCCTGCCGGTCGTCGCCAACGGCGACATCGCGAGCCCGCGGCAGGCCAGGCAAGTGCTCGACGCGACTGGCGCCGACGGCGTCATGATCGGCCGCGCCGCGCAGGGACGGCCGTGGCTGTTCCGGGAGATCGAGCACTTCCTCGCCACCGGACGGGAGTTGCCCGCGCCGCTCACCGAGGAGATCCGCGCGGTGCTCGTCGAGCACCTTCAGGAGCTTTACGTTTTCTACGGGCGCGAGACCGGTCTCAGGGTCGCGCGCAAGCACGTTGCCTGGTACACCCAAGGGCTGCCCGGCGCCGACGCATTCCGTCGGCGGCTTAACGGGCTCGAGACCTGCGAAGCGCAGCTCGCCGCGGTGGACGGGTACTTCGGAGAACTGGCGCAACAACAACAACGACTGCGCTACGACGAAAAAGAGGAGCTGGCGGCATGAAGCAGACCACGGGAGAGATCGCCGAGTCCGTGCGCAAATCGCTTGATCGTTACTTCCGGGACCTCGACGGCGCGAAGCCGCGGTCGATCTACGACATGGTCCTCAAGAACGTCGAGAAACCGATGCTCGAGGCCGTGCTCGACCGGGCCGAGGGGAATCAGACCATCGCGGCCCAGATGCTCGGCATCAACCGCAACACCCTGCGCAAGAAGATCCACGAGCATAAGATCAAGCCGTAGTGAATGTCTGAACAAAGGGGGATACCTCCCCCTTTGACCCCCTATGCCAGAGGAAGCTCTGAAAATTGCTTTGAATAGGCCAGAGCTTCCTTAGGCGAGTAGCCGAAGGGGAAGGCCCGCCGCGCTGCCCGCGCGGCGGCCGACATCCAACCCGGTCCGGATCGCGCTCATGGACAAGATCAAGATCAGGCAGGCGCTCGTCAGCGTCTCCGACAAGGCGGGCGTCGTCGAGCTCGCGCGCGGGCTCGTGGCGTCCGGTGTCCCCATCCTCTCCACCGGCGGCACGGCGAAGCTTCTCACGGCGAACGCCATCAAAGTCACCGAGGTCGCCGACTACACCGGCTACCCGGAGATGCTCGACGGCCGCCTGAAGACGCTGCACCCGAAGGTGCACGGCGGCCTGCTCGCGCGTCGCGACCTGCCCGAGCACATGGCGGCGATCAAGGATGCGGGCATCGAGCCCATCGACCTCGTCGTCGTCAACCTGTATCCGTTCCAGCAGACCATTGCGAAGCCGGACTGTACGTTCGCGGACGCCGTCGAGAACATCGACATCGGCGGGCCGACGATGGTGCGCGCCGCGGCCAAGAACCACGGCGGCGTCGCCGTCGTCACCGATCCCGGCGACTACGCGTACATCCTCGACGAGATGCGGGCGAACGGCGGCGCGCTCGGCGCCGCGACGCGGCTCGCGCTGGCGAAGAAGGCGTTCGCGCACACCGCCGCCTACGACGCAGGTGTCGCGAACTACCTGACGGCGCTCGACGGCGAGGCAAGACCGACGCTGTTCCCCGACAGGCTCACCCTGCAGTGGGAGAAGGCGCAGCCGATGCGCTACGGCGAGAACCCGCACCAGGCGGCGGCGTTCTATCGCGACGCCGATCCGGTCGCCGGCAGCCTCGCGCGCTACGCGCAGGTCCAGGGCAAGGAGCTTTCCTACAACAACATCGCCGACGCCGACGCGGCGTGGGAGTGCGTCAAGACCTTCGAGCGGCCGGCGTGCGTGATCATCAAGCACGCCAACCCGTGCGGGGTCGCCGAGGGCGACGACTGCCTCGGCGCCTACACCCGCGCATTCAAGACCGATCCCACGTCGGCCTTCGGTGGAATCATTGCGTTTAACCGGCCGCTCGACGGCGCGACCGCCGATGCGGTCGCGAAGCAGTTCGTCGAAGTCGTCATCGCGCCCGAGATCGGCGCCGAGGCGCGCGCGGTGCTCGCGGCCAAGGCGAACGTGCGCGTCCTCGCGGTGCCGCTCGCGAACGCGGTCCAGCGCTATGACTTCAAGCGCGTCGGCGGGGGACTGCTCGTGCAGACGCCCGACGCCCGCAACGTCGGCGCGGCCGATCTGAAAGTCGTGACCCGGCGCAAGCCGACCGAACAGGAGCTGCGCGACCTGCTGTTCGCGTGGCGCGTAGCGAAGTATGTGAAGTCGAACGCGATCGTCTTCTGCGGCGACGGAATGACCCTCGGGGTCGGCGCGGGCCAGATGAGCCGCGTGGACAGCGCGCGAATCGCGGCGATCAAAGCGCAGAATGCCGGCCTCTCGCTCGCGGGCTCGGTGGTCGCCTCCGACGCGTTCTTCCCGTTCCGCGACGGTCTCGACGTCGTCGCCGATGCGGGCGCGAAGGCCGTGATCCAGCCGGGCGGCAGCATGCGCGACGACGAAGTGATCGCCGCCGCCGACGAGCGCGGCGTGGCGATGGTGTTCACCGGCGTCCGGCACTTCCGGCACTGAAGGCGATGAAGCTTCTGGTGATCGGCTCTGGCGGCCGCGAGCACGCGCTCGCGTGGAAGCTCACGGCCAGTCCGCGCGTGCAGAAGGTGTTTGTCGCGCCGGGAAACGGCGGCACGGCGCGCGAGCCCGGGGTCGAGAACGTCGCGATCACCGATCTCGGGGAGCTGTGCGACTTCGCCGTGCGCGAGCAGATCTATCTCACGGTGGTCGGTCCGGAAGCCCCGCTCGCCGCGGGCGTCGTCGACCTCTTCCGGTCGCGCGGCCTGCGCATCTTCGGCCCGACGCGCGCCGCGGCGCAGCTGGAGAGTTCCAAGGAGTTCGCCAAGCGCTTTCTCGTGCGTCACGGCATCCCGACCGGCGCGTACGAGGGCTTCAGCGATGCGGCGGCCGCGCATCGATACGTGGACGCGCGCGGCGCGCCGATCGTGGTCAAGGCCGACGGGCTTGCAGCCGGCAAGGGTGTCGTCGTCGCCACGACGAAGGACGAGGCGCACGCTGCGATCGACTCGATGCTCGTCGAGAATCGGATGGGCGATGCCGGCGCGCGCGTCGTCATCGAGGAGTTCCTGGCCGGCGAGGAGGCGAGCTTCATCGTCATGTGCGACGGCGAACACGTCCTCCCGCTCGCGACCAGCCAGGATCACAAGCGCCTCAAGGACGGCGACGAAGGCCCGAACACCGGCGGCATGGGCGCGTACTCGCCGGCGCCCGTCGTCACGCCGGCGCTGCACGCGCGCGTCGTGCGCGAGATCGTCACGCCGACGATCCGCGGGATGGCGAAGGACGGCGTTCCATACTCCGGCTTCCTGTACGCCGGGTTGATGATCGACGCCGCAGGCAACCCGAAGGTCCTCGAATTCAACTGCCGCCTCGGCGATCCGGAGACGCAGCCGATCCTGGTGCGGCTCAAGAGCGATCTCCTCGAGCTCCTCGATCGCGCGGTGGACGGCAAGCTCGACACCGCCGAGGCCCAGTGGGATCGCCGCACGGCGCTCGGTGTCGTGATGGCGGCGGCCAACTATCCCGACACCCCGCGCAAAGGCGATGCGATCACCGGCCTGCCGCCCGCGGGTACGGATTTTCACGTCTTCCATGCCGGAACGGCGTTGCGCGACGGCAAGGTCCTCACGAGCGGCGGGCGCGTGCTGTGCGTGACCGCGCTGGGCGACAGCGTGCGCATGGCGCAGAAGCGCGCCTACGAGGTCATCGAAGGCATCCGCTTCGACGGCATGCAGTATCGGCGCGACATCGGCTTCCGGGCGATTGCGGCGCGCAAAGCCTGACGCCGATGGACGTCGCGTCGGTCAAGGACTACTTCACCGGCCTGCAAGATCGCATCGTCGCCGCGCTCGAGGCGCTCGACGGCGGCACGTTCCGCCGCGACGCCTGGACACGCGCGGAGGGCGGCGGCGGCGTGAGCCGGCTGATCGAGGACGGCGCGCTCTTCGAGCGCGGCGGGGTGAACTTCTCGCACGTCATGGGGGCGAGCCTTCCGCCCTCGGCGAGCGCGGGACGCCTCGAGCTCGCCGGCCGCGGGTTCGAGGCGCTCGGGGTGTCGCTCGTGCTCCATCCGCGCAACCCGTACGTGCCGACCGTGCACATGAACGTGCGCTGCTTCGTCGCGACGAAGGAAAGCGCAGCGCCCGTCTGGTGGTTCGGCGGCGGGATGGATCTGACGCCGTACTACGGCTTCGAGGAGGACGCGGCGCACTTCCACCGCACCTGCAAGGCGGCGCTCGCGCCGTTCGGGCCCGACTGGCACCCGCGCTTCAAGGCATGGTGCGATCGGTACTTCCACCTCAAGCACCGCGGCGAACCGCGCGGCGTCGGCGGGATCTTCTTCGACGACCTGAGTGCGCCGGACTTCGCGACCTGCTTCGCGCTCACGCGCAGCGTGGGCGACCATTTTGTCGACGCGTATCAGCCGATCGTCGAGCGGCGGCGCGACCTTCCCTACGGCGAGCGCGAGCGGGACTTCCAGGCCTACCGACGCGGGCGCTACGTCGAATTCAACCTCGTCTACGACCGCGGCACGCTGTTCGGGCTGCAGTCTGGCGGCCGGACCGAATCGATCCTGATGTCGCTGCCGCCGGTGGTGAAGTGGCGCTACGACTGGCGCCCGGCGCCGGGAACGCCCGAGGCGCGGCTGTACGAGATCTTCCTCGTGCCGCGCGACTGGGCCTAGCAGCCCGCTAGCAGCCGAGCTTCCGAGCGAGATCCACGAAGTCCTTCGCGTTGACGTCGAAGCGCGGCTCGAACGCGAGATCCTTCTTCGCGGGGTCGCCGAACTCGATCGGCCGTTGAACGAACGCCGTGCGCAGTCCCGCGCGCGCCGCCGCGTCGAGGTCGTCCTTGTGCGCGGCGACCATCATCACCTCGCCCGGCGCGAAACCGAGCAGACGCGCGGCACCCTGGTAGGACTCTGGGTCGGGCTTGTAGTGCGCGAAGAGCTCCGCCGAGAGAATGCAGTCCCAAGGAAGGCCGCCGTGCTTCGCCATGTTGGTGAGCAGCGCGACGTTGCCGTTCGAGAGCGTCGCGATCACGTACTTCTTCTTGAGCCGCTTCAGCCCCGCCACCGCCTCCTTCCACGGCGCGAGTCGATGCCAGGCGCGGTTGAGTTGGTCCTTGTCCGGCTCGGTCAGCCCCGTGATCCCGAACTCGGTGAGGAGCCCGTCGAGAATGATGCGGTGCAAGCCGTCGATGTTGGTCCACGGCAGATCGCCGCGGCGCACGCGGTCCATCGCGGGGCGATACCCGCCGCGCCACGCGTCGGCGAAGGCGACCCAGTCGGCCTTGATCCTCTTGCGCCGCCCGAGTCGCTTCCCCTCCTCGATCAGCGACCCGCGCCAGTCGACCACCGTGCCGAACACGTCGAATGTCAGCGCCTTGATTCCGCGCAGCGAAGTTTTCAACGTTTTCCCTTTCCTTCGTCCGGCAGGAACAGCCCCAGCAGATCATTGAGATACCTGCGGCCCAGGGCTGTCGGCCGGATGCGTTCGTAATCGCGCTCCAGGAGTCCGCGCGCCTCGGCCTGCGCGAGCGCGCGCTCGGCCGCGACGATCGGCAGCCCGGTCCGCTCGGCGAACATCGACACCGGAAAGCCCGCGGCGAGCCGCAGCGCATTCATCATGAACTCGAACGGGAGGTCGCTCCGCCCCACCTCGCGCCGCTCGACGACCTGCGCGCCGGCCTCCACACGCCGCATGTACTCGGCCGGCGTGCGCGTGCGCACCTCGCGCACGATGCGGTCGGCGAACGAGACCTTCGCGTGCGCGCCGGCGCCGATGCCGAGGTAGTCGCCGAAGCGCCAGTAGTTGAGGTTGTGGCGGCACGCCCTGCCCGGCTGCGCATACGCCGAAGTCTCATAGTGCTCGTAGCCGCCGTCGACGAGGCGCCGTTCGACCCTGTCTCCGATTTCGGCCGACGCGTCCTCGTCGGGGAGCGGGGGCGGTCGAGTGAAGAACACCGTGTTCGGCTCGATCGTGAGGTGATAGAAAGAGAGGTGCGGCGCGCGTGCGGCGAGCGCCGCCTCCACATCGCGATCCGCTTCTTCCTTCGTCTGCTCTGGCAGCGCAAACATCAGGTCAAGGTTGAAGTTCTCGAAGTGCGCGTGCGCGATCTCCACCGCACGGTACGCCTCGCGCTCGTCGTGGATGCGCCCGAGCGCGGCGAGGTGCTTCGGGTTGAAGCTCTGGATCCCGATCGAGAGCCGGTTCACGCCCGCCATGCGGAAGTCGCGAAACTTGTCTGACTCGAACGTGCCGGGATTCGCTTCCAGCGTGATCTCGGCGTCCGGTTCGAGCGGCAGGCGTGCGCGGATCGCGGCGAGCAGCCGGTCGAGCGAGTGCGCAGAGAACAGGCTCGGCGTGCCGCCGCCGAAGAAGATCGAATGCACGCGCCGTCCCCACACGCTCGGCAGCGTCGACTCGAGGTCGGCAATCAGCGCGTCGACGTACTCGTGTTCGGGCAGCGTACCGCGCGCCTCGTGCGAGTTGAAGTCGCAGTACGGGCACTTCCGCACGCACCAAGGAAGGTGGACGTAGAGCGTTAGCGGGGGCAGCGCGGCAACGCGGAGCCGGGGGCCGGTGGCGGGGACCTGTACGTCGGTGCTGGGCATGATGATCCGCGTGCGGCCGGATGATAGAGCACCGCCGTGCCGACCCGCGCGCGTAGACCATGCGAGGAGCAGGCGCAGCGCAAATCTCCCAAAATGGGATTCATATAGCCCAATTTGGGCACGCGGTACTTCGGGGAATACCTCGAGGTCGTCGCGGTGCGCGATCAACCTCGGCCGCAATAGTGGAACGGGGCAGACGGTCCCACATATTGCATGCTTTGTGCGTCACAACATCGCCGGATTAGACCATATCGCCGCTCGACAGATCGCGCTCACAGGTCCCTAATCGTGTTCATCCTAGGATCGCACGCGTCGCAACGACGGTTGGCGATCCGTGCGGATGCGTCGATTCATGACGCGTTCTGCGCTGACCACCCGACTGGCTGTACGGACGCGAGCCAGACCCACGGATTACAGCCAGGAGGGCTCGACTCATGAATGCCAAGTACACACCTCTCACCACCGCCATCGCCGCACTCTTTCTCGGTCTTGTGGCGCCCCCGCCCGCAGCCGGGCATGACGTAAGCGGCGCGCCCGCCCAGCTCGGCAAGGTGCACTTCAAGGTGGAATGCAACGCCGCCGCGCAGAAGGAATTCGATCTCGGGATGGCCTACTACCATTCCTTCGCCTGGGAGCTGTACAAGGCGCCGCTCGACCGTGCGCTCGCGGCCGACCCGACCTGCGGCATGACGCACTGGCTCCGCGCGCTCGGCGTGCTCGACAACCCCTTCACCTGGCCGATCCCGCTGTCGCCGAAGGTGCTCGCCGAGGGCCAGGCGTCGATCGAAGCCGCACGCAAGACCGGCCTCAAGACCCAGCGCGAGCGCGACTACGTCGATGCGCTGGCGGTGTTCTACAAGGATCACGACAAGCTCAACCACCGCACGCGCGCCAAGGCCTTCGAGGAGGCGATGGCGCAGGTGGCGGCCCGCTACCCGGAGGACAAGGAGGCGACCATCCTGTATGCGCTCGTCCTGTCCGTGAACTTCGACCCGAACGACAAGAAGTACACGAACCAGCTCAAGGCCGCCGGCATTCTCGAGCCGATCATGATCCAGCAGCCCGAGCATCCGGGCGTCGCGCACTACCTGATCCACAGCTACGACTATCCGCCGCTTGCCCAGAAGGGGCTCGAAGCGGCGAAGCGCTACTCGAAAATCGCCCCGGACGCGGCGCATGCGCTCCACATGCCCTCGCACATCTTCTCGCGCGTCGGCTACTGGCGCGATTCGATCGAGGCCAACCGCGCCTCCGCCGAGGCGGCCAAGGCGAGCATCCCGAACCGCGTGCACGCCTACGACTATCTCGTGTACGCGCACCTGCAGCTCGGACAGGACCGCGCCGCGGCCCAAGTGGTCGCGGACGCGCAGCAGATCAAGCAGACGGGCGATGCGTTCCCTTCGGCCTACGGCTTCGCCGCGATGCCCGCGCGTTACGCGCTCGAGCGGCACGCGTGGAAAGAGGCTGCGGGCCTTGCACTCTGGCCCGCGGCTGACGCCTACCCGTGGAAGAAGTATCCGCAGGCCGAGGCAATCAATGCGTTCGCGCGCGGGATCGGGGCCGCCTACTCCGCGGACCCGTCCGCGGCGCGTGCGGAGGCCCAGCGACTCCAACAGCTCCGCGATGCGGCGGCGGCGCTGAAGCTCGCCTACTGGGCCGAGCAGATCGACATCCAGGCCGAGCTGGTGCGTGGCGTGGCGACCTACGCCGAGGGCAGGGCCGCCGAAGGCATGGAAATCGTGCGGGCTGCCGCGGTGCGCGAGGACGCGAGCGAAAAGCACGTGGTGACCCCCGGCCCGGTCAAGCCCGGGCGCGAGATTCTCGGCGACCTGATGATGCAGTCCGCCAAACCGGCCGACGCGCTGCGCGAGTACGAGGCAGTGATCGCGCGGGAACCGAACCGTCTGGGGCCCACCGCCGGGGCAGCGCAGGCCGCGCAGAAGTCCGGCGACGCCAAGAAGGCCGCTTACTACGCGGCGCGGGTGGTCGAGCTGACCGCCGCCGCCGACACCGCGCGGCCCGAGTTCGCGCAGGCGAAGCGCATCCTGGGGATGTGATGACGCGCGGCACGGCATGTGCGGCGGCCGTGCTGGCCGCCGCGCTGGCTCTTCTCTCGCCTCCGTCCACTCGCGCGGACGAGAGCGCCCCGCTCCTGGTGCCGAAGGGCACCGCGCGCGAGCAGGCCGTCGTCGCATACAACGAGGGCGTCAGGCTGATGCTCGACAAGCGTTACCCCCAGGCGCAGGCGAAGTTCGAAGAGGCGCTCGCAAGCTTCGAGGGACTCGCAGAGGCGCACAACAACTTGGCTTTCAGCCTGCGAATGCAGGGCGCGCGGAATTTCGAGCGGGCGCTCAAGCACTACGACCGGGCGATCGAGCTCAAACCCGACCTCGCGGTGGCGTACATGTACCGGGGGGTGCTCTTCACCCAGCAGGGCGATCTGAAGGGCGCGAGCGCTGACCACGCGCGGCTGCTCAAGCTCGATCGCGGCCTCGCGGCACAGCTCGAGGCGGTGATCGTGCGTCGCGTCACTGGCGACGATCGCGCGGGAATCGCACCGCAGTACGACTGAGCCGCCGGGCCGACGGCCCTACGCCTCTTCGCGCAGCAGCGCGATCAGCCGCCGCAGCGCCTTGCCGCGGTGGCTGATCGCGTGCTTTTCCTCGGGGGACAACTCGGCGGCGGTGCGGCCGAGATCGGGCAGGAGAAAGTGCGGGTCGTAGCCGAACCCGCCGGTACCGCGCGGGATCGCGATCACCTCCCCGTGCCAGCGCCCTTCGGCGATCAGCGGCTCGGGATCATCGGCGTGGCGCACGAGGACGACCACGCAGTAGTAGTGGGCGCGTCGATCGCCTTGATCCTTCAGCATCGTGACCAGCTTCTCGTTGTTGCGCGTGTCCGACCGCGGCTCGCCCGCGAAGCGCGCCGAGTGGACGCCCGGCTCGCCGCCCAAGGCCGCAACGCAGATGCCCGAGTCGTCGGCCATCGCTGGGAGTTTCGCGTGTCGCGCCGCGTTGCGCGCCTTCGCGAGCGCGTTCTCGACGAAGGTCGCGTACGGCTCGTCGGCGTCGGGCACGCCGAGCTCGCCCTGCGGGATCACCTCGATGCCGAGCGGGGCGAGCAGCTCGCGAAACTCTCGCACCTTGCCGGCGTTGGACGAAGCGAGGACGAGCCACTTCACGGCGCGCGCGCTTCAGACGTTCAGAGCGGCCCGCTGGCGCGCGATCAGCTCGCGAATGCCCTGCTCCGCGAGCCCGACGAGTGCGTTCATCTCCGCGCGGGTGAAGGGATGGCCCTCGGCCGTGCCTTGCAGCTCGACGAAGCCGCCGGCGCCGGTCATGACCACGTTCATGTCAGTGTCGCACGCCGAGTCCTCGGCGTAGTCGAGGTCGAGATCCGGCTCGCCGCGATAGGCGCCCACCGAGACGGCGGCCACGAAATCGCGGATCGGCGCGCCGGTCACCAG
>Ga0105107_10001570_pt1 | contig 14832 bp, 10 predicted proteins | sample PPLLaktember2015_6_FD_79335 | JGI IMG/M metagenome (GOLD analysis project Ga0105107, IMG submission 79335) | Freshwater sediment microbial communities from Prairie Pothole Lake near Jamestown, North Dakota, USA - PPLs Lake P8 Core (1) Depth... | ecosystem: Environmental > Aquatic > Freshwater >...
CAGGGCGATGGAGACGGCGAGCGCCGACTCCGTCACCGGCCCCAGCAACTCGAGGCGGCTCCTCAGGATCTCCGCGAGCGCCGAAAGGTCGCCATCCCGGGCTCGCTCGAATTCCGCCGACCGTTCGACGGCAACCCAGAGACCGTCGTGGAACACCACGCGCCGCTCGTCCCGCAGCCGCGTGAGCAGCATCTTCCACGGCTCGACCTCGGGCAACGTCAGGAAACCGTGGACCACGAGCGCATCGTGCAGCTCGTCGTGGTTGCCGACTTCCGGCCAGGCCTCCGACTTCACGCGTTCGATGGCCTCCGGATCGAGCCGGCCGAGGTCGGCGGCGTCCTGGGGTTCGAGCAGCCGCTGGGCAGAGATCGAACGCGTGCGCCGGCCCTCCGCGTCGCCATCGTCGAGGAAAGCGTACGGCTTCGCGCCGATGATGGCGTGGGCCAGCGGCGAGGGTCCGGTCAGGTCGCGGCAGACCACTGCCACCGTGCCGTCCTCGATCCGCGCGAGCAGGGCCAGGAAGCCGTCGACGTCCATGAACTCGTGCAGGCAGTCGTCGATCGCCTGCTTCACCAGCGGATGGTCGGGCACCTCGCGCGGGCCGGAGAGATTCTCGAGGCAGGCGAGCTGGTCCGGGAACACGACGGCGATCAGGTCCTCGGCGTCCGCGCGCTGGAACGGCGCGGGCGCGCGCTTGCCGTTGCGCATCCGCTGCACGGCGAGCGCGATCGCCGCGCTCCAGCGCCAGCGCGTGGCGAACATCGGTGCATCGAGCAGCGCCTGCACCAGCACGTCGCGCGCCGTTGCGGACTTCAGGAAGCCCTTCACGTCCTCGAGCGGAAAGCTGTGCGTTGGCCCGAGCGAGAGCACGATGCTGTCCTCGAGGGCCGAGGCCTGCAGCTCGAAGTTGAACTGGCGGCAGAACCGCTTGCGCAGCGCCAGCCCCCAGGCGCGATTCACGCGCGATCCGTAGGTCGAGTGGATGACGAGGTGGGTGTCGCCGACCTCGTCGAAGAAGCGCTCGAACACCACGGTATCGAGCGTCGGCAGGGTGCCGAGCGCGAGCCGGCCGGCCGCGAGGTACTGCGCGAGCTGGGCGGCGGCGGCCGGAGGGAGGCCGAGGTCCTCCTGCAGCCAGCGTTCGCAGGCCTCCGGCCCGGCATCGAGTTGCGCGCTCGCGTCCGCCCGCAGCCGCGAGACCGCCGCGGAGAGTTCGTCGCTGCGTGCCGCGGCCTCGCCGACCCAGAACGGGATCGTCGGCGGTGCGCCGCGGGCATCCTCCACGAACACCTTGTTGATCTCGACCTTGCGCACCCGGTACGAGGCATTGCCGAGCTGGAAGATGTCGCCGGGCATGCTCTCGAAGGCGAAGTCCTCGCCGACGCTGCCGATGCGATAGCCCTCAGGGTTCAGCACGACGTCGTAGTCGAACTGGTCCGGGATCACGCCGCCGTTCGTGACGGCCGTAAGGCGCGCGCCGCGCCGCGCGCGCAGGCGTCGGTTCACGGTGTCGTAGTGCAGGTAGGCGGAGCGCCGCCCGCGCCGCGTCGAGTAACCCTCTGCGAGCATCTGCAGGACTTGCTCGAACTCTTCCGCCGTGAGGTCCGCGTAAGGCTGCGCGCGGCGGACGGCTTCGAAGAGCTCTTCCACGCCCCATTCGCGGCAGGAGACTTCCGCCACGAGCTGCTGCGCGAGCACGTCGAGCGGCTTCGCCGGCACGCGGATCCTGTCGAGCTCGCCGCGCCGCACGCTGTCGAGCAGCGCCGTGCACTCGGCGAGCTCGTCCAGCGACAGCGGGAAGAGACGACCCTTCGGGACGGCGCCGACCGCGTGCCCGGCGCGGCCCACGCGCTGCAGGAAGGCGGAGATCAACCGCGGTGAGCCCATCTGGCAGACGAGGTCGATGTCGCCGATGTCGATGCCGAGCTCGAGCGAGGAGGTGGCGATCAGCGCCTTCAGCTCGCCAGCCTTCAGGCGCTGCTCTGCCGAGAGGCGATGTTCCTTCGAAAGGCTGCCGTGATGCGTCGCGACGTGCTCTGCGCCGATGCGCTCGGCGAGGTGACGCGTCGCGCGCTCGGCCAGGCGCCGGTTGTTGACGAAGATGAGCGTGGTGCGGTGTGACTGGACCAGTTCCGCGAGGCGTTCATACAGCTCGTCCCAGACCTCGTTCGCCATCACCGCGTCGAGCGGCGAACGCGGCAGCTCCAGCGCGAGATCGCGCTCGCGCGCGTGGCCCGCGTCCACGATCTCGGCCGTCGCATCATGATGTCCGACCAGGAAACGCGCCATGGCCTCGAGCGGCTTGACGGTCGCGGAGAGCCCGACGCGCACCGGCCGCCTTCCGCACAGCGCGTCGAGCCGCTCGAGCGAGAGCATCAGGTGCGAACCGCGCTTGCTGCCGGCAACCGAGTGCAGCTCGTCGACGATCACGCTGCGCACGCTCTTCAGCATTGCGCGGCCGGACTCCGAGGTCAGCAGGATGAAGAGCGACTCCGGCGTCGTGACCAGGATGTGCGGCGGGGACTTCCGCATCCGGGTGCGCTCGAAGGCCGGGGTGTCGCCGGTGCGCACCGCGTCGCGGATCGCCACGTCCGGCAGCCCGTGCTCGAGGAGCTGGTCGCGGATGCCGGCGAGCGGCTCCTGGAGGTTCTTCTGGATGTCGTTCGAGAGCGCCTTCAGCGGCGAGACATACAGGACGTGCACCTCGTCGGAGAGGCCGCGATCGAGACCCTCGACCACGAGATCGTTGATGGCGGAGAGGAAGGCGGCGAGCGTCTTGCCGGAACCAGTCGGCGCGGCGATCAGGACATTGCGGTGCTGCGACGTGACCGCCCAGGCGCGGGCCTGCGCCAGCGTTGGCTCAGGAAATCGGCTGCGGAACCACCCGGCGACGGCCGGGTGGAAGCCGGAGAGGGAGTCAGGGGACATCGTGGGATTGTGGCACGCGGGGGTGGCTCAAGAGATGAGCCTGCGCCTGACCGCGCCGGGGACTATCCTCGTGTCGAATAGCCGGAAAACGTTCCGGCCGGAACGTTTTTTGCGATGCACATCATGGGCGTGTGACCGATGGTCAGACGAGCTCCATCACTCGGAAGCTGGACCATTCCGGTCGCGTTCGCCTTGTTTAGTGCGTGTTCGGGCTGGGGCCTGGAGACCGACGAACTGGCGCCGCACGCGAACTGCCCGAAAGGGGCGAGCCTCGTCGTTCTTGTGGGCCAGGAGGATCTTTACCTGAACCGCCAGGGTCGGCGCGCCTCGACGGGCGGTGCGATCCTGAAGTCCATATTGGCAACGGCACTGACAGGCGGATCGAACCTCGTGGGGTTTAATCTGGGATACGACTCAGCGTCTCTGGTTCCGGCCCCACGGTCTCTGACGACCGGCTTCCAGCCCAGCGACGTTGCGCACTCTCGCCGGCGACGCGTGGCGAAGACGTGGATGAGACGATCTGGAACACCGTCTGTGCGAACGTCGTCGTCATCAACGCGCAGTACTCGCTCGAGCGCATCCGCGACGGCGTGCAACTGTCGTTCGTCGCCCAAGTGATGAACGTGCCGGCGCGACAGACCGCAGAGGCCTCCACGGTTGCGGTCCTCGAATACCGATCGATGCCGATGCCGTTCGAGGCATCTGATGACCCCGCGGAACTGGCGCCGGCCCTGGAGCGTTTTCTCGCAGCTCAACGACCCGCGGTCATCAACTGGTTCCAGGATGCCGGGGTCGACATGGCCGATATGGTTGCGAGCAGACTTCGTTCCGCTTCCTTAGTGGCTTCGGTGGAGACGCTTGGGAATACCCGTCGCCAGTTGCTGTGCGATGACTGCGAGAAATCAGACTGGATCCTCGCAAGGAAACCGGCACGGCTCTGGGTACAGCCGGACGACGAGCCCCTGGCGATCAGGTCGCTGCCCCTGCGTCCCTGACGCAGCGTCGGGCCAGGTCAGAACCCGGCGCCGTAGCGAGCGGGGCCGCGCGTCGGCAGCCGTGCAGCCATTCGGCGTGAATCGTCCGTGCCCAGGCGCTTCGCCCGGGTTTCCGGCTTCGCACGCGTGTCGTTTAACGCCAGATCGATGTCTGGCAGCGGTTTACCTTGCCGGGCCTGCCCCGCGTGCTCGTTCACCTGCATGACGGCGTCCCTCCTGGACTGCTGCCGTCACAGGATAACGCCGTAAGGTTGCCGCCCCGTGACGTCCGACGTCGGGTTATGGCGTCACCCTGGAGGGGATGGTCTAGTGTCGGGCAACGACGACGATTTCGTCGAGCGCCTCGACCGGCGTGGGCTGGTGGACTTCGATTACGCCCACAGGCGCCGAGAACAGGTGCGCGCGATCGAGCACGAGTGCCGTGACGCCGAAGATCGTGAATGCCACGAAGGCGCTGATCACTCCATGAACCCCGAATTTCCTGCTGTACATAAGCTGATCCTCATTTCGGGTCGCCGTGCACACTTTGATCCCGCGCAGCCCGGGAAGGTTGGACCGGGCTCACAGTTCGAGCCGCTGTCATACACTCCACTTATGGTTAAGTTCGGCCCCTTCCTCGTCGCCCTCTGGCTGTGCGGGTTCGCCGCCGCCGCCGCCGCTGCGCAGGCGACGGACAAGCCCTCGGAACCTGTCGCCGAGAAGCCGGCTGAGTCGCCCCCCGCGGAGCAGGCGCCGGACACGGGTGCCGACGCTGTCGACGCCGACGCCATCGACGCCGATGCCCTCGACGCGGCTGCCGTCGAGGCCGACATCGTGGCCCAGGAACTCTCGGACGAGGCCAAGAACCGGCTCGACGCGGCGCGCGAGTCCGTGGTGCAGATTCGCGGCTTCTTCGAGGGGTCCGACTCGAGCGCCTTCCACGGCAGCGGCTTCGCGGTCGACGACGGGCGCCGCATCGTCACGAACTACCATGTCGTGGCGCAGGCCGTGCTGTTCCCGCGGCAGTACCGGCTGGAATACCTGGCGAGCGACGGGCGCACGGGGCCCCTGCAGGTGCTCGCCATCGACGTGCGCAATGACCTCGCCATCGTCGCGGCCGAGGACCTCGGGCTGCCGCCCCTGAAGCTGCGCGGCGAGATTCCTGCGCAGGGCGAGCGGGCCTGGTCGATCGGCTATCCCCTGAACCTCGGCCTCACCATCACCGAAGGCGTCGCGAACGGCCTGGTCGAGAACAGCATCGAGCAACGCATTCATTACACCGGCGCGATCAACGGCGGCATGTCGGGCGGGCCCGCGCTGGACCGGCGTGGCCACGTGTACGGCGTCAACGTCTCGGTGGTCACCGGCCGTCAGCTGGTCGGCTTCGTCGTGCCGGCCAAGCACATTGCGCCGCTTCTGGCCCGGGCGAAGGGGCCGCTCGTGGAGTCGTTGAGCGCGGAGCAGCTGCGCCAGCGGGTGGCGGCGCAGGTGCTCGCCTACGAGGCCGAGGTGCTGGAAGCTCCGCCGGACGAGGACGGCACGCAGAAGGCGCGCGGCTTCACGTTGCCGACGAAGCTTTCCCGGCACCTCGAGTGCAGCACCTTCGACGAGCGCAGCCCGCACGTACGCATGCGCCTGGAGACCGTCAGTTGCCAGATGCCGTCCCGCATCCTCGCGCAGCCCGGCGTCTACGTGGCCGGCCTGTCCGTGCAGCACCGGATCGCGCAGTCGGCGGGCCTGCATCCGCTGCAGTTCGAGCGCCAGGTGAACGAACTCGCCGCGGGTCCGCGCCGCGCGGGCGCGCCGGCTCACGTGGCGCCATTCGCCTGCCGTGATGCGCTGGTCTCGCTGGACGGCTTCGACGCGCGCGTCTCGACCTGCGTGCGCAAGTACCGGTTGTTCGCCGGTCTCTACGACTTCGACGTCACCGTCGTCGGCATCGACGACCCGGGCCAGGCACTCGTGAGCCGGCTCGCGCTCCAGGGCGTTTCCTTCGACATCGGCAGGCGCACCATGGAGCGCTACCTGGGGGGCCTGCAGTGGACCCGGTGATGCTGATCGAACAGGTCGACCCGCACGGCCACACAGTCCTGCGGCACCGCTTCGCCGGCGTCGGCACGGAATGCACCGTGGGACGCGATCTCGATTGCGACATCGTCGTGGACGACGAGCATGCGGCGGCGCGCCACGCGCTGTTGACGCTGCTGGAGGACGGTCGCGTCCATGTGCGGGACCTTGGCGCGCGGAATGTCACGCGCGTCGACGGCAAGCGCGTCCCGGCGGACACCGGTGCAATCCTCGAGCAGGGCGAGGTCATTGTCGGACGCACGCGGCTGCGCGTCCGGACGCGGCACACGCCGCTCGGTCCGGAACGTGTGTTCCGGCGCGATTTCCTCACCCGCCACCGCACGCCGCTCGCGGTGGCGGGCGCCGCGGCCTGCATGGCCTTCGGCGCCTTCCTGCAGTGGCTGGATGCGCCGTCATCGATGCTGGCCAGCGTCACGAAGGGAGCGCTCGTCGCGCTCGGCGTGATCGCCCTGTGGTCAGGCGGCTGGGCGTTGATGACAAAGCTGAATCGCGGCAGCTGGAACTTCCGGGTCCAGGTGGCGATCGCCTCGATCGCCGCCGCGCTCTGCGCGTGGGGCTCCTGGGTGGCGGGACTCGTCGCCTTCGCCGCGCAGTGGTCGTTCGTGGTGAAGATCGGCATCGCCGTGGTGGCGGTAACGGCGCTCGTCGCCCTGTACGGGCACCTGCGCGAGGCGACACATTACGGACGCCGCGTGACGCTCGCCCTGGCCGGCGCCGTGACGCTCGTGATCGGCGTTATCGTGTGGCTCGCCACGATCGGGGTCGACGACAGCGACGTCAATCGCGTCGCGCTCGGCCCGGACGTGCGCCTGGGGGCGCGGCGCGTCGTCCCGAACCGGGATATTGCCGACTACTTGACCGAGGTCGACGACTTGCGGCTTGCGGCCGGCCGCGAGCGCCAGAAATCCCTGCTAAACGCACCGCTCGCCGACGCCGACGACTGAGCCCATGGCGCTCGACATCCTGACCGGTGAGACGATCCGCGACTGCGTGTCCATGGAGGCCTGCATCGACCTGATGGCCGAGACGATGCGCGGGGTCTCGGATGGCAAGGCCAGGCTGCCGCCGCGCAGCGTCGTCGCGCTCGGCGATGCCGGGAATCTTCTCCTCGACATGCCCGGCGCCATCGACCGCCCGGCTGTCTTCGGATCCAAGCTGCTCAGCTATTTCCCGGACAACGCGGGCCTGCCGACGATCCAGGGGGTCATCGTCCTGTTCGAGGCCGCGACCGGCCGGCCGGTCGCGGTGGTCGACGCGGTGTCGGTGACTGCGCTTCGGACCGCGGCGGTGAGCGGCCTGGCGACACGGTTGCTCGCGCGCGAGGATGCGCGGACGCTCGCGATCCTCGGCACCGGCGTGCAGGCCGATTACCACTTGCGCGCGATGCGTGCCGTACGACCGAACCTGCAGGTCACCATCTGGGGTCGCTCCGAAGAGAAGGCGGAGCAGTTCGCGTTCCGGCATTGCCGCCCCGGCGATGAGTTCGCGTTCACCACGAACGCGCGCAGTGCGGTCGAGAATGCCGACATCATCTGCACGGTGACGGCGAGCCCGACGCCGATCCTCGAGGGTCGCTGGCTGAAGCCAGGCGCGCACCTGAACCTGGTCGGAGCCTTCACGCCCACGACGCGGGAAGCCGACACGGAAGCGATTCGGCGGTCCCGCCTCTTCGTGGAGATTCGCAAGTCCGCCCTGCGCGAAGCCGGCGAGATCCTGATCCCGATCGGGGAGGGCGCACTCACCGCCGCCCACATCGCCGGCGAGATCGGCGAGGTGGTCTCCGGCAAGGTCGCAGGCAGGACCGGGCCCGACGCGATTACCGCCTACAAGTCGCTGGGCAGCGTTGCGCAGGATCTCGCGACGGCGGCGTACGCGCTCGAACAGGCGAAGCGCGGAGGCGTTCCCGGCGTGACCCGGGTCGAAGACTTCGGCGCCTGCTAGAGTTGCTCCCCATGAACGTCGCCCTGAAGCGGCCGCTCAGCGCCGCGGACCTCAATTTCAACCCCGCGCAGCTGCCGCTCGAGCGGCTGGTGGAACATGCGCGTGAACATTGGGGGGTCGCCGGTGATTTCACGCCGCTCGAGGGAGAGCGCGACCAGAACCATCGCGTGACGACAGCGGACGGGAAGAGCTTCGTATTGAAGGTGTCGGCGGCCGGGGAAAGCGAAGGCGCGGTGGACTTCCAGATTGCGGCGCTGCGCCACCTGGAACGCACATCGCCGGAGCTGCCCGTGCCGCGCGTCATCGCCTCGAAGTCGGGCACCGACCGCGAGTGGATCGCCGCCGCGGACGGCACGCGCCACATGTTGCGGCTGCTGACCTGGCTTCCGGGCGTACCGGTCTCCCAGGGCGCGCCGCTGACGGTCAATGCCCTGCGCAATGTCGCCGCGTTCCAGGCACGGCTCGCGCGCGGCCTGCGCGGGCTCTTCCATCCGCACGCCCGGCACTTCGTGGCCTGGGACCTCCAGCGCGCACTGCTGCTGGATCCCGGCGTTCAGGCCTGGGTCGCGGACGACGCAAAGGCGCTGCTGACGGACTTCAACGCGCGCGTGCGGCGCGACGTGCTGCCGCGCCTGCCCGCCTTGCGCGCGCAGGTCGTGCACTGCGACGGACACGCCGACAACCTGCTGCGCGCGGATCCTGCCGCCGAGGAAATCGCCGGCGTGATCGATTTCGGCGACATGGTGCATGCGCCCCTGGTGCAGGACCTCGCGGTGACGCTCGCGAGCTTCGCCCGCCATGGCGAGATGTCGCTCGACAATGCCGTCGCGCAGGTGGAGGCCTGGAACGCCGTCCTGCCGCTGATGGACGACGAACTGGAGATCCTGCACGACCTGACGCTGCTGCGGCTCGCGACCGCGCTCGCGCTGTACGACTTCCGCATCCACGCGACGGAGGAGCCGGCGCCCTGGCTCACCCAGGAGCGGCCCGACATCGTGCGCGCGCTTTCGAGATTCCTCGCGCTCGACCGCACTGAAGTGCACGAGCGCTATCGCGCCGCCTGCGGGCGCGTCGGCCGCGCACCGGCGAACGTCGACATCGGGCAACTGCGCGAGCGGCGCGGTCGCGCGCTGGGGCCGAGCTATCGCCTGTTCTACGACCGCCCCGTGCACCTGGTGCGCGGCGAGGGCGTCTGGCTCTGGGACGCCGATGGACGGCGTTACCTGGACTGCTACAACAATGTCGCCTCGGTCGGGCACTGCCACCCGCACGTCGTGGGAGCGCTGTCGCGCCAGGCCGCGACGCTCAACACGCACACGCGCTACCTGCACGACAACGTCGTGCGCTACGCGGAGCGGCTGGCCGCTACGTTTCCCGCTGACCTCTCCGTCTGCTACTTCGTGTGTACGGGCACGGAGGCGAACGACCTCGCAATCCGGATCGCCCGCGTGGTGAGCGGCCACGAGGGTGTCATCGTCTCGGACGACTCCTACCACGGCAACTCAAACGTCGTCGGCGCCGCGTCCACCAGCACGTACCCGAAATCGGAACAGCCTGAGTGGCTCGCGACCGTGCCGCCGCCCAACGGCTATCGCGGGGAATACCGCTACGGCACGCCGGACATCGGCCTGAAGTACGCGGCAAAGATCGACGGGGCGATTGCAAAGCTGACGGAGCGCCGGCAGGGCGCTGCGGCATGGCTGTGCGACGTGATCTTCGACTCGAACGGGACGATCCTGCCGCCGGCGGGCTACCTTGAGTACACCGCGCGCGCGATCCGTGCGGCCGGCGGGCTGTTCATCGCCGACGAGGTGCAGTCAGGCTTCTACCGCACGGGCGAGCAGATGTGGGGTTTCGGCTATGCGGACCTGGTGCCGGACATCGTCACGCTCGGCAAGCCGATCGGCGACGGCCATCCGCTCGGCGCGGTGGTCACCACGCCCGCGATCGCCGCGAAGTTCGCCGAGAAGTACTCGTACTTCAACACCTTCGGCGGCAACCCGGTCTCGGCCGCGGTGGGCCTCGCGGTGCTCGACGTGCTGGAGCGCGAAGGCGTGCAGCAGAACGTGATCGCGGCGGGGAAGGTGCTCGAGGCCGGGCTCGCGAGGCTCGCCGCGAAGTATCCGCTGGTCGCGGACGTGCGCGGCAAGGGCCTGTTCTGGGGACTCGAGATCGTTCGCGACCACGCGACTCGCGCGCCGGCCGTCGAAGAGGCGGACCGGATCATGAACCTGTTGCGGGACGACGGCTTCCTGCTCGGACGCACCGGCGCCTTCGACAACGTGATCAAGATCCGGCCGCCGCTGGTGTTCACGCCGGAACACGCGCGGATGCTGCTCGAAGGGCTCGATCGGGCGTTGATGCGTGTCTGATGAAAATCGCCCTCATTCAGCCGCGCGCATCGCGAAAAACAGCAGAACATCCTGCGCGGCCTGGTGAATCACGAGACGGCGGCTCAGAACGGCGCGGCGCTCGTCTTCGTTTGGTTTCATCCGCAGCAGCCGGCAGCCGGCGACAACCGAAGTCTTGCTGAGCTGCTGGATTGGTATCTGCTGGCACGCTGCGCGGCAGACAAAATGGCGCGCAGCACGCTCGGGAACATGATTAGAATCCTCAGGCCGGGAATCATTCTGGAGATTGGTTCATGCGTATTCTGATGTCCGCCTGCTTGAGCGCAATGTTGCTGACGAGCGCAGCCGCCGATGCGGTGCCACGCCAACCGTTCACGATTGACGACATGCTGGCCATTCGCGACGTGTCCGGGATCGACATTTCACCGGATGGCCTGTGGGTCGCCTACACCGTGTCGAGCGCGGACCGCGTCCGCGATGAAGAGGCATCCGATATCTGGATGAGCAGCTGGGACGGCCGGCGCCAGGTCCAATTGACGACCAGCAAGGCGAACGACAGCCAACCCCGCTTCAGCCCCGATGGGCGCTCCATCGCATTTTTGTCGAAGCGCGACGACCAGGGGGAAGATGAATCCTCCACTCAGGTCTGGCTGCTCGATCGCGCCGGAGGCGAGGCACGCCAGTTGACCGCGCTTGACGGCGACGTTGAGGATTTTGCCTGGTCGCCGGACGGCACTCGCCTCGCGCTGATCGTCAAAGATCCGGATACGGCGGCGCTAGCCCTGCGCAAGCGCGACGGTGAGCTAACCGGCAGGGACAAGACCCCGCCACCCATCGTGATCGATCGTTACCGGTTCAAGAAAGACGTCGAGGGCTACCTTGGCAGCCGGCGCAGCCATCTTCACCTGTTCGACGTGGCCGGTCGCAACGCCGTGCAGCTGACCACCGGCGCCTTCGACGATGGCTCACCCGCCTGGTCTCCGGACGGTCGCACGATTGCCTTCGTCACCAAGCGCGGCACCGACACAGACCGCCACTGGAACTGGGACGTCTACACCGTCGAACCGCGTGCAGGCGCCACTGCCAGACAGCTGACGCCATTTCAGGGCGCCGATGGCGGCGATTATTCGGACCCGATCCCGGGCGGCGGCCCGCGTTACAGCCCTGACGGCCACACGATTGCCTACCTGCGCAGCCTTGACGAAAGTTTCGACACGGTCTATTTCGGCACGTCGATCATTGCCGTGACACCGGCCGCGGGCGGCGATGCCCGACTGCTGACTGGTTCACTGGACCGCCAGGCGACTCTGCCACGCTGGTCGGCTGATGGACGTCACCTGTATTTCATGCTCGAGGACGATCGAAGCGTTCAGCTCGCCCGTGTCCCGGCAGGCGGCGGCGAGGTCGAAAGGCTCACGGCGCGCGGTCAGGTTGTGCGCGAGGTTGCGATTGCCCCGCGCGGGCAAGTCGCCGTGGTGATGACGAACCCGGCGCAACCGGCGGAAGTCTTCGCGCTGGAAGGCAAGACCCTGAGGCCCCTTTCGCGCCAGAACGAGGCGCTGATGGCCCAGATCGGCCTGGGTGCGGTCACCGAACTCGACGTGCAGGTACCGGACGGCACCCGCGTCGGTGCACTGACGGTCATGCCGCCAGATTTCCGGGCGGGCAAGCGTTACCCCACCCTGCTGTACATCCACGGCGGCCCGCAGGCCCAGGACCAGCACGAGTTCGATCCGATGGCGCAGTTGTTTGCGGCCAACGGCTACCTGGTGGTTCAGGCCAATTATCGCGGCAGCACCGGGCGCGGCTATGCCCATTCGCTGGCGTATCGATCCAACTGGGGGCACTACGAGGTCGCGGACCTGCTGGCCAGCGTCGATGCGGTGATCGCCGACGGGCGCGCCGACCCCGGGCGCCTTGGCATCCTCGGCTGGAGCTACGGCGGCATGCTCACCAATTACACGATTGCGAGCGATACCCGCTTCAAAGCCGCGGCGAGCGGCGCGGGAATTTCCAACATGCTGGCCGGCTACGGCACGGACCAGTACGTAACCGATTACGAATACGAACTCGGTCTGCCGTGGGAATCAATCGAGAAGTACCTCAAGACTTCATACCCCTTCTTTCACGCCGACCGGATCAAGACCCCCGTGTTGTTCATGTGCGGCGAGAAGGACTTCAACGTGCCGCTGATCAACAGCGAGCAGATGTACCAGGCGCTGCGCAGCATCGGCGTCGAAACTCAGCTGGTGATCTATCCGGGCGAGTACCACGGCATCAGTACGCCAAGCTACCTGCAGGATCGGGCAGAGCGCTATCTCGACTGGTTTGACAAACGCCTCAATGCGACATAGCAAGCTGTGCAGGTAGCGCTGCCGGGCGCGTCGCGCTCATCCCTCCTACCACATCAGCCGTAACAGTCTACTAGTCGTGAGACCATTGGCTGCACAGGCCGCCGGTCGTTTCCCCGCCGTCCATGACGTAGACCTGTCCGGTCGCAAATGCGGCATCCTCGGACGCCAGGAATGCGAACAATGCGGCGAGCTCCTCGGGCTTCGCATGTCGGCCCATCGGGATCTTCCGGTTCACGCCATTCAGCATCGCATCCGTGTACTCGGCGCGCTGCATGGGCGTGAGCACATAGCCGGGCGAGATCGCGTTCACCCGGATTACGGGCGCCAGCTCCAGCGCCATGGCCAGGGTCAAAGCGATGACGCCACCCTTGCTGGCACTGTAGTCCGCGTAATGCGGGTACCCCGTGGAACCCGCCGTCGAGGCGGTGTTCAGGATCACGCCAGAGCCCCTGGTCATCATGTGCCGCGCAGCGGTCTGTGCCACGTAGAAGACACCCGTGAGGTTGACGCCCAGTACCTGGTCCCATTTCTCAGGAGTGATGTCGAGGAAGTCGTGGCGAATGCTGATGCCGGCGTTGTTGATCAACACGTCCACTGAGCCCATGCGCTCGATGGCTTCGGCGAACGCGGCCTGCACCTGCTCCATGTTCGATACGTCGACGTCGATCGCGGCCGTCAGTCCCGGCAACTCTCGCGCAACGCGCGCTCGCGCCTCGGCGCTGCGATCGAAGACACAGACATTGCAGCCTTCTTCCACGAAGCGCGTCGCCGTGGCCTGGCCTATGCCGCTTGCGCCACCGGTCACCACCACATTCTTGCCTTTCAGACCACGCATCGGTCACCTCGTCGTCAACCGGCCACTCCGCCGCCGTCCACGGGCAGCACCGCACCGGTAATGAATGAAGATTCTTCGCAGGCCAGGAATAGCGCGGCGCGCGCAATCTCGATCGGCTCGCCCATCCGCCCGAGCGGTCGGTCGGAGGCGCTCTCCACGTAGGCCTCCCAGGTCATGCCGCGATTCCTGGCGTCTTCGCGCTCCATGGGCGTCACCGTGTCGCCCGTGCAGATGCAGTTGACGCGTATGCCCTGTCGCCCGTGGTCGATCGCCATCGCCTTGGTCATCACGATCAGTCCACCCTTGGCCGCGCAATAGGCCACCGCGCGTGCGCCACCGGTGTAGCCCCAACCGGAGCTGTTGTTGACGATCGAGCCGCCGCCGCCCTTCAGCATGTGCGGTAGCGCATACCGGGACATGAGAAAGCTCCCCTTGAGGCTGGTATCCACCTGGGAGTCGAACTCTTCCTCGCTGCAGCCGATCGCGTCGTTCGCAACGTAGACGCCCGCGTTGTTGAACAGCACGTCCAGCCGACCGAAGGCGGCGACGGTTGCCTCCACGGCGCGCTCGCAGTCCGCAGCCAGCCGGACATCTGCCTGGATGAACAGCCCCTTCGATCCGAGCGCCTCGATTTCTGCGATCACTTCATTCCCGCGCTCACGATTGCGCCCGGTGATCGCCACTCTTGCGCCTTCCTCGGCAAAGAGCAGCGCTGTCGCGCGGCCGATGCCGGATGTTCCGCCAGTAATCAAGGCCACCTTGTCCTTCAGCCGCATGCCGCTCTCCTGTTGCTGCCGTCGATTTGTCGCTGGTGGGGCGCCATTCATGGTATCAGCAGGGGTATCAATACGATTCCGCGGCAACGCCTGTGATTGAAAAACCCCCAACCGACACCAAGATGCAATATCCGCCCCCCACGGCAGGAGGCCAGGCATGAACAGGTTCGCCAAGGATCCCGCAGCCCTCGCAAAGCTCACCCCCGAGCAGCACAGGGTGACGCAACTCTGCGGCACCGAACCGCCGGGCACGGGGGCTTTGCTCCATAACAAGGAGCCGGGCATCTACGTGGACATCGTCTCGGGCGAACCGCTGTTCGCCTCGACGGACAAGTTCGACTCCGGGTCGGGATGGCCGAGCTTCACGAAGCCGATCGAGCCCGCCAACGTCAAAGAACTGTCTGACGAGGGTCACGGCATGGTGCGGACCGAGGTGCGTTCGGCGCACGGCGACAGCCATCTCGGACACGTCTTCAACGACGGGCCGCGCGATCGTGGCGGGCTGCGCTACTGCATCAACTCGGCCTCGCTCCGGTTCATCCACCGGGACGACATGGAGAAGGAAGGCTACGGGGCATACCTGAA
>Ga0105107_10001571_pt1 | contig 14825 bp, 13 predicted proteins | sample PPLLaktember2015_6_FD_79335 | JGI IMG/M metagenome (GOLD analysis project Ga0105107, IMG submission 79335) | Freshwater sediment microbial communities from Prairie Pothole Lake near Jamestown, North Dakota, USA - PPLs Lake P8 Core (1) Depth... | ecosystem: Environmental > Aquatic > Freshwater >...
GTCCTGACGGCGATGAACGTCCAGCACCTCGAGAGCCTGAACGACGTCGTCGGCAAGATCACCGGAATCCGCGTCTGGGAGACGGTGCCCGACCGCGTGTTCGACGAGGCGCACGAGATCGAGCTCGTCGACCTGCCGCCCGACGAGCTGATCGAGCGCCTGAACGAGGGCAAGGTGTACATGCCCGAGGCGGCCGGGACCGCGGTCCGGAATTTCTTCCGCAAGGGCAACCTGATCGCGCTCCGCGAGCTCGCGCTGCGGCGCACCGCCGACCGCGTCGACCGCCAGATGCGGGAATACCGCGCGGACCATGCGATCGAGGTGCCGTGGGCGGTCACCGAGCGGATCGTGGTAGGCGTCGGGCCCGGCGCGAACGCCGAGCGCCTGTTGCGGACGGCGGCCCGGATGGCGGCGCGGATGCAGGCGGACTGGACCGCGGTCTACGTGGAGACGCCGCGGCTGCAGCGGCTTGCGGCCGCCGAGCGCGATCGCATCCTGCGCAACCTCCGGCTCGCCGAGCAGCTCGGCGCGACGTCGATCACGCTCGGCGGCGGCGATGCCGGGGACGAGCTGCTCGCCTACGCGCGCGCGAGCAACGCGACGCGCGTGGTCGTCGGCCGGCAGCGGCGCGGCGGCGTGAGCGAATGGTTCCGGCTCTCGGCCGCGGACCGGATCATCGCCGCGGCAAGCGACCTCGAGGTGGTCGTGGTCGGCGCGGACGTCGAGGACACCGCCGCGCCGGCGAAGGCGCTGCTCGCGCGCAGCCGCGAGCACCTCGGCGTGCGGGAACGCCGCAAGCGACGCTGGCTGGGGTACGTGTCGGCCGCCTTGGGCATCGGCATCGCGACCGGCGTCGCCACGCTCATGGCCCCGTTCTTCGAGGCGGTAAACCAGGTCATGGTCTACCTGCTCGCGGTTGCGCTGATCGCCACGCGATTCGGGCGCGGCCCGTCGGTGCTCGCCTCGGTGCTCGCGGTGGTCTCGTTCGACTTCTTCTTCGTGCCACCGCGCATTTCGTTCGCGGTGTCGGACACCGAGTATCTGGTGACTTTCGCCGTGATGCTCGCGGTCGGGCTCATCATCAGCACGCTCGTCGCGGACATCCGGACGCGGGCGCGGATCGCGGGCTATCGCGAGCAGCGTACCGGCGCGCTCTACGAGATGAGCCGCGAGCTCGCGCGCGCCGACAGCGCCCAGGACATGCTGCGCACCGCCGTCGGGCACCTCTGGCGCGTGTTCGAGGCGCAGGCGGTGGTCCTGTTGCCCGACGCGGAGGGCCGGATCCGCGCGCCGGCCGGGACGAGCACGAGCGCATCCCTCCACGGCGCCGACCTGTCCGTCGCGCAATGGGTCTTCGATCACGACGAGCCGGCGGGCCTGGGCACCGACACCCTGCCCGCCGCCCCCGCGCACTACCTGCCTCTTTCCGGAAGCGCAGGCCGCATCGGCGTCCTCGCGCTGCTGCCCGCCAACCCGCGCCGCCTGTTCGTGCCCGAGCAGGTGCGGCTCCTCGAGACCTTCGCGAGCCAGATCGCGCTCGCGCTCGAGCGCGCCCAGCTCGGCGCCGCCGCGCACGCGAGCGAGCTCGCGAACGAGTCCGAGCGGCTGCGCAACGCGCTGCTCTCGTCGATCTCGCACGACCTGCGGACGCCGCTCGCGTCGATCGCCGGGGCGTCCTCGAGCCTGCTCGAGCGGGGCGGGCAGTTCTCCGACGCGGATCGCAACGAGCTCTTGCGCGCGATCAACGAGGAGGCGCAGCGCATGGCGGGCCTGATCGACAACGTGCTCGATATGGCGCGCATCCAGGCGGGCGCGGCGAGCCTCAACCTCCAGTGGCACCCGCTCGAGGAGCTGATCGGCGCGACGCTCGAGCGGCTCCAGCGCCGGCTCGCGACCCACCGCGTGGTCGTGCACCTGCCCGATGATCTCCCGGTCCTGCACGTGGACGGCGTGCTCATCGGGCAGGTCCTCGGCAACCTGCTCGACAACGCCGTCAAGTACGCCCCGGCCGGGACGCAGATCTCGATCTCGGCCGAGGCCGGCGCGGATCAGATCATCGTCTCGGTCGCGGACGAAGGGCCGGGTCTGCCGCCCGGCGAGGAGAAGCGCGTCTTCGAGAAGTTCCACCGGGCGGTGCCGGAGGGGACGCAGAGCGGGGTCGGCCTCGGCTTGTCGATCGCCAAGGCCATTCTCCAGGCGCACGGCGGCACGATCGAGGCCGAGAACCTGCCGGCGGGCGGCGCGGTCTTCCGCTTCGGCCTGCCGATTCCCGCGCACCGCCCGGCGGGCGCCGCGCCGACCGGAGGAGCGATTGAGCGCGCCGCAGCATAACGTCGTCGTCATCGAGGACGACCCGCAGATCCGCCGTTTTCTGCGCACGGTCCTGCCGGCCGAGGGCTTCGACGTGCACGAGGCGGAGACGGGTGAGCGCGGCCTCGTGGAGGCGGCGACGCGCAAGCCCGATCTCGTGATCCTCGACCTCGGGCTGCCGGATCTCGACGGGGTGGAGGTGGTCCGGCGCCTGCGCGAGTGGTCGACCGTGCCGGTGATCATCCTGTCCGCGCGCGCGCGCGAGCAGGACAAGGTCGCCGCGCTCGACGCCGGGGCGGACGACTACCTGACCAAGCCGTTCGGGGCGGGCGAGCTGCTGGCGCGCCTGCGCGTGGCGCTCCGGCACGCGGCCTCCCGCGGCCAGCCGGGCGAGCCGACGTTCCGCGTCGGGGACCTCGAAGTCGATCTCGCGGCGCGGCGCGTCCACCTCGAGGGCGCCGAAGCCCATCTCACGCCGATCGAGTACCGGCTGCTCGCCGTGCTCGTGCGCCATGCCGGCCTGGTCGTCACGCATCGCCAGCTGCTGCGCGACGTCTGGGGGCCGGCGTACGTCGAGCACACGCACACGCTGCGCGTCCACATGGCGAGCCTGCGGCGCAAGATCGAGCGCGAGCCGGCCCGGCCGCGCTATCTGCTGACCGAGCTCGGGGTCGGCTACCGGCTGGCCGCAGAGTGAGAATCGCCGCGCCGCCGCCTTGACGCGGTCTTGATCGGGCCTCCGCAAGCTTTGACTCGGGCTTGTCGGAAGGACGCCTACGATGGCCGTACTGAAACGGAGAACCATCGTGAGCATCCTGATCGTCATGCTTTTCGCCTACGGGGTCGCCGCGTTTCTGCGGGAGTGCGACCTGATCGATCGCGAGTGGCACGCCCTCGGCGATCGGCCTGCGCGGGCGGGCAGCGCGGGCCGCTGGACGGACGTCAATCTCTAGCCCGGCGAATCAGGCCGCGACCTCGATGTTGTCGATCAGCCGGGTGTTGCCCAGCTTCGCCGCGGCGAGGATCACGAGGTCGCGATCGCCCGGTGCGGGCGGCTGCAGGTCGGCCTGGCGCCGTACCGCGACGTAGTCGGGCACCCACTTGTAGTTGCGCAGTTCCGCCATCGCCTCCTGCTCGAGGCGCGGATAGTCGTGCCCGCCGGAGGCGATCGACCGCGCGGTCTTCTTCAGCAGGCGGTAGAGGCGCGGCGCCTCCATCCGCTCGGCTGCGGAGAGATAGTTGTTGCGCGAGGACAGCGCGAGCCTGTCGTCCGCGCGGCTCGTTTCGCCGGGCACGATGGTAATCGGCAGCGCGAGCTGGGACACCATGCTCTGGATGATGCGCAGCTGCTGGTAGTCCTTCTTGCCGAACACCGCCACCTGCGGCTGCACGACGTTGAAGAGCTTCAGCACCACCGTGCACACGCCGATGAAGAACCCGCGGCGAAACTCGCCCTCGACGATGTCGCCCAGCTCCGGCGGCGGCGTGACCTTGTAGCCCTGCGGGACCGGATACATCTCCTTCTCGTCGGGCGCGAAGACGACGTCGACGCCCTCGCGCTCGAGCTTCGCGCAGTCCTCGGCAAAGGTGCGCGGGTACTTGTCGAAGTCCTCGGTGGGGGCGAACTGCAGGCGGTTCACGAAGATCGTGGCCACCGTGCAGTCGCCGTGCCGCTTCGCGATGCGCATGAGCGCGAGATGGCCCTCGTGCAGGTTGCCCATGGTCGGCACGCACGACACCGTGCGCCCGCGCAGCTCGGCGCGCAGCTCGGCGATGGTTTCGATGACCTTCACTGGAACGAATGCTCGGGCCCGGGAAACTCGCCCGACTTCACCGCCTCGACGTAGCGGCGCAGCGCCGATCGTACGCCGTCGGCCCCGGCCATGAAGTTGCGCACGAACTTCGCCTTCTTGCCGGGATAGATGTCGAGCATGTCGTGCAGCACCAGCACCTGGCCGGAGCAGGCGGCGCCCGCGCCGATCCCGATCGTGGGAATCGCGAGCGCGGCCGTGGCCTGCGCGGCGAGGGAGGACGGGATCGCCTCGAGCACGATCATCGCGGCGCCGGCGTCCTGCAGCGCCTTTGCATCGTCGAGGAGCACGCGGGCCGCGTCGGCCGTCTTGCCCTGCACGCGGAAGCCGCCGAGTTGGTGCACCGCCTGCGGCGTCAGGCCGACGTGCCCGCACACCGGGATCCCGCGCTCGACCAGGAAGCGCACGGTCTCGAGCATGGGCCGCCCGCCCTCGAGCTTGACCATCTGTCCGCCCGCGGCCATGAGCCGCGCCGCGTTCGCGAGCGCCTGCTCCTTCGAGGCCTGGTAGCTGCCGAAGGGCAGGTCGGCGATCACCAGGCCGCGCTTCGAGCCGCGCGCGACGCAAGCCGTGTGATAGGCCATGTCGTCCATCGTGACCGGCAGCGTCGTCTCGTGACCCTGCACGACCATGCCGAGGGAGTCGCCGACGAGGAGCAGCTCCACGCCGGCCTCGTCGCACAGCGCGGCGAAGCTCGCGTCGTAGCAGGTGAGCATGACGAGCTTCTCGCCGCGGGCGCGCAGCGCCGCGAGCTCGGTAAGGGTGATGCGTGCCATCGTTCAAATCCCGACGTTGAAGAATTCGCGCCGCCCGCGCATCGCGGCGAGGTGATCGAGCAGGAGCCCGAGGTCGCGCTCGCTCGCGGCGAAGTCGAGGTGCTCGGAGTTTACGGCCAGCACCGGCGCCTCGTCGTACTGGTGGAAGAAGCGTGCGTACGCATCCGCGAGCCGCGCGAGGTAGTCCGCCTCGATCGCGCGCTCGTATTCGACCGCGCGGCGGCGGACGCGTTCCGCGAGCGTCCGCGGTCCGGCCTGCAGGTAGATCACCAGGTCCGGACGGGGCGCGCGCAGGGCGAGCGCGTCGTAGAGCCGCTGATAGAGCGCGAGCTCGTCGCCGGCAAGGGTCACGCTGGCGAAGAGGGGGTCCTTCTCGAGCAGGAAATCGGCGACGCGCACCCGCGCGAAGAGGTCGTGCTGCGCGACCGCGCGGAGCTGTTCGAAGCGCTGGAACAGGAAGAAGAGCTGCGTCGGCAGCGCGTAGCGCGCCATGTCCTCGTAGAAGCGGGCGAGGAACGGGTTCGCGTCCGGGTCCTCGAGCAGCGCTTCGCCGCCGAGCCGTTCGGCGAGCCGCCGGGCGAGCGTCGTCTTGCCCGCGCCGATCGGGCCCTCGACGGCGATGAAGCGGTACCGGGACAGGGACATCAAGAAGCGGCCACAGAGGACAAAATCGGTATCGGGGTCGTGCGGCGGGGGATTATGGCTGTTCTCTGCGACCTTCGTGTTCGCCGTAGCTCCCTTTCAGTCGAATTTCCGGATCCCCTGATCTGCGCATCGCGCGAGCAGATCCGCCGCGCGGCCGCGGCCGGGGACGACGGCGTCGGGCTCGATCTCGACGAGCGGCGCGAGAACGAACGCCCGCTCGTGCATCCGCGGATGCGGCACGACGAGCTCCGGCTCGTCGATGAGCCGGTCGGCGTAGAGCAGGAGGTCGAGGTCGAGCGTGCGCGGCGCGTCCTTGAACGAACGCTCGCGCCCGGCCGCGACCTCGATCGCTCTCAGGGCTTCGAGCAGCGCGCGCGGTTCGAGCCCGGTGTCGATCGCCACCGCCGCGTTGACGAAATCGGGCTGCGCGCCGAAGCCGATCGGCGCCGTGCGATAGAAGGACGAGGCCAGGACCATGCGCGTGCGGGGCAGGCGCCCGATCGCGTCGATCGCCGCGCGCAGCTGTGCGACCGGGTCGCCCAGATTGGCGCCGAGCCCGATGATCGCCCGCGCCATGTCAGTTCACCACGATCATGGCGGGCGAGCATACCCGGCCCGGCGACGCGCCGGTTGGCGCGCCGACAGAACCCGGACGGAGCTCAAAAGGGGTGCGGCAACCTCCGCCGCACCCCGGTGAACGGATGCAATCGCGTGGCGGGCGACGCCTGACGCACGCGGGGCGGCCGAAGCCGCCCCGATTCCTTCCCAGAACGAGTCGTCTTTACTGGCTGCTGAACAGGTTCTGCGGGACGCCCGCTTTGGCGAAGATGTAGTCGCGCGAGTTCTCGAGCTGCCGGCGCAGGTGCGGGATATTCACGTCGAGCAACCTCCCTTTCCACTTGCGCACCTTGCCGGCGACGATCACCGTCTCGACGTTGGTGCGCTCCATCAGCGACACCACCGCGCCTGGCACCTGATTCAGCGGCGCGACGTTGATCGCCTCGGCGTCGAGGATGAGGATGTCGGCCTCCTTCCCCGGGGTGAGAGTACCGGTCTTGCCGTCGAGCCGCAGGTGCTTCGCGCCGTTGATCGTAGCGTAGCGCAGCACGTCGCGCGTCGTGAGCGGGGCCGGTATGTCGGCGGGCGGTTTTGGCCAATAAGGGAATGGGCCGGGCACGGTTACCGCGGATTCTGGGAGTCCCCAATCCAGGGGATTTGGCAGGTTTTGATTCCCATTGGGACTGTCGAGGATCATCTGGTTCACGAGCATGCGCTGCAGATTCATGCACGAACGCATCTGGGTGAAGAAGTCCGCCGTCAATGTGCACTCCACGTCCGTGCTCAGGGACGGCTCCATTTGCAGGCTCTGCATCCTCAGGATGGGCGGCATGCCATGCCGCATGTTCATCTCGATCGGGAAGGAGATCGAGACCTGCGCGCCGAGATCGCGTGCCTTTTGCCACGCAAAGTTCGACATGCCGGTCATGTGGATGAACAGATTGTCGGGGCCGATCCCGATGTTGCCGTTGCCACCCGTGCCAGCGGCGAGCTTGTCAAAAATCGGCCGGATGCCGAATGGCGAGAGGATATGCGCCGCAATCTGTAGGTCGAGCTGCCGCCCGATCGTCCAGGACTTGTCGGTCGTCGGATCCCCAAGATAGACCTCGCCGCCCATGATCATGTGAACGAGCTGGTCGCTCGAGGAGAACCACTGCTTCTTGATGCGCACGGCGTCCTGTGGATATTGATTGCCGGGATTGGTGCCAAGAATGTTGGCACCCGCGCTCTCGAAGTAGCCGAAGGCGGCGCGGCGCCCGGTGTCGAACAGCGCCTTTATGGCGGCGTCCGAGTGCTGCGGCGAGTGATGGATCTGCGAGACGTCGTGCACCGTCGTGACCCCGGCGTCGATCTGACTCAAGCCGCCGAACAGCTCGTTGATGTACACGTCCTCCGGACGGTACACGGGAGCGAAGGTGAGCAGGATGTACTCGAAATAAGTGGTGCTACCGCTCGGCGTGCCCGACCCGTCGTTGATCAGCACCCCGTCGGCGAGGAAGCTCCTGAGCGCCGTCTCGAACTGGTGGTGGTGGGTATCGATGAAGCCCGGCATGACGATCTTGCCGCGCGCGTCGATTTCGTCCGCGCCGCCCGCGTGCAGGTTCTGCTCGACGGCGAGAATCTTCTTGCCCTCGACCAGCACGTCAGCCTTGGGGTACTCGCCCTTGTTGGGCATGCTGGGGTCCATCGTCATCACCGCGCCGCCGCGAATGATGTAGCGCCGGCCGCGCCGGCCGTGATCCTCGGGCGGACCCCGGCGATCGTCGTCGTCGTCGCGCGCCGCCGCGGGGCGCGACGCGAACAGGCTTGCGCCTACGGCGGTCGCCGTCGCGGCCTTCAGGAAATCGCGTCGCGAACCGGAATGGTCCTGGGGCTTGCCTTCATCGCAGAGCTTGCACATGACAGTCCTCCTTCTGGTGATGAATTTCTTGTTGCTATGGACGCGTTTCAGGCAGCCTCACGCCGCCGCAATCATCGACACGGTGCGAAGCGCAGTGGATTTCCCGATTGCGAGCCCGGCGATGCCGTCGCACGCCACGCGCCGAGATATGCGGCGAGCTCGATTTCCCCTCCCCTGGTGCATTGCGTTGTGCGAATCGTCGTTCTGGTTCTTCTTGTTTGCGCACCGACCGGCTGAAGACGCTAGTCCTCGGAAAACGCGTCGTCAAGCACGATCGCCTGCCGCGAAACGCTGCGGTGCGAAACGCGTGGGTTTACGAGGCTCACGGCGCGACGAGTGGGAAGCGAGTGGGCGGCGCAATGCGAACGAAAGCAGTGGGACGACGAGCGTCTCAATCCCCTGATTCGTCGCGCGTACGCGAGCCGCGTGTCGGCGGAGCTTACAGTTCGGTTCGTGCGCGCCGAGTGGGATGGCGCCGCGGTTTCCGGTGCGGCCCGGGTTCGCTCAGTCGGCGAGAACCGGCGGCGGCCCCTGGTCCGGCGTGCGTCTCCCGCCGCCGCGCCGCCGGCGCCGCCGCTTTTGCTCGCCCGGCGCCGCGGGCAGGAGCAGCTCCGTGCGCTCCTCGGGAGTGCCTTCGATGAAGCGGCGCCACCACTCGGCGAGCTCGCCCGGCGCCTCGCCGCTCTCCGCGCGCAGCAGCAGGAAGTCGTAGGCCGCGCGCAGCCGCGGATGCTCGAGCAGCGCAAACGGCCGCTTGCCCGAGCGGCTGTCGAAGCGCGGCTGCAGCGACCAGATCTCCTTCATCGTCGCGGTGAGGCGGCGCGGGATGGCGAGCTTGTCGGTCTGCTGGTCGAGGACGTCGTCCATCGCCGCGAACAGCGCCGGCGTCGCGCGATCGCCGCGGCCCTCGCGCGCCTTCCACGCCGCGAGCACCTCGTGCCAGAGCAGCGCGGCGAAGAGGAATGCCGGCGACACCGGGCGGTCCTCGCGGATGCGGAGATCGGTCTGCGCGAGCGCGAGGCTCACGAACTTCTCGCCCAGGGGCTGCTCGAGGATCACGTCGAGCAGCGGCAGGACGCCGTGGTGCAGCCCTTCCGTGCGCAGCCGCTTCACGCCATTCGCGGCGTGCCCGGAGAGCAGCAGCTTCAGCATCTCGTCGAACACCCGCGCCGGCGGGACGTTGTCGATCAGCTTCGCCATCTCGCGGATCGGGGCGCGCGTCTTGGGTTCGATCTGGAAGTCGAGCTTCGCGGCGAGCCGGACCGCGCGCAGCATCCGGATCGGGTCCTCGCGGAAGCGTACCAGCGGATCGCCGATGATGCGCACGCGGCGCTTGCGCAGATCGGGCACGCCGTGGTGCCAGTCGAGCACCGTCTCGGTGGCCGGGTCGTAGTACAGCGCGTTCATCGTGAAGTCGCGCCGCGCGGCGTCCTGCTCGCGCGTGCCGTAGACGTTGTCGCGCAGGACGCGCCCCGTCTCCTCGTCCACCTCGCCGGGCGCCGCGGCGCGGAAGGTGGACACCTCGACCACCTCGTTCTGGAACACCGCGTGCACGAGCTTGAAGCGCCGCCCGATGAGCCGCGAGCGGCGCATGTGCTTGTGGACGTCCTCGGGGAACGCGTCGGTGGCGACGTCGAAGTCCTTCGGCTGCACGCCGAGCATGAGGTCGCGCACCGCGCCGCCGACCACGTAGGCCTTGTGCCCGTGGCTCGCGAGCACCTCGCACACTTTGCGGGCGCCGTAGCTGATCGAGTCGCGGCGGATGCCGTGCTCGGCGGCGGGGTAGACCTCGGGCTCGTGGCGCGGGCCGATGCGCAGGACGCGGCGGATGAAGCGCTTGATCAACGGGTCGGTATGAAGAGAGGCGCCGCGGACGCCGCCGCCGGCGCGAGCCGGCAGCCGTAGAGGGCCTCGAGGTGGACTTGCGTGAGCACTTCTTGCGCGGGCCCGTGGCGGAAGCGGCCCGAATCATACAACAGGAGCGCGTGGCCGCAGTATCGTGCCGCCCAGAGCGGCTCGTGCAACGCCATGATCACGGTGCCACCGGCGCGCACGAGGCGGGCGAAGAGCTCCATGACCGCGAGCTGGTGGCCCAGGTCGAGATGGGCGAGCGGCTCGTCGAGGAGCCACCACTGCGGCGACTGCACCAGGAGCTGCGCGAGCCGCGCGCGCTGCCGCTCGCCGCCAGAGAGCGTGCGGTAGGGCTGCGCCGCGTGCGCGCCGAGATCGAGCTCGGCGAGCGCCGCACGCGCCGCGTCCTCGGCCGCCGGGTCCGGCCCCAGCAGGCCGGTCGCGTGCGCGACCCGGCCGAGCATCGCGTACTCGAGCGTCGAGCCCCAGAAGCTCTCGCCCTCGTCCTGCAGCAGGACGGCGACGCGGCGGGCGAGATCGCGCCGCGCGAGCGCCGCGAGCGGCGTGCCGTCGAGCGTCACCGTTCCCCCGTCCGGGTCGCGCAGCCCGGCGAGCGCATGGAGCAGGCTCGTCTTGCCGGCGCCGTTGGGCCCGAGCAGCGCCCAGCACTCGCCCGGGCCAAGCGCAAAGCCGAGCCCGTCGACGAGGACGCGTCCGGGCACCGCCAGCTTGAGTCCCTGCGCGGCCAGCATCACCGTGTCCTCGCGAGCAGCGCGAGCAGCACCGGCACCCCGACCAGCGCGGTCACCGCGCCGACCGGGAACTCGAGCGGCGCGGCCGCCGTGCGCGCGATCGTGTCGGCGCCCGCGACCAGCGCCCCGCCGCCGAGCGCGGTGAGCGGGAGCAGGCGGCCGTGATCGCTGAACCCGGCGAGCCGCAGCGCGTGCGGAACCACCAGCCCGACGAACCCGATCGGCCCGGCGACCAGCACCGCCGCCACGGTCGCGACCGTCGCGGCGAGGAAGGCGACCGCCTGCGTCGCGCCGACCGCCACGCCGAGCGAGCGCGCCTTCAGGGGGCCGAGCGTCAGCGCGTCCAGGCGCAACGCGAGCGGTTGCGCCGCCGCGATGACCACGAGAAGGGAAATCCACGGCGCGGCGGGGCGCGTCGCGCCCGACAGGTCGCCGAGGAGCCAGAAGAGCATCCCCTGGATCTGTCCCGCCGACGCGAGCGCGAGCAGCATGCTAACGACCGCGCCGCAGCCGGCGCCGATCGCCACGCCGGTGAGGAGCACGCGGTGGATGTTCCAGCCGGTCAGGCGCACCGCGAGTGCGAGCAGCACGCCCGCGGCGGCGCACGCGCCGCCGAATGAGAGCACGTGCACCGCCCAGCCAGGCAGCCCGAGCAGGATGGCGGTGAGCGCGCCCACCGATGCGCCGCCCGACACGCCGAGGATCGAGGGGTCGGCGAGCGGGTTGCGCAGCAGCACCTGCAGCAGCGCGCCGGAAAGCGCGAGCAGCGCGCCGCAGGCGAACGCGCTTAAGGTGCGGGGCGCGCGCAGCGACCAGAGGATCTCGCGGCTCGCCTCGGCCCCGCCGCCCGTGAGCGCGCTGAACCATTCCCCAGAGGGCACGTCGACGCTGCCGAACCACAGGCCGGCCGCGAGGGAAAGCGGCGCGGCGAGGAGGACCGCTATCGCGGCGAGCCGGCGCATGGCCTCATCTGAGCGAGATGATCGGCCACTGGCGTGTCGTCGCAATGCCGCGCAGCGTCTCGTCCGGATCGACCGCAACCGGATGCTTCACCATCTCGAGCAGCGGCAGGTCGTTGTGCGAATCGCTGTAGAACCAGCTTCCCGAGAAGGTCGCCAGCGGGCGCCCCAGCCCGCCGAGCCATTGCTCGAGGCGCGCCACCTTGCCCGTGCGGAACGCCGGGATGCCGGTCACCTTGCCGGTGTAGGCGCCCGCGTGCGCCTCGGGCTCGGTCGCGATCAGGTGCGCGACGCCGAACTCGCGCGCGATCGGACCGGTGACGAACGAATTGGTTGCGGTGACGATCGCGCAGAGGCTGCCGGCGTCGAGGTGGCGCGCCACGAGGCGGCGCGCCGGCGGCCCGATCATCGGTCGGATCTTCGCGTCCATGAACTCGGCGTGCCACGCGTCGAGCTGCGCGCGCGGGTAGCGCGCGAGCGGCGCGAGCTGGAAGTCGAGGAACTCGTAGATGTCGAGCGTGCCGGCCTTGTACTGCGCGAAGAAGCGGTCGTTCTCCGCCTCGTAGGTTGCGCGGTCGAGCACGCCGCGGTCGATCAGGAACTGCGCCCACTCGTAGTCCGAGTCGCCGGCCAGCAGGGTGTTGTCGAGGTCGAAGAGGACGAGCTCCATCGCGCGTCACTTCAAGCCGAGCGCCTCGAGCGCCTCGCGCACGAGCGGCAGGGTGAGCGCGCGCTTCTGGGCGAGCGAGTAACGGTCGAGGGCGTCGAGCACCGCGAGCTGCGTGCCCAGGTCGCGCGGCAGGCGGCGCAGCAGGTATCCCGCCACTTCGTCCGGGAGCGTCATGCCGCGGCTCGCAGCCTGGGCGCGGAGCGCCCCGGCCTTGGCCTCGTCGCCGAGCGCGTGCAGCTGGAACACGAGGCCCGAACCGAGCCGTGTGCGCAGGTCCGGACGGACGGCAAGCCGCGCCGGCGGCGCATCTCCGGCGGCGATGAACGCGACGCCGGCGGTGCGCGCGCGGTTGAAGGCGTCGAAGGCCTCGATCTGGCCCGCCTCGTCGAGCAGGTGGACGTCGTCGCACGTGACGACGCCCGCGGTGCGCGCGGCGGCGGCGAGGAGATGGCTGCGACCGCTGGCCGCGTCGCCCCAGAGGTAGACCGCCCGCTCGCCTGCGCCGCGCACGGCGGCGCGCACGGATGCGACCGCCGCCGCGTTCGCGCCCGCGACGAAGTTGTCGAAGGTCGGCGGCGCGGGGGGGCTGAGCTCGAGGATCAGCTGGCCGGTCACGTGGGGTAGAATCGATCGGGGAAAAACGCGCAATTCTAGCTTCAAGCGCGGCCCGCTCCGAACCGATCGATGTCCCGCCCGACCGATTCCCTCTCGTACCGCGACGCCGGCGTCGACATCGACGCGGGCGATGCGCTCATCGAGCGCATCAAGCCGTTCGCGAAGCGGACGATGCGGCCGGAGGTCCTGGCGGGCATCGGCGGGTTCGGCGCGCTCGTCGAGCTGCCCAAGCGCTACCGCAACCCGGTGCTCGTCTCGGGCACCGACGGGGTTGGCACCAAACTGAAGCTCGCCTTCATGCTGAACCGTCACGACACGGTCGGCATCGATCTCGTCGCGATGAGCGTGAACGACGTCCTGGTGCAGGGCGCCGAGCCGCTCTTCTTCCTTGATTACTTTGCGTGCGGCAAGCTCGATGTGGCCGTCGCTGCCGACGTGATCAAGGGCATCGCGCAGGGCTGCGAGGCCGCCGGCTGTGCGCTGATCGGCGGGGAGACCGCCGAGATGCCGGGCATGTACCCCGACGGCGAGTACGATCTCGCCGGCTTCTGCGTCGGCGTTGTCGAGAAGGACCGTGTCATCGACGGCCGCTCGATCGTCCCGGGCGACGTCGTGCTGGGGCTCGCGTCGAGCGGCGCACATTCGAACGGCTACTCGCTCGTGCGCCGCATCCTGGAGCGCGCCAAGCCAGATCTGTCCGCCGACTTCCACGGCCGGCCGCTCGCCGACGTGCTGATCGAGCCGACGCGGATCTACGTGAAGCCGGTGCTGAAGCTGCTCGGCGAGGTGAAGGTCAAGGGCCTCGCCCACATCACCGGCGGCGGGCTGGTCGAGAACGTGCCGCGCGTCCTGCCCGACGCCGTCTGCGCGGTCCTGGACGCCGCCGCCTGGCCGCTGCCGCCGCTTTTCCGGTGGCTGCAGGAGCACGGCAACGTCGCCGCGGCGGAGATGCACCGCGTGTTCAACTGCGGCATCGGCATGGTCATTGTCGTGGCGTCCGGCGATGTCGACCGCGCGACGACGCTGCTCCGTTCCGCCGGGGAAACCGTCTACCGGATTGGCGCCATCGAGCCGCGGCCGGCACAGGGCGCGGCCACCGTCGTTCGCTAGCCGGCGCCACTGGTCGGGTCCCGGGCGCCATTCGCCGGGTTTTGCTCCGTTTCTTCGCGTTCCTCGTGAGAAAGTCCCGCGCGCGTGCGTGCGAGGTGCGTGCTTTGCTTGTCTCATGCGTTGAACGCGACCGGAACAGAACGAGCGGAAGAATGACCGGAATGACGATGAAGCCCACCTTCGAGCGCCAGCTGATCGGCCTGGCCGTGGCCGCCTGCTTTGTGGGCATCGTTCACGCCAACCCGACGGGCCCCGCGGTGGCGAACGGCACGGCGAGCTTCGCGACGACCGGCAACACGCTGACCGTCACCAACACCCCCGGCGCGATCATCAACTGGCAGGCGTTCTCGATCCGCCCCGACGAGGTGACCCGCTTCATCCAGAGCGGCGCGGCGAGCGCGGTACTGAACCGCGTCACCGGCCCCGGTCAGTCGGCGATCCTCGGCCAGCTGCTGTCGAACGGTCGCGTCTTCCTGATCAACCCCAACGGCGTGGTGGTCGGTGCGGGCGCGCGCATCGACACCGCCGGCTTCGTGGCGTCGAGCCTCAATCTGTCGAACGAGGATTTCCTCGCCGGCCGGTTCCGCTTCACCGATCCGGGCAGCGCCGGGAAGGTGACCAATGCCGGGTCGATCAACGCGCATTCGGGCGGCCCGGTCTACTTGATCGCGCCGACGGTCGAGAACCACGGCGTGATCACCGCGCCGAACGGCGACATCCTGCTCGCAGCCGGCAAACGCGTGGAGCTCGTCTCAACGGGGAGCCCGCACCTGCGCGTGGAGGTGCAAGCGGGCGGCGATGTGGTCAACGTCGGCCAGCTCCTCGCCGACTCCGGACGCGTGGGCCTCTACGGCGCGGCGATCCGCAA
>Ga0105107_10001572_pt1 | contig 14823 bp, 16 predicted proteins | sample PPLLaktember2015_6_FD_79335 | JGI IMG/M metagenome (GOLD analysis project Ga0105107, IMG submission 79335) | Freshwater sediment microbial communities from Prairie Pothole Lake near Jamestown, North Dakota, USA - PPLs Lake P8 Core (1) Depth... | ecosystem: Environmental > Aquatic > Freshwater >...
CGACGCGCTGGCGCCGCTCGGCGCGCGCGTCACCGTGCAGCCGTTCACGCCCGAGCGGATTCTCAAAGCGCTCGGGAAAGTCTGACCCACCAGGAGACAAGAGTGATTCACGAGCTTCGGATCTACCACTGCCTGCCCGGGCGCCTGCCCGCGCTCAACAAGCGATTCGAGGGCACCACCCTGAAGCTGTGGGAAAAGCACGGCATCCGGCAGGTCGGATTCTGGACGGTGACGATCGGTGCCACCAATCACGATCTCCACTACCTCCTCGAGTGGGAGAACCTCGCCGAGCGCGAGAAGAAATGGACCACTTTCATGAACGATCCCGACTGGATCGCGGCGCGGACCGAGTCGGAGAAGGACGGACCGATCCTGGCCCACACCAGCAACTACATCCTCCAGCCGACCAGCTACTCGAAGCTCCGCTGATGTCCAAGGTCATGATCGTCACCGGCGCCGGCAAGGGCATCGGCGCCGCCATCGCGGAGCTCGCGGGCCAGCGCGGCTACGCCGTCTGCGTCAACTATGCACATAGCAAGGACGCGGCCGAGCAGGTGGTCGCGCGCATCGCCGGCGACGGCGGCAAGGCGATCGCGGTCCAGGCCGACGTGTCGCAGCCCGCCGAGGCGAAGCGGCTGTTCGAGGAGACCGACCGCCGGCTGGGAAAGGTCGACGCGCTGGTGAACAACGCCGGCATCATCGGACGGCAAGTCCGGCTCGACGAGCTCGACGACGCCGTGCTCGCGCAGGTGTTCGCCGTGAACACCTTCAGCTATTTCTACTGCGCCCGGGAGGCCCTCCGGCGCATGTCCACGCAGCACGGGGGCAAGGGCGGCGCGATTCTCAACATCTCGTCCGCCGCGGCACGGCACGGCGGGCTGCCCATGGAGTCGCATTACGCCGCGAGCAAGGGCGCCATCGACAGCTTCACCGTCGGGCTCGCGAAGGAAGTCGGCAAGGAAGGCGTGCGCGTCAACGCGATTCGGCCGGGCCTGATCGTCACCGACATTCACCAGGCGCACGGCGGAGACGCCACGATCCGCTCGGTGGGGCCGACCGTGCCGATCGGACGCGAGGGCTTCCCGATGGAAATCGCCGAAGCGGCAGTGTGGCTCTGCTCGGACGCGGCCTCGTACGTGCACGGCGCGATCCTGGACGTCTCCGGCGGGCGCTGAGCGCCGCGTGACGGTCGAAGCATTCCGCAGGCGCTACACGCCCCGCGACGTCACCGCGCGCGGGCGGCGGATCCGGTGCTACGCCGCGGGGGCAGGCGAGCCGGTGATTCTGGTGAGCGGCTGGCCGCAATCGAGCTACCTGTGGCGCGACGTCCTTCCCGGAATCGCGAGGGGACGCCGCATCATCGCGGTCGATCCGCCCGGGCTCGGTGATTCCGAGCCGCCGCGCGACGGGTACGACGCGGCCAACATCGCCACGTGCATCGACGAGCTCGCGGACGCGCTCGGCCTCGCGCGGTTCGCGCTGGTCGGCTACGACATCGGCGCGTGGATCGGGTACGCGTACGCGGCGCGCTATGCGCACAAGCTGAAGCGGCTCGCGCTGATCGACGCGGCGATTCCCGGCATCACGCCGGGCGACGTCTACGCGCTGACGCCCGAGCGCGTGAAGATGACCTGGCACTTCTACTTCAACGCGCTCGCGGACCTGCCCGCGGCGCTGATCGCCGGGCGCGAGCGGCTCTACCTCGACTGGCTCTTTCGCGCGCGCACCACGCGCAAGGACGCGATCGACGCGGCCGCGCTCGACGAGTACGTGCGGATCTACTCGGCGCCCGGTGCGATGGCGGCGGGCTTCGGCTACTACCGCGCGATCTTCGACACCGCCGCGCAGAACCGCGCGAGCGCCGCGGCGGGGAAGCTCACGCTGCCGGTGCTGGCGATCGGCGGTGGCGACTGGCTCGGGCCGGCGATGGCGCGGATGATCGAGCCCGTTGCGTCCAACCTGCGCGTCGAGGTGATCCCGGAGTGCGGCCACTTCGTCCCGGAGGAAGCGCCGGAGCGCCTGGCCGCGCTGCTCGACGTGTTTCTGCACGCCGCATGAGCGCGCCGGGCCGCCCCAAGCGCGAACCCTTGGCGCGCAGCGACAAGGTAGTCCAATGAGCGCGACCGACGCGATTCCGGTGGGCGCCAGCGCCACTTGCGCGCTCGAGGTCACGCCGGAGCTGACCTTCAAGCACCATCACGACGACATGCCGGCGGTGTTCGGCACCCCGCTCATGATCTACGCGATGGAAGTGGCGGCGACCCGCGCGATCGAGTCGTACCTGCCGCAGGGATGGGTCTCGGTCGGCTACGAGGTCAGCGTGAAGGACCTCGCTGCGACCCCGCTCGGCTGCATGGTGACTGCCACCGCGACGGTGACGGGCAAGACCGACCGCCTTGTGCATTTCGCCGTGCAGGCGCACGACGGCGTCGAGCTGATCGGGCGAAGGCACGCATGTGCGCGCGCCGGTCGAACTCGCGCGGCTCGAGCGGCGCGCGAGCGCCAAGCGCCCCGGCTGACCGGGGCGCCCGCCTCAGCTCGCGAGCTCGCTCGCCTTCAGCTCCGGTTTGATGCCGTGCTGCAGCGCTTCGCTGTTGTCGAAGTTGAGCTCGATTTTCACGCCGTTCGGGTCGTGCAGGAAGAGCTGGTAGAGCCCCTGGTCGCTCACCATCCGTCGCGTGAATTGGATGCCCTCACGCTCGAGATGCGCGAGCATGTCGGGCAGGCCCATGGCGCGGAAGGCGACGTGGTCCACCACGCCGCTGCCGTGCACGTCGGTGGACTGCTGGCCGAGGTACTTCTTGCGGTTCTCGGACACGTTCGCGCCGCCCTCGGTGAGGTGCAGCACGTCCTTCTCCCCGATGTACAGCCAGACCACCGGGAACTTGAAGTCCGGATGCCAGCCCTCCTTCATCCCGAGCACGCGCACGTACCAGTCGCGCGTGGCCTGAAGGTCGGCGGTTTGGATCAGGAAGTGCTCGAGATGAGAGAGCGGCATGGCAGCCTCCGGAGGAAGCGTTACACGACTTTGAAGGTGATCGTCCCGACGCCCGCGACGCTGCCTTTCAGCGTGTCGCCCTTCTGCACCGGGCCGACGCCCGCGGGCGTGCCGGTAAAGATCAGATCGCCGGGCTTCAGCTCGAACAGCGTCGACAGGAAAGCGATCATCTCAGGGATCTTCCAGATCAGCTCGGAAAGATCGCCCTTCTGCTTCACCTGGCCGTTCACCTCGAGGACGACCGCGCCCTTCGCGGGATGGCCGATCTTCGACGCCGGCACGATCGCCGAGCAGGGGGCCGAGTGGTCGAACGCCTTGCCGGTGTCCCAGGGCCGGCCCATCTTCTTCGCCTCGCCCTGCAGGTCGCGGCGCGTCATGTCGAGCCCGACCGCGTAGCCGTAGACGTGCTCGAGCGCTTTCGATTCGGGGATGTTCGCCCCGCCCTTGCCGAGCGCGACGACGAGTTCCATCTCGTGGTGCACGTCCTTGGTCTGCGAGGGGTACGGGAAGTCCTTGCCCTCGAGGATCGCCGTGCCCGGCTTCATGAAGAAGAACGGCGGCTCGCGGTTCGGGTCGTGGCCCATCTCGCGCGCGTGCTCGGCGTAGTTGCGCCCGACGCAGAAAATGCGCCCGACGGGGAAGCGCGCGTTGGTGCCCTCGACGCTGAGCGAGGGGGTCTGAGGCGCGGGGATGACGTACTCCATTGCGGATCCTTTCTGTTCTCTGAGACTGGGTCTAGCGCGGCGTCGCGTCGCCGCCATCGACGATGACGTTCTCCACGATGCCGCCGCCGGCTTTGCGGTGCGCGGCGGCCGCCTGGTACTCCGGTGATTCGAAGCAGGCCACCGCCTGCTCGAAGGTGGGGAATTCTATGACGACGAAGCGCCGGAAGGTGTCCGGGCCCTCCATCACGCGGAACTTTCCCCCGCGCGCGAGCACTTTCCCGCCGTGGCGCGCGATGATCCCCGGCACGAGGTCGGTGTACTTCTTGTACTGGACCGGATCGTCGATCCGGGAGCGGGCGACCCAATAGGCGGGCATTCGAGTCCTCCTCGAGCGATCACTTGCTGAAGGCGACGTTTGGCAGGTACGTCGCGATCTGGGGGAAGAAGGCGATGCACAGGATCACGGCGAGCAGGCAGATCCACCAGGGCGCCGAGCCTCTGAAGATCTCCCCCACGGACGTGGGTTCGTTGGGCAGCGCCGCCTTCACCGTAAACACCAGGATCCCGAACGGCGGGGTGAGCAGGCCGCATTCGATCGCGAGGATGCCGAGGATCGCGAACGCGAGCGGATCGAATCCGACCGCCTGGGCGATCGGCGCGAACACCGGCACCGTCAGCAGGATGATCGAGATGGAGTCGATGATGCAGCCGAGCACAAACCAGATCGCGATCATGATCACGAGGATCGCCCAGGGCGCGAGGCCCGAGCCGATGAAGAGTTCCTTCGCGGCGCCGGTGACGCCGGTCATCGACAGCACGCGCGAGTAAAGCTGCGCCGTGAAAAGAAGCAGGAGCAGCGGCGCGGAAGTGCGCCCCACCGACAGGACAACCTCGAACACGTCCTTCAGCCGCAGGCCCTTGATCACCGCGAGCACCAGCGCCGCCGTGGCGCCGACTCCCGCGCCCTCGGTCGGCGTGAAGGCACCGAGCCAGATGCCGCCCAACGTCCCGAGCACCAGCGCGATGACGAGCAAGGTGCTCCACAGCGCGGTGGCAAGTCCCGGGTCGCCCTCGGCCTCCGGCTCGCGCCCCCCGATCGGCACACCTGCGACGGCGACCGCCGCGCCGCCACCGACGGGCAGTGCCACCACTCCCGCCCCGACGCGCGCCGGCTGCGAGATCGCCACCCACAGGATGTAGGCGCAGAAGATCGCGACCAGAAGGAATCCCGGCAGCACCCCCGCGAGGAAGAGCTTGCCGATCGACTGCTCGGTGAGCACGCCCCACACGATCATCAGCACGCTCGGCGGAATCAGCATGCCCAGGCACGCGCTCCCGGCGATGCAGCCGAGTGCGAACTTGCGCTCGTAGCCGTGGCGCTTCATCTCGGGATAGGCGATGCGCGAGAACGCAGCCGCGGCGGCGATGCTCACGCCGCTCACGAACGCGAAAATCGCATTCGCGACGACGGTGGCGATCGCGAGCCGGCCCGGAACGAGCCGCGTCAACCGGTTCACCAGTGCGAACACGTCCCGCGCAGCGCCGCACTTCGCGAGAAACTCGCCCATCAGCAGGAACAGCGGGATCACCGCGAAGACGTAGTCCCGCAGTGCCTCGTAGGCCGTGCTGGCGATGAACGACCGTACGACGTCGATGTCGCCCTGCATCAGGTAGATGCCGAACGCGGCGGTGAAACCGAGCGCCACCGCGATGTGCACCCCCGAGAACACGATCACGAGCAGCACGCTCACGAGGAGCGTCATCTCGAAGGCGCTGAACACGGACGTGTCGCCTCGAGCCTAGTGTGCGCGGGTCGGGCCGACCGGCGCGTAGGTGCCCGCGCGAACGGCCTGGAGGTGCTGCCAGGCGGAGATCAGGTACTGGATCGCGGCGAGCGCGGTTCCGGCCACGACGACGAAGCGCGCGGGCCAGGAGGGGATGCGCAGCGCGCCCTCGCCCTCGAACTCGTTCGAGTTCCATGCATGCGCTGCCGGTTCAAGGCTGCCCCAGCACACCAATCCGAAGAACGCCAGGCCGAAGAGCGCGCCGACCAGGGCGAGCGCCGCCTGGCCGCGCGGCGGCAGAGACGAGACGAAGACATCCACCCGGATCATGCCGCCGCTGCGGATCGCGTAGGCGGCCTGCAGGAAGCAGATGATGACGATGGAGGCCTCGACCATTTCCTTGGTGCCCTTGACGGGGCGAGAGAAGACGTCGCGACCAAGAACGTCGGCGACGACCAGGAAGCACAGCAGAAAGGCGAGCGTCGCCGCGGCGACGAGCATCCCCTTGGTGATCCAGTCGTTGAGGCGGGCAAGCATCGGTTGCACCCTCCCCCGTGCGGGGGAGGGTCGGCGAGGGCGTCGGAGTCGGCTGGCCGCGCGCTACTTGATCTGGTACCGCACCGGCCACTTGTGCCCGAGCTTCTCCGCCTCCTCCAGCGCGAGCTTGAGCACCTGCGAGGCGGGCAAGCCCTGCTTGTCGAGCTCGGCCGCCTTGTCCTGCGGCCAGCCCTTGAGCGAGTTCGCCCACTCGACGCGCACCGAGTCCGGCACTGACTTGATGATTGCGCCGTTCGCCTTGAGCTGCTCGATCTGCTTCGGGTAGTTCTCTTTGTTCACGGTGCCGGTGCGCGCTTCGTACTCGCGCGCGACCTGGAGCATGATGTCCTGCACTTCCTTCGGCAGCTTCGCCCAGCGCGCCTTGTTGACCGTGAGCCCGTGCCAGGTGATCGCGCCGAAGCCGACCTCGGTGTAGTACTTGCCGACCTCGTAGAGCTTGAAGTTCACCCATCCCGACGGGAACATGATCCAGCCGTTGTACACGCCGGTCTGCATGCCGGTGTACGCCTCGGGCAACGACCCCTGAACGGGGACCGCGCCGGCGAACTCGAGCCACTTCAGGTTGAGCCCCGCGCCCGCGAGCTTCTGGCCCTTCAGGTCGCCGACGGTCTTCCAGTCGAAGTTGGTGCCGAGGTTGTAGCCGTTGTCGGCGATCAGGGCGATGAGCTTCTGGTTGAACTTCTCCTCGAAGACGTTCGACATGTACGGCACCTTGTCGTACACGCGCCGCGCCATCGTCACACTCGTCACCGGGTCCATCGTGCCGAACGGCACCATCACCTGGAACGCGTGCAGCGGGAGGTTCGACGGCTCGAAGCAGAAGCAATAGCCGCCGATGTCGATGATGCCGCTCTGCACGCCCTCGAGCGTGTCGGCGACCTTGACCATCGAGCCGCCGTAGCCCTCGACGAAATCGACGGTGTGCGGGGTCTTCTCCTTCACCCGCTTGGTGACCTCGGGGACGAAGAAGTTCTGCATCAGATTGACGTAGGTGTTCACGGCCGGGTGCCCGGACGCGATCCGCAGCTTGATGTTCTCGGCCTGGGCGACGCCCGTGCCGGCGAGTGCGAGGAGCGACGCGGAGAGGGCCGTCAGGAAAGTGCGACGGGGTTGCATGCTTGGCCTCCTTGGATTTGACTGGGGGTCGTTTCGACCGGACAGACGTTCTTCTTGTGGGCCGTGATATTCCAGTGCCGCGCGAGAGGTGTCAACACAAACGGTATTGACGCAGTGCGTCGCGGCAGGGTGCCGGCGCCCGATCCGCCGCTGCTATACTCGGCGCCCGCTCCGCTGCGCTCGCGGGCCCAGCTTCGCTCCGCGGGAAACTCGACATGTCCTCGCGCGGCGTCCAACCAGGAGGACCACGCATGACCACGCAGGCCCGCGTCGTTCGCTTTGCAGCCCCCGGCGGCCCCGAGGTGCTCAAGCTCGAGACCGTTGCGATCGCCGATCCCGGCCCGGGGGAGATCCTCGTCCGGCACAAGGCGATCGGCCTCAACTACCAGGACGTCTATCAGCGCTCCGGCTTCTATCCGCTGCCGCTGCCGAGCGGCGTCGGGACGGAGGCGGCCGGCGTCGTCGAGAAGGTCGGGGCAGACGTGCGCGAGGTGAAGACCGGAGACCGCGTGGCCTACGCCGGCGGCGCCGTCGGCGCCTATACGGACGTCCGGGTCGTCCCGGCGGTCCGGGTCGTGAAGCTGCCCGACGGCGTCAGCGAAGAGCAGGCGGCCGGGATGATGCTGAAGGCGATGACGGTCGAGTATCTGCTCAACCGCTGCTATGCGCTGAAAGCGGGCGAGTACGCCCTGTTCTACGCGGCCTCGGGCGGCGTGGGTCTCTTCGCGGGCCAGTGGGGCCGCCACATCGGTGCGACGATGATCGGCGTCGCGGCGGGCGCGGAGAAGTGCCGGCTCGCGAAGGAGAATGGCTACGCCGAGGTGATCGATCGCACCAAGGAGGACATCGTCGAGCGCGTGAAGGCGATCACCGGTGGCGTCGGCGTTCCGGTCGTGTACGATTCGGTCGGCAAGGCGACCTTCGACGCGTCGCTGAAATGCCTGCGGCCGCGCGGCTACTTCGTCTCGTTCGGCACGACGACCGGCGCCCCGCCGCCGATAGAAGCCGCCACGCTGCAGAAGCTCGGTTCGCTCTACTTCACCCGGCCCACCCTCGTCACCTATACGGCCTCGCGCGAGGAGCTGGTCGCATCGGCGAGCGCCGTGTTCGACCTGGTGAATCGCGGCGTGCTGAAGCCGAACGTCCGGCAGCGCTATGCGCTCGGCGACGCGGCGAAGGCGCACGCGGATCTCGAGGCCGGTCGCACGGTCGGCTCCTCGGTACTCGTTCCCTGAGCGAGGCGCGCATGGCATCCACGGTGGGAGTGATCGGCCTCGGAATCATGGGCGGGGCAATGGCGTCGAACCTGCTCAAGGCAGGCTTCAAGGTGATTGGCTACGACCTTGCGCCTGCGGCACGGCGCGCGCTCAAGCGGGCGGGCGGCGTCGCTGCGCGCTCGGGCGCCGACGTAGCGCGGCGCGCAGGCATCGTGATCACCTCGCTGCCCTCGGTCGCCGCGCTCGCCGCAGTGAGCGAGGAGATCGCGCGGGCGAAGCGCAAGGGGCTGATCGTCGTAGAGACGAGCACGATGCCGCTCGAGGCGAAACTGGCAGCGCGCGCGATCGTGGAGCGCAGCGGCGCCACGGTTCTCGACTGCCCGCTTTCGGGCACCGGTGCGCAGGCGCGCACGAAGGACCTGCTCGTTTACGCCAGCGGCGCGCGCAGTGCCTACCGCCAGTGCGTGCCGGTGTTCGAAGGCTTCGCGCGCGGGCACCACTATCTCGGTGCATTCGGCAACGGGTCCAAGATGAAGTACGTCGCGAACCTGCTCGTCGCGATCCACAACGTCGCCGCGGCCGAAGCGATGGTGCTCGCGCGCAAGGCCGGCCTCGATCTCGCGCAGACGCTCAAGGTGATCGGCGACGGCGCCGGCGCCTCGCGCATGTTCCAGGTGCGCGGACCGATGATGGTGCGGGACGACTACTCCGACGCGACGATGAAGGTGGAGGTCTGGCAGAAGGACATGCACATCATCGGTGAGTACGCCACGCAGCTCGGTTGCCCGACGCCGCTCTTCGCCGCAACCGCACCGCTCTACACTGCCGCGATCGCCGAGGGGTTCGCGAAGGAAGACACCGGAGCGGTGTGCGCGGTGCTCGGCGCGATGGCCGGGCTGCCGCGCCGGTCCCGCACGTCGCGCCGCTGATCGGGATCCATGATGAAACCGATGCCCCAGGCATCGCTTTCCCTGGCTTCGGGGAGCACGAGGGGGCGCCGCGTAGCGGCTTTGCCCCCTCGTGTTGAGGAGAACTGACATGAAACCCACCTCCACGCTCACTCCCGGCGCACGCGCCGACCAGACGCTCGCCTGGAACATGAAGCTCGTGGCGCATCACGAGCTGCAGGGATTCGGCGGCCTCGGCGAAGGCATGGGCATGCAGCAGACGCGCGACGGGCGGCGCATCCTCTGGCTCGCCCACGAATCGGCGCCGAAGAACTTCACCGGCGTGGACGTGACCGACCCGCGCGCGCCCAAGGTGATCGTGCAGACCGACCTGCCGCACGCCAAGATGCGCTCGAACTCGCTCGACGTGGTGGGCGACGTGATGGCGGTCGCCTACCAGACGAGCGGAGTGAACATCCAGCCGGCGGGGTTCGATCTCTTCGACGTGAGCGAGCCCGAGCGACCGAAGCGCATTGCGCACTTCGACGCCTCCGGGCCGCATTCGCGCGGTGTGCACGCGCTGTGGTTCGTCGACGGCGAATACATCCATCTCTCCGGCGGCGCCGCCGACTTCAAGCCGCGCAACCCTAAGGACGATCAGTTCTATCGCGTCATCGACGTGCGCAAGCCGGCGCAGCCCCAAGAAATCGGGCGCTGGTGGCTGCCGGGCACGCGCGATGGCGACGACGCGCCGCCGCCCGCACGGCTGCCGGCGCAGTTCGACGTCGGTTTCCGGGCGCATAACACCAACGTTTTCCCGCAGCGGCCGGATCGCGCCTACGTCGGCTACATCGACGGCGGGCTCGTGGTGCTCGACATCGCCGACAAGGCGCACCCGAAGCTCGTGACGCGCTGGAACCACTCGCCGCCGTTCAACGGCTTCCTGCACACGGTGCTGCCGCTGTTCTCGCGCGGCCTCTGGATCGCGAGCGACGAGTGCGTGCAGGACGGCGGCGCCGACTGGCCGAAGCTCGTCTGGGTGCTCGACGCGCGCGTCGAGACGAATCCGGTGCCGATCGCGACCTTTCCGATGCCGTCCTACGATGCATTCGCCAAGCGCGGCGGGCGCTTCGGTGCGCACAACCTGCACGAGAACCTGCCCGTGCCGACCTCGTGGCACTCCGAGAACATCGTCATCGGCTCGTTCTTCAACGCCGGTGTGCGCGCCTACGACGTCTCGAACCCGTATCAGCCGCAGGAAGTCGCGTACTTCGTGCCTGGTGCGCCGAAGCTCTCACCGGTCGGCGCGATCCAGCTGAACGACGTGTACGTCGACGATCGCGGCATCGTTTTCACGGTCGACCGGTTCGCCGGCGGGCTGTACGTGCTGGAGATGAGCGTCTGAGCGCACGCGATCCGCTCGCCGGCCGGCTCCCGGTCACGGTCGTCACCGGCTTCCTCGGCAGCGGCAAGACGACGCTAATCCGGCGGCTGCTCACGCATCCGGGAATGAACCGGGTCGCGGTCGTGATCAACGAGTTCGGCGAGGTCGGCATCGACAACGCGCTCGTCGCCGCGTCCTCCGAGAACATCACGCTGCTCGCCAACGGTTGCCTCTGCTGCACCGTGCGCACCGACCTGCAGGAGACCCTGCGGGAACTCTTTACGCAGCGCCGTACCGGCGCGGTAATCGACTTCGATCGCGTCGTCGTCGAGACCACCGGCCTCGCCGACCCCGCGCCGGTCATCCAGACCTTCGCGGCGGACACGCTGCTCGCAGCCCAGTACCGGCTCGACGGCGTCGTGACACTCGTGGATGCGGTGAACGGCGAGCGCCAGCTCGACGCCCAGCCCGAGGCGGTCAAGCAGGCGGCCGTCGCGGATCGACTGCTGCTCACGAAGACCGATCTCGCGGGCGCAGCGGAGGTCGATGCATTGCGCGCGCGGCTGCGCGCCCTGAACCCGCGCGCCGAGTTCGCCGCCGCGGTCCAGGGCGAGATCGACCCGGCATTCTTCCTCGACATCGGCTTGCGCACCGCGCGGACCGACGGCGTTCAGCTCGAGCGCTGGCTCGGCGCGGCGGGGTCGAGCGAGGGAGAGGCTTATCTCGGCAAGCGCCTATCGAGCGGCGCGCACGACCGTGCGATCCGGTCGTTCGTGCTCTGGTTCGACCGGCCGTTCTCGTGGCAGACGTTCTCCTCCGCGATGGAACTGCTCACGTCGATGCGCGGTCCCGACCTGCTGCGGGTGAAGGGGCTCGTCAACGTCGAGGGCGAGCGCGGCCCGGTCGTCGTGCAAGGCGTGCAGCACATCTTCCACCCGCCGGCGACGCTCGACGCGTGGCCGAGCGAGGATCGGCGCTCGCGACTGGTATTCATCACGCGCAATATTTCGCAGGAGGCGGTCGCCGCGCTGTTCGCCGCCGTCGGCGGGCTTGGCGAATAGCCGATCCCGCGCGGTCAGAAGACGCCGAGGTGCTGGGTGACCAGCTCGTCGTTCCCGCGGACCTCGTCGACGCCTCCGGCGAAAACGACCCGGCCGGTGTTCAGTATTACAACGTTGTCGGCGAGCTCGAGCGCGAGCTTGACGTTCTGCTCGACCAGCACGATCGACTGACCCTCGCGCTTCAGCCGCGCGATCGTGCGGCCGACCTCGGCGACAATGAGCGGCGCGAGGCCCTCGGAGGGCTCGTCCATCAGGAGCACGCGCGGGTTGCCCACCAGCGCGCGGCTGATCGCGAGCATCTGCTGCTCGCCGCCCGAAAGCGATCCGGCGGCCTGGTGCTGGCGCTCGTCCAGGCGCGGAAAGAGCTCGAACACCCGCTTGGCCGTCCACGGCTGCGCGACGCCGCTGCGCGACTGCTCCGCCACGACGAGGTTCTCCCGCACCGTCAGCGTCGGGAAGATGCGCCGGCCCTGCGGGACGAGCCCGATGCCTTTGCGCGAGATCGCTTCCGGCGCGAGGCGCGTGACGGGCTCGCCGAACAGGCGCACCGCGCCGTCGCGCGGCGGCAGGAATCCGATCACCGCGCTCATGCAGGTCGTCTTGCCGGCGCCGTTCCTGCCGAGCAGCGCGAGCACGCGGCCCGGGGCGAGCCGGAAGGACACGTCGTAGAGCACGTGGCTGTCGCCGTAGAGGGCGTTGATCCCCTCCACCGCCAGCGCGTCAGTGGCCAAGGTAGACCTCGCGCGTCTTCGGATCGGCCACCACTTCGGCGCGCGTGCCCTCGACGATCACGCTGCCGTAGTGCAGCACGGTGATTTGCTCCGCGAGCTCGAGCGCCGTGTCCATGTCGTGCTCGATCAGCACGACGGTCGTCTCGCGCGGGATCGTGTCGATTAGCTGCTTAACGGCCGCGCGTTCGTCGCGCGACAGCCCGGCCAGCGGCTCGTCGAGCAGGAGCAGCTTCGGCCGCTGGGCCAGCGCGAGCGCGATCTCGACGCGGCGCTTCTCGCCGTACGAGATCTCCCCGATGGTGCGCTTCGCGAGCGGCTCGAGTTGCACGAGCGCGAGCGCGCGGCGCGCTTCCTCGTAAAGCGCGGTATCGGCCGTGAGCCGCCGGAAGGCGTTCCAGCGCGACGGCTTCAAGCCGAGCAGCGCAAGCGCGACGTTGTGCTCGAGCGTGTCCTTCGGGAACAGCGTGATGATCTGGTACGTGCGCGCGACGCCCAGATGCGCACGCTGGTGGGGCGCGAGCCGCGTGATGTCGCGCCCGAACAGGCGCACCTTCCCCGAGTCCGGCAGGAAGTCGCCGGTGATCTGATTGAAGAGCGTCGTCTTGCCCGCGCCGTTCGGCCCGATGATCAAGCGGCGTTCGCCGGGCAGGATGCTCAGCGTGACGTGGTTGGTCGCCGGCAGCCCGCCGAAGGACTTGCAGAGGTCGTCGATCTGGAGCGCGGGCGTCACGCCTTGTCCCCCCGCAATCGCGCCCACGCGCGGCGCAGACCGGGCACCACGCCGTCGGGCATGAACAGGATGATCGCGAGGAACACGAACCCGAGCAGCATGTTCCAGCGCTCGATGTACGCGGACGCGTAGTTCTTGAGCACGAGGACGATGCCGGCGCCGACGATCGGTCCGGCGAGCGTGCCGGCGCCGCCGGCAATCACGCCGAGCAGTGCTTCGGCGGAGCTCGTGAGCGAGAGGGAGGTCGGGTGGATGTACTTGTGGTAATAGACGTACAGTAGCCCCGACACGGCGCCCCCGAAGCTCGCGTAGACGAACGTGAGCCAGCGGATGCGCCAGACGTCGTGACCGAGCGCGGCCATGCGGCGCGCCTGGTCGCGCGTGCCGCGCAGGCTCGCACCGAACGGCGAGGCCACGAGCCGGGACATCAGCCAGATCGATGCGACGGTGACGATCAGCGCGAAGTAATAGAACGCCATCGCGCTCTCGAGGCTGATGCCGAACGGCGCAGGGCGGGTGAGGCTGGAGAGCCCGTTGTCGCCGTTCGTCACCGACACCCAGCGGTAGCCGAGCCCCCAGAGCACTTGCGAGAGCGCGAGAGTGATCATCAGGAAGCCGAGTCCGGTGGCGCGCAGCGCGACCCACCCGAACACGCACGCCATCAACGTCGTCGCGGCAAGCGCCGCGGGCGCGGTGATCCAGTGCCCGAGCCCGAACTTGAGCGACAGCCACGCCGAAACGTAGGCGGCCACGCCGAGGTACGACGCGTGTCCGAGCGAGGGCAGTCCGCCGTAGCCGACGAGCAGGTTCAGGCTCGCTGCGAAGATCGCGGCGATCAGGATCTGACTCGACAGGTTGACGTAAAACTCGCCCGCAACCCAGGGCAACGCCACGAGCGCGAGCGCGAGAACGATCCAGCTGGTACGGCTCATGCCCCCGCCCGTCCAAACAGCCCGCGCGGGCGAAATGCGATCACGAAGATCATCGGCAGGAACAGGATCACGTACGCGAGGTCGGGCGCGAGCGCGACGCCGAACGTGTACACGAATCCGACGATGAAGCTGCCGACGAACGCGCCGACCAGGCTGCCGACGCCGCCGAGGATCACCACGATCAGCGCGAGCGGCAGCATGTCGGCGTCGAGGCCGGGATAGGCGGACAGGATCGGCCCGCCCAGGATGCCGCCCGCTCCGGCGAGCGCGGCGCCGAGGCAGAACACCGTAGTGAAGAGGCGCGACACCGGAATGCCGACCGCACGCGCCATCTGCATGTCGTCGACGCCGGCGCGGATCATCGCGCCGAGCCGCGTGCGCTCCATCAAAAGGTAGAGCGCAAGGGCGACCACAATCGCGAGCGCGAGGACGACGAGGCGATAGGGCGGAAACGACACGCCGGCGACGACCAGCGGCTTCTGCAACGCCGGCGGCGTCGGCACCGGGATCGGGTCGCCGCCCCAGAGGATCAGGCAGAGGTCGGCGATGATGAACGCGATGCCGAGTGTGACCAGCACCTGCCCAAGCACGTTCCCGGGCAGTCGCCGCAGGATGTAGCGTTCGACGAGCCCGCCGAAAGCACCCACCGCGAGCCCGCCCAGGAGTGCCGCCACCCACAGGTTCGGAATGAATTTCAGGATCGTCACGCCGATGTAGGCGCCGAGCATGAACAGCGCGCCGTGCGTCAGGTTGGCGATCC
>Ga0105107_10001575_pt1 | contig 14817 bp, 15 predicted proteins | sample PPLLaktember2015_6_FD_79335 | JGI IMG/M metagenome (GOLD analysis project Ga0105107, IMG submission 79335) | Freshwater sediment microbial communities from Prairie Pothole Lake near Jamestown, North Dakota, USA - PPLs Lake P8 Core (1) Depth... | ecosystem: Environmental > Aquatic > Freshwater >...
CGCTGGCTGGAGCCCTTGCGCCCGGCATGCGCGAGCTGCACGCCGAGCATCACCGGCGAAATGCTGCGCACGAAATCGACGACGCGCCGCATCGCCGCTTCATTGGCGTCCGAATACAGCCCCGGGCAATACGGCGTGATGCGGCCTTCCGGCGTCACGCCGGTGGCCTCCATCACCAGCATCGACGCGCCGGAGATCGCCAGCGAGCCGAGATGCATCAGATGCCAGTTGCCCATCGCACCGTCGACGGCGCTGTACTGGCACATCGGTGCGACCGTGACGCGGTTGGCCAAGGTCCGTTTGCCGATCTGCACCGGTGTAAACAGTTGCGATGTCATTCCACCTCCGACTCAGTTTCCAAAATAACCGATCAGCTTCCACCAAAAATAGTTCAGCGGGATCAACCCGGCGATGCTGACCAGCGCCAGCGGCACCGTCACCCGCAAGGCCGTCTGCACCGACAAATGCGCGACCTGCAGCCCGACGACCACCGGCGGCACCTGGTAGGGCAGGATGACCGTCGAAAAGCCAACCGCCAGCGTCATCAGCGCCGTTTTCAGCGGCCAGCCCGCGGCCTCGGCGAAATGTCCGGCGAGCGGCGCCATCAGCGCGGGCTGCGACGGGTTGGTGGTGATCAGTCCGGCGAAGGTCGACATCAGGCTCAGTACCGCGAAATTGGCGCCGTCCGCACCGGGTTCGAGCCGAAACAGGCTGAGCACCGCATTGCCGATGGCGACGCTCAAACCGGTCTCGATCATCACCGCGCCGAGCCCCAGAATGCCGCCGATGTAGAAAAACGTGCCGAAACGCACGCGTTCCTGGAACATGGTCACCGGCACCGCGCCTACCCGCGGCAGCATCGCCACCACCGCCGCGGCCAGCGCGATCCAGCCCGGCCGGATGCCGTGCAGGAAATCGGTGGCCCACAGCGCCAGCGATGCAAACACGATCACCGCGAGCCGTTTTTCCCCGGCGCTCATCGGCGGCAGTGCCGCGGCGGTGGTGGCCGTCTGCGTCTGCGCCGGGCACAGCCGGCACACCATGAAAATGATCAGCGCGCCCTTGACCAGGCCCATCACCGGAAACTGCGCCCACAGGTATTCGGCGTAGATCAGTTGCACGCCGTACAGCGTCTCGGCGGCACCGGCGAGCACCAGATTCGGCGCATTCGCCGGCAGGATCGCCGTGCCGCACTGGAAAGTCGCAAGAATGGTGGCCAGCATCACGCCGGTGTAACCCGTGCTGCGGAGGGCAAGACCGTGGCGTTCGGCCACTGCGGCCATGATCGGCACCAGCAGCAGGATGCGCGCGACCGTCGCCGGCATCAGGAAGGCCAGCACCAGCGAAACGAGCACCGCCGCGGTGACGAGCTGGCGGTAGGTCAGGGTCTGCGTACCGAGCGCGATCCGCGCGATGCGCTCACCGAGGCCCGTCGAACGCACCGCTTCGGCAATCACCAGCCCGCCGAGCACCAGCCACAGCGTGCCCGACGCGAAGCCCGAGAAAATCACTGCGGGAGTGGCGACCTGGAGCAGGACCGCCAGCGCAAAAAAAATCAGCGCCACAAAATATTCGGGCAGCGTGCCGATCGCCCACAGCCCCATGACCAGTACCAGCAGCGCGCCGGTGTGCATCACAGTGCTGGCGACACCGGCGGGCGGCGGCACAAAATAAATCGTCACCGCCGCAGCGACGATCAGCGCTGTCAGCAGCGTTGCGGGTTTCGGCATTGCCATCGGGTCACGGTCGCGACGCCGCGATGATAAGTTAACTTATTGATTTTATTGATATTTTTATTTCTTGAACTTCGCCGCCAGCGCCTCGCTGCCGCGCGCCAGCATTACCAGGTCCGAACCCACGGCGACGAACAGATAACCCATGTCGAGGCAGCGCTGGCCATCGGCTTCACCGACGAGGATGCCCGGCGCCTTGCCGGCCCTGGTGATGCGTTTCGCCGCATCTTCCATGACCTTCCACACTTCCGGATGCTGCCAGTTGCCGAGATAACCCATGTCGGCGGCGAGATCGTTGGGGCCGATGAACACGCCATCGACACCTTCGACCGCAGCGATCGCCTCGATCTGCGCCATCGCGGCGCGGGTCTCGACCTGCACCAGTACGCAGGTCTCGTCATGCACGCGCTTGAAGTAATCCTTGACCCGGCCGTAACGGTTGGCGCGCGTGCAGCCCGACACGCCGCGCACGCCCTGCGGCGGGTAACGCGTCGCCGCAACCGCCCGCTTCGCTTCCTCGACGTTCTGCACGTACGGCAGCAGCAGCGTGCGCGCGCCGACATCGAGGTAGCGCTTGATCAGCACCGTGTCGTTCCACGCCGGGCGCACGATGGCCTCGGTGGTGCCGGCGAGCATCGCATCCAACTGGTTCTGCACGATCGGCAGCTCATTGGGTGAATGCTCGGTGTCGAGCAGCACCCAGTCGAAACCGGCGTCGGCCAGCACTTCGGCAGCGATCGCGCTGCACAGACTCGACCAGATGCCGATCTGCGGTTTGCCGGCCTTGATCGCCTTCTTGAACTGATTGACGGGTAAATCCATTTACATGCTCCCTGTAACTTGTTGACTTCAATCGTTTGATAACAATCACTCGTCACTCCGGCCCAAGCCGGAATGACGGCTAAACATATGTTCGAACAATCATTAATCAATGAACAACTTCGGGGTCGGGCGTCGGGTCGCCCCGATGCAGCACGTCGAGGTCGCAGCCCTTGTCGGCCTGGGTGATGTGCTGGACGTAAATCGCGCCGTAACCGCGGGTGTAGTGCGGAGGGGGCTGTTGCCAATCGCGCTTGCGTTTGGCCAGTTCCTCGGCGCTGACCTTCAGCTCGAGCTTGCGTGCGGCGACGTCGAGCTCGATCAGGTCGCCGTCGCGCACCAGCGCCAGCGGCCCGCCGACGTAGGCTTCCGGCGCGACGTGCAGCACGCACGCACCGTACGAGGTGCCGCTCATCCGCGCATCCGAAATGCGCACCATGTCGCGCACGCCCTGCTGCAGTAACTTCTTGGGTATCGGCAGCTGCCCCCACTCCGGCATGCCCGGTCCGCCCTGCGGCCCCGCGTTCTGCAATACCAGCACCGAGTTCGCGTCGACCACCAGACTCTCGTCATCGACGCGCGCGTACATGTCATCGTAGTTTTTGAACACCACCGCGGGGCCGGTGTGCTTGAGCAGATGCGGTTCGGCTGCCGTCGGCTTGATCACCGCGCCGTCGGGCGCCAAATTGCCGCGCAGCACCGCGAGGCCGCCGCTCGCCGACAGCGGATTGCCACGACGGCGGATCACGTCATCGTTATGGATTTTCGCGCCTTCGAGATTTTCGCCCAGCGTGCGGCCGTTGACGGTGAGGCAATCGAGATTCAGCAGGTCCTTCAGTTCTGCGAGCATCGCGCGCAGGCCCCCGGCGTAATAAAAATCCTCCATCAGGTATTTCTGGCCGGCGGGACGGATATTGGCGAGCACGGGCGTGCGTTGCGCCAGCTGATCGAAGCGGTCGAGCTGCAGATCGACGCCGGCGCGCCCCGCCATCGCCACCAGGTGAATCAGCGCATTGGTCGAGCCCGACAGCGCATGAACCACGGTGATCGCGTTGTCGAAGGCCTGCGCGGTGAGGATTTCGGAGGGTCTCAGGTCGTCCCACACCATGTCGACGATGCGCCGGCCGCTGGCCGTGGCCATGCGCGGATGGTTGGCATCCGGCGCCGGGATCGATGCCGCGCCGGGCAGCGTCAGGCCCAGCGTCTCCGCCACAGACGTCATCGTCGAGGCCGTGCCCATGGTCATGCAGTGGCCGTACGAGCGCGCAATGCCCGCCTCCACTTCGTCCCATTCGTTTTCGGTGATGTTGCCGGCGCGCAGTTCCGCCCAGTATTTCCAGGAATCGCTGCCCGAGCCCAGCGGCTCGCCGTGCCAGTTGCCGCGCAGCATCGGGCCGGCGGGCACATAGATGAAGGGCAGGCCCATCGAGGTCGCGCCCATGATCAGCGCCGGCGTGGTCTTGTCGCAGCCGCCCATCAGCACCGCGCCGTCGACCGGGTAGCCGCGCAGCAGTTCCTCGGTTTCCATCGCCAGCATGTTGCGGTAGAGCATCGTCGACGGCTTCTGGAACGGTTCGGCCAGCGCGATCGCCGGCATTTCCAGCGGGAATCCGCCGGCCTGCCACACGCCGCGCTTCACCTCCTCGGCGCGGGTGCGGAAATGCGCATGGCAGGGATTGATGTCGCTCCAGGTGTTGATGATCGCGATCACCGGCTTGCCGGCAAAATCCTCGATCGCATAACCCATCTGCAGCGCGCGCGAACGGTGGGTGAACGAGCGCAAGCCCCGGGTGCCGAACCAGCGGTGACTGCGCAATTCTTCGGGACGCTTTTTCTGCCGCGCCATCAGAACTCCTCTTCAGATAGGGACCAGCCGGCTTCGGCCTGGACAGGACGATCACTTTTGCCGTGTTTTTCTATTCTAACCGAGCCGCCGCGACGGTCATCGGTTAGACTTTTGGCCTCACTGCGGCAGAACACCACATCATGGACGGCACGAACCTTGGACACCTTCACTAAGCCGGGCACCCTCGCCCACAACGTCAAGCGCCTCTCCCACCTCGACCTGCCCGGCGCCGGGCAGATCTATGTCGAGGGCACGCACTGCTACATCGGTCACATCCCCAACAAGCAGCAGCTCGGCACCACCATCCTCGACGTTGCCGATCCGCAGAATCCGAAAATTCTGTCGCAGATCTTCCTTGACGATCCGGATTCGCATGCGCACAAGGCGCGGGTGATCGGCGACCTGATGATCATCAACAGCGAGCGCAATATGACGGCAATCGGCCGCAAGGCCGACGAACTGCCCAAGCTGCGCACGCGGCTGCAGGCCGAACTCGGCCGCGACGCGACCCACGCCGAACTCGCGGCGAAACTGGGCGTCGCCGTCGCGGACATTCCCGCGGTCGAAGAAGCCGAGCGCAAACCGTACGAACGCGGCGGCTTCAGCCTCTACGACGTCTCGGACAAGACCAAACCGAAACTGATCCACTTCCAGAAAACCTGGGGCCGCGGCGTGCACCGCTTCGACATGGACCAGGATTACGCCTACATCTCCACCGAAATGGAAGGGTTCATCGGCAACATCCTCGTCACCTACGACATCCGCAACCCGGCGCAGCCCGAGGAAGTGTCGCGCTGGTGGATGCCCGGCCAGCACATCGCCGGTGGCGAGAAGCCGGCCTGGCCCGGCCGCCAGCACCGCCTGCACCACACGCTCAGGTTCGGCAACGAACTGTGGGCCGGCTGCTGGCACGGCGGCGTGCGCGTGATCGACGTCAGCGACATCCGCCAGCCGAAAACCGTCGGCACCTACAACTACCACCCGCCGTATCCGGAACCCACCCACACCTTCATGCCGGTGCTGAAAAAACTCGACGGCAAGCGCATCGCGGTCGCCATCGACGAGGAAGACCATGCCCACGATGCCGCGGAAATGGCGCGCCGCCGCGGCCGCCCCCACGGCTGCCTGTGGGTATTCGACGTGTCGGATTTGTCCAACATCAAACCGCTGTCGCTGTTCGAAGTCAGCGAGCTCGACAGCCCGTGGAGCCGTACCGCACCGGGCCGTTTCGGTGCCCACCAGTTCCAGGAACACTGGAAAGGCGGTGACACGCTGCTCTATTGCGCATGGTTCGCCGGTGGACTGCGCATCGTCGACGTTGCCGACCCGGCGGCACCGCAGGAAGTGGGCTGGTACATCCCGGAGCCCTGCGGCGGCAAGCCATGCCCGCAGACCAATGACACGGATGTGGACGATCGCGGGCTGATTTACATCGTCGACCGCTATTGCGGCTTCGACATACTGGAATTCAAGCGGCCCTGATGGACCGCCGGCAAACCGCAGCAGGCAGACAACCGGAACAGCACCACAGACTCATGACCGCAACCGCAAACGAATTCAGGGTAATGACCTCCGGCGCGTTCACCGCAGCCTACCTGGCATTGATGCCACAGCTGGAACGCCTGACAGGAAAGAAAATCGTCACCGTCACCACCTCCATCGGCACCGGTGAGACGTCCATCGCCAACCGGCTCAAGCGCGGCGAAGTGGCGGATATCGTCATCGTCGCCGAGCCGGCGTTCCGTCAGTTCGTCGCCGCTGGTGTGGTGCTGGACGAAGGCTACAGGATCATCGCGCGATCAGGCATCGCGATGGCGGTACGCGCCGGCGCGCCCAAACCCGACATCAGCACGATCGATGCATTGCGGAACACGCTGCTGCAGGCGAAATCGATCGGCTACTCCGCCAGTGAAAGCGGCAAATACCTCACCACCGAACTGGTGCAGCGCCTCGGCATCGCCGATCAGGTATTGCCCAAAAGTCGCCTGATCGGCGGCGGCGAACGCGTCGGTGCCGTGATCGCACGCGGCGAACTGGACATCGGCTTCCAGCAGATCAGCGAACTGCGCCCCGTACCGGGCATCGCCCACATCACGCCGCTGCCGCCGGAAGTGCAGAAGGTGTCGTCGTTTGCCGCCGGGGTGGCTGCGAGCTCACCGGACAAGGCCGGCGCGCGCGCGGTGATCGGATTCCTCGCGTCGCCGGAGGCTGCGCAAGCGATTGCGGACAGCGGGCTGGAACCGATTGCCCATCGTTAGCCGGTCCGCAGCGAACGCAGCGTGGGCGCGGTGCGCCCCGGGGGACGTCCCCCGGGCCGGCCACTTCGCCCAACCCGGTCAATCAGGCCGTTTGATCAACGCTCAAAAGGCCGTGCTGTTCGCCAACGTAACACCAGTGCCAAGGTTCGTACTGGTAACCCTGCGGATTGCCGGCCGGGTAGGACAGCACGAATCCGAATTCGCCCGCATGCTGCTGCAGCCAGTCGAACGCCGCCGTTTGATCGAAGCAGGTTTCCAGTACTGGCCTGTCCGGTTCGCCGAGGTCCACGGCACGACCGGTGTGGTGTTCGCTGAATCCCGGCGGCGCCGAAACGCAAAGTATGTCTGCGATGTCCTGGCCGGCAGCCAGCTTGCGCCGGATGATTTCAACCTGGCGATCGACACTGCGGTAGGCGGAGACGATGCACAGGCGGACACCGGCCTCGAGCGCAGCATGCTTCATGCGCTGCCACGCGGCAACGGCTTCGGGTACCAGCCGGTGCTCGCGTCCGTCGGCACCGGTCTCCGCCAGCTCGAGATGCACGGCTTCAACACAGGGGCGCAGGCCGCGCGCGGCAATCAACTCCGGCGGAATACCCAGTTCCGCAAGCCGTTCGTGATACTCGTCAATCAAAGGAGCCTCACTCGACGTTCTCCTGTCTCAAGCGGTCACCAGTTCCGACACGCCCTTCAATCGTCTCCCGATCGCGCGCTCCGCCAGCTTCAGATCATAGGCTGACTGCAGATTGAGCCAATACTGCGGCGATTGACCAAATGCCTTCCCGAACAGCAGCGCCAGCTCGGCCGTGACCGGCCGCGAGCCTTTGATCACGTGAGAAATACGCATCGGCGCGACACCGATGGCGCGCGCAAAATGGGCCTGGGAGACTTCCCGTTCTTCAAGAATTTCGCTCAGAAACACGCCGGGATGTATCGCCGGCAAACCGTTGTTGATCATGACTGCCCCTTCAGTGATAGTCGGCGATCTCGACATCAAATGCATCGCCGTTGGCGAAACGAAAACAGACCCGCCACTGGTCGTTGATGCGGATGCTCCGTTGCCCCTTCCGGTCGCCCTTCAGCGGCTCCAGCCGATTTGACGGCGGCAACCGAAGGTCGTCCAGCCGGGTCGCCGCGTTAAGTTGGGTCAGTCGCATACCCGCCCGGCGGCGAATATCCGGCGGAAGTCGCCGTGCGCGTCCCGTCGCGTAGAACTGCTCCGTCTCCGAATCGGCGAAGGACTGGATCATTCAGAGCATCGTAAACATTTAGTTTATAACCGTCAAGCCGGCGTCGGTTCCTGGCGTACGGGGACGCGGCGGATTATCACGGGAAGCTGGAGGCATTCCGGGAGGTACTGGAGCGGGAAACACGGCCTGTGCGATGATGAACAGACGCCTGCGCAGGATTGCAGTGGCCTGCGCTTGAAACCGGAACAGCCCTTCCCGCGCATGGAGACACCAGCTTGGCCAAAAAGAAAATCAGACAACACGGCGGACAGCCCGCGCTGGGCTTTGGCAACAAGCAGGAAAAGCTGGTGGTCACGCTCGACCCGGCGGTGCTGGCGGAACTGAAACGCCGCCACGAAGAAACCGGGGCCACGATGGCCGAAATGGTGCGCCGGGCCGTCAAGTTCTGGATCGCCGGCACCAAGGCCGCGGCGCTGGCGGCCGAACACGATACGTTCCGGCAGATCAACAGGCGGCGCGGCAGCGGCGCGGCGGAGTAGGCGCCGCTGTTCTCGATGAATCAGCGCGCTTCCGCCGCACCGGCTGCGAATACGTAATTCCGGAGGGACCGCGCGGTGTCCTGGGCAGTATTGCTGCCCGCTCAAACACGCGCGGTCAGTGCTGGGATCACACCCGCGGCCCGCGCGGTTTCCAGGATAAGGTGGCCGCGGCTGCTGATTTGAAGCTACGCCCGCTGAAACCCCGGCCGTGCCTCGTCGTTCGGCTGCATCCCGAGGGCATTGTTGATCCGGTTGTTGGAGTTATAGATCGCAACGACCTGAATCGCCTCGAAGATCTCCTCTTCGCTGAAACCGGCCGCGCGCAACCCGCCCATCAGCGTGGCATCGACGTCCGCGGGGTGCAGCGTGAGTTTCGAGGCGAACTCGGCGAGGGCGCGGTGCCGCGGGGTGAGCTCGGCACGGCGCCAGGCCAGCGTTAGCGTATCGACCAGATTCCGGTCCATGCCGTATTTCCGCAATGCACCGGCATGCGACATGATGCACACCTCGCAGCGGTTTTCCACGCTCGTCACCAAGGCGAGCAATTCGCGCTCGAGCGGCGGCAGGTGGCCGTCCGCCGAGCGCATCAGCCGGTCGAGGTAACCCTGATAGAGCGCGAGCCGGTCGGGTCCGAACGGCAGCTTGAGAAAGTTCCGCACATAACCCATGCGTTCGCGGCTTTCTGCCTGGAGCTGCTGCACGGCCGGCGCGTAGCTCTTGGGTTCCGGCAGGCGCAGCCAGGAAAATCGCCGGGCGGGTTTCTTGCCTGCGGCGGGCTTGTTGCGAACGGTCTTGGTCATGCGGGTCTCCTGAATAACATCGACGGGTACAGCGTTACATCGCCCGCAAACGCGCGGGCGCGTCGGGTTGCGTCGTTCGGTTCACTCGGGCTGGATACCGGCGTTACGCGCGACCTTGATCCACTTGTCGATTTCGCTCCGCGTGAACTGCTCGTACTCCTCGGGCGTGCTGCCGACCGGATCAGCGCCTTCACCGGAGAGGCGCTGGCGCACGCTCGCATCCGCCAGCGACGCCTTCAATGCTGCGTGGACGCGGTCGATGATCGGGCGCGGCGTGTCCGCCGGCGCAAACAGGCCGAACCCTGCGGTCACCACGAAACCGGGGACGCCGCCTTCGATCATCGTCGGCACGTTCGCGGCGGCGGGCGAGCGCTTTTCGCCGCCCTGGGCGATCATGCGCAGCTTGCCCGCGCGCGACTGGCCGATCACCGCCGGCATGCTGCTGATCAGCAGTTCCACGTGCCCGGCCATGGTGTCGACCAGCGCGGGTCCGGCGCCCTTGTACGGCACATGCGTCATTTTGATCTGCGCCAACGACCCGAGCAGTTCCGCCGAGAGGTGGCCGATGCTGCCGCGACCGGCGCTGCCGTAATTGAGCTTGCCCGGATTGGATTTTGCGAGCGCGACGAGATCCTTGACCGTCTTGACCGGAAGCGAGGGATGCACCACCAGCGCGCTCGGCACGTCGGCCACCTTGGAAATCGCGGCAAAGCTGCGGACCGGATCGAACGGCAGTTTCTTCACCATCGCCGGATTGATGACGTGCGCGGCCGACACCATGAGCACGGTATAGCCGTCGGGCGGCGACTTGGCCGCCATGTCGGTGCCGATCATGCTGCCGGCACCGCCGCGGTTGTCGATGATGATCTGCTGGCCGAGCGACTTGCTCATCCCCGGCACCACGATGCGGGCAATGATGTCGGTGTTGCCGCCGGGCGCAAACGGTACGATCATGCGCACCGGCTTGACCGGATAAGTCTGCGCCTGCGCAACCCACGCTGCGCCCGCGAGCGCGAGCACCAGCAACACGCGGACCAGCCGCACACCGTATGACGATTTCATCGGATTCCCCTCCGTTTATGGTTATGCCGCCGGCGCTGCGCATGCCGTTCGCGGCGCAGTCAGCATGCTAACATTAGCGCACTCTTATTTATCGGCGCAATCGCGCCGTAGCCATCAAACATTCTTTTCGGGAATTCAGGATATGGACCTCGGCATCAAGGGCAGGAACGCACTGGTATGCGCAGCAAGCAAGGGATTGGGCAGGGCCTGCGCCATGTCGCTGGCCCGGGAAGGCGTCAACGTCACCATCGTGGCGCGCGGGCGTGAGGCACTCGATCAAACCGCCGCCGCCATCCGTTCGGCAAGCGGCGTCCGGGTAACCGCCATCGCCGCGGACATTACGACGCCGGAAGGCCGCGCGGCCGCGCTCGCGGCCTGCCCGCAGCCCGACATCCTGGTCAACAATGCCGGCGGTCCGCCGCCGGGGGATTTCCGCGAATGGACACGCGAGGACTGGATCAGGGCTGTCGATGCGAACATGCTGACGCCGATCGAGCTGATCAAGGCCACCGTGGACGGCATGATCGCGCGCAAGTTCGGCCGCATCGTCAACATCACCTCCAATTCGGTGAAGGCGCCGATCGAGGAACTCGGACTGTCGAATGCCGCGCGCTCCGGACTTACCGGCTTCGTCGCCGGGCTGGCGCGCAAGACCGTGCGCCACAACGTCACCATCAACAACATCCTGCCCGGCCAGTTCGCTACTGATCGGCTCAAAAGCCGGCTCGCGGTCAACGCCAAGGCCGCCGGTCAGACGCTGGAACAGCACCTGGAAGCCCGCAGCAAAACCATCCCGGCCGGCCGCTTCGGCGATCCATCCGAATTCGGCGAACTGTGCGCCTACGTCTGCAGCGCGCAGGCGGCATTCATCACCGGGCAGAATTTCCTGATCGACGGCGGCACGTACCCGGGAACCTACTGAGGAAAAACCTTGTTGGTCAGTCCGGCACCGTGCGATCGCCGGGCGGACTGCCGCGGTATCCCTGATTCCCGGGCTTTGCGAACGCTACTGAACCGGCTGGCTGCCTCCACCCGCAGCGACAGTCCACACGCGATCGCAATTCCGGTGCCTCGCTGAAGCGGTATAGTGTGGCCCACGCTGCAACACCAGCGTCCAACCCACTGTCACTGATCGAGGAACAGCATGCTCCGCATCTACGGCTCCGCAAACTCCCGCGCCCTGCGCACTATCTGGATGGCGGCCGAACTCGGCCTGCAATATGAACACGAGGACTGGCTGCCGCGTTCGCCGGAAACCCGGACCCCCGAATACCGTGCGCTCAATGCCAACGGTCGCGTACCGACCATCGACGACGACGGCTTCATCCTGTCGGAGTCGATGGCCATCAATATGTATCTCGCCAAAAAGCACAACAGCCCGCTTTACCCCGCCGATCTGCAGCACGAGGCGCTGTGCTGGCAATGGAGCCTGTGGGAGACCGACCGGCTCGACCGCCAGATCGTCACCTACGTCCGCCACGCCGCGGCACTGCCGGAAGCCGAGCGCAAGCCCGCCGTCGCCGAAGCCGCATGGCTGGAAGTCGCACCCGCATTCGATGTGCTGGAAGCCGCACTCACCAAGTCCCCTTGGCTGGCCGGCCCGGCGTTCTCGGTGGCCGACCTCAATGTCGCGGGCGCGCTCTATCGCGCGCTGTCGATCGACGTCAGCAAGTGGCCGAACCTGGACGCCTGGCTGCACCGGTGCTGGGAACGCCCTGCGGCGAAACACGCGCGGTCGCTGCGCGAGAACTGATCCGCCGCCCGCGCTGCTCGCAGCGCGTCATGCGTTAGTTGTTGTTTTTATTTGTATTCTTGATTTCGGCTCCGGGCCGCCTTAGCCCGGCGCAGACGTCGCGTCGCGCGTCCCGTGCGTATTGCGCAACGGCAGCGGTTGCTCCCCGAGCAGGTCCTTCTCGATCACGGCCCGCACTTCCTCCAGCGCGAGCCCGTGCGCTGCGACCAGATCCATCACGTCGGCGAGGATCGCATCGGTATCCTGCATTTTCTTCAGGCGCTTGAACCGGTCTTCGCGCCGCAGGCCCATGCTCTCACCGAGCAGTTCGAGGAAATTCACCACGGCGAACGGCCAGTCGGTCTCGTGGCTGCACAGTTCGCGGTGACAGGCGTGGTAGACGCCGGCAAGCACGTCGACGCGCGCGGCGGCGGCCGCTTCGAGTATGGTGCGATGCACCTCGCGCTTGAACGCCGGCAGCGGCTGCAGCGTGTTGCACATGTAACCGACCTGCATCTGCGGCAGGTCGACGTATTCGAGTCCCGGTATCGCCCGCAGGATCTTCACGGCCGATTCGCAGACCCCCGCCACCCCCGGGTGTTCGTGCAGCCCGACGCGCTTGTTGACGGGATGGCGCATCAGGGGGCGCAGGCGGTCGAGCTGGCCGGCGAGATACACGACATACGCTTCCAGCGCGTAGACCGGTGAACCGGCGCGTCCGGGCAGTACGTTTTCCGCGATCTGGATCGTGCACGTCGGGCACCAGGCCAGCACCTTGGCCGCGCCGCTGTCGGCAAAACGGTCCGTCGTGCCGTAGACAATGCGGCCTGCAGCATCGAAGTCACCGGCGCGAAACTGCAGTATGCCGCAGCAGTCGCCCGGCCCGCCCATCACGCGGTAAGGCACGCCGAGCGCATCGAAAATATCCAGCGCCAGCAGCACGATATGCGGGGTGCGCAACACGTTGCAACCCGTGTAGAAAACGACTTCCGGCGGCGCATCCGCCGGACCGGCGCCGCGAAAACGCCGGAGCACCTCGGCCGGCAGTTGCATGCGCGAGAGCACCCGCACGCCACGACCCATGTTCGCAAACGCCGCACTGCCTTTGCGGTGCTGTTCCTCGGCTGTCGACTGGCGCTGCATGGCGACACGCGCGAGCGCGAGCATGAATCGCGGATTCACGGCTTCGGGGCATTGCGGGATGCAGTGGCCGCTGCCCGAGCACACCTGCGCCCAGCGCGCGGATTCGGGCGAGCCGTGCCCGCCGCGGATGATATCCAGCACGCCGCCGACCACGTCCGCAGCATTCCGCTCGGAAATGCCCGCCGGTGCCGGCATCGGACATATCTCGAAGCAGCGCCCGCAGCGCGTGCAGCGGTCGAGCACCTCCTGCGTGCGGGCCTGCAGTGCTGCGGCGAATGGCGCGCTCATGCGGTTGTGCCACGCCACGGATCTGGCATCGCGGCGCGGCGGACGACTACTGCACTTTCATGCCGATCTGTTTGATCAACGCCGACAATTCCGTGTACTCGTCGCGCTGCATTTTCGCAAAATCCTCGGCCGAACCGCCGCCCGGCACCCCGCCCTGGACCGAGAATTTCTTGCGCGTGTCGGCTTCCTGCAGGACTTTCACGGTGTCGGCATTGAGCTTGGTGATGATCGCCTTCGGCATCGCTTTCGGACCGATCAGGCCGAACCACGACTGCGTCTTGTAGGCGGGAAAACCCGCTTCGGCGGTCGTCGGCACGTCCGGCAGCGACTCGGCACGCGTGTCGCCGCCCACCGCCAGTGCGCGCATCTGGCCACTCTTGATCGCGCCCATGATCGCGGGCAGCGGATAGACATAGTACTGGATCGTCCCGGAGATCAACGCAGTGCGGCTGTCGGGCCCTTGGCGGAACGGCACGTGCACGACGTCGATATTGGCCTTGGAAGCGAACAGCGCACCGGCCAGATGCGAGGAACTGCCGACGCCGGCCGAACCGTAATTGAGTTTGCCCGGATTGGCCTTCGCCAGCGCTATGAGTTCGGGAATGTTCTTCACGTTGACACCCTTGCCGAGCACCATCACGTTGTGCGTGTATGCGACGAGCCCGATTGCGGCAAAATCCCGCACCGGGTCATAGGGCTTCTTCTCGCGGATCAGCACGTTCGACAGGTGCGGCTGTCCGACCATGGCGATCGTATAGCCGTCCGGGGCGGCATCGCGGGTCAGTTCACTGCCGATCAGCCCGCCCGCTCCCGGCCGGTTATCGATGACGATCTGCTGGCCGTAGATCTCGCTGAGCCGGGAGGCGACGATACGCCCGAGCACGTCGCTCGCGGAGCCCGTGAAGAACGGCACGATCATGCGGATCGGCTTCGTCGGCCATTTGCTCTGCGCAACGGCGAGCCCGGATGCGCCGCCCAGGACGACGATCAGCGCTGCGGCAATGATGCTGCGGGACTTCCCCATGGCAATCTCCTCAGTGGTGTTGAATGACTGTGCCCTGGCCCGGGGCTCGACTGCGGCCGCTTATATTGGCTGCTGCATGCTAGCCGTATGGTGCGCGCGTTACAAGAGCCGCTACGCGGCTTGGCGCCGCCTTCCCGGCACTTGCGACCCAGCGCTGCACCCGCTGCAGCAACACCGCGGGACACGACTGCTCAGGATCGGCCAGCACACGGGCCATGGGGTCAAAACAAACCCCGGTCGAATCGAAACCCGCCATTGCCGAGACTGCGCTCGTCAGCCACCTTGGATCCAGCGGCCTTGCCCGGACCTGGACCAAGTCCAAGCACATGCACCAGAAATGGTTCGCACCAGACCCGACACCCGGCGCATCGTCACCGCGGCAG
>Ga0105107_10001577_pt1 | contig 14806 bp, 14 predicted proteins | sample PPLLaktember2015_6_FD_79335 | JGI IMG/M metagenome (GOLD analysis project Ga0105107, IMG submission 79335) | Freshwater sediment microbial communities from Prairie Pothole Lake near Jamestown, North Dakota, USA - PPLs Lake P8 Core (1) Depth... | ecosystem: Environmental > Aquatic > Freshwater >...
CGACCCTTTCACTTCGCTCGATCATGATGAGGGCGCCAACCTTGCGCTCGGCAAGCGTGAAGACCGCGTCCGAAAGACCCTGAGTCCACTGGCCGGGCTGGGCCGTTTTTCTGAGACCGAGGGGGCGCAAAGGGTCGAATTTTTCGAGGGCCTGACGGATCTCGGACTGGAAGAGGATGATCAGCAGGATCACGAGCACCTGCCAGAGAATCTGAAAGACCCAGGTGGTCAGGAAAAGACCCCAGGTCTGGGCAATGGTGAAGACGACACCAAGGGCAAACAGTCCGATAAGGGCCTTGAACGCCTTGGTCCCCCTGAACCAAAGATAAAGATGATAGGTGAGCACGGCCAGAAAAAGGATGTCGAGCACATCTTGGATTCGCAAATTCGCGATGAGAGCAATGGTATTCATAGAAGACGGCTAATGGTCTGCCTTATTTTGAGTTTCGCCCATAGAGTTCCGTCATTTCGAGAAGCTCTTTAGCGAGTGGAGCCGTGACCTGCTCCGGCGCAAGTCGCCACTGCCAGTTTCCTTTTTCCAGGGCCGGCCGGTTCATACGCGCCCATTCGCCGAGACCCAGAAGGTCTTGCATGGGCAAAATGGTGGTGTCGGCCACAGACATCATGGCCAGCCGGATCACTTCCCTGTGCACGTTGTCCACGGTAACCTCCCTGCCTACGTAACGGGACAGGCGCACCCTGCCCTCTTCGCCAAGTTCCTTTTCGAACCAGGCTTTTGAAGTATTGTTGTCATGAGTGCCGGTGTAAACCACGGAATTTTTCGTGTGGTTGTGGGGCGCATAGGCATTCCTAGGGAGGCTTTCGTCAAAAGCAAAGAGGAGCACTTTCATCCCGGGAAATCCGAAATGCTCCATGGCGGACCACACATCAGGCGTGATGGTGCCGAGATCTTCGGCAATGATGGGGAGTTCCGGGAATACGGAAAAGAGCCGGGTGAAAAAGTCCATGCCCGGAGCATCCACCCATTGACCGTTGACGGCGATCGTTTCGCTTGCGGGCACTTCCCAGTAAGCCATGAAGCCACGGAAATGATCCACTCTGACCACATCAAACAGGCTCAGGTTGTGGCGGATACGCCTCGTCCACCACTCGTAACCTGTTCTTTGGAGCGCCTCCCACCGGTAGACGGGATTCCCCCACAGTTGCCCGGTCTTGCTGAAGTAGTCGGGCGGCACTCCTGCAACGGTAACCGGCCTTTTTTCATGGTCGAGATTAAAGAGGTCGGGGTGCATCCAGACGTCCGCACTGTCATAGACGACATAGATGGGCACATCCCCAATGAGTTTAATCCCCCGCGCAGCGCAGTATTTCTTGAGCGATGACCACTGTCTGAAAAAAAGATGCTGAAAGAACTTCTGCTCCTGAATCCTCTCGCTCAGTCTTTCTCTTGCGCGGCGGAGTGCTTCAGGGTCCCTGTTCCGCAAAGGGTCCGGCCACTCGTTCCAAGGTCTGCCGGTGAACTCCTCTTTGAGCGCGACAAACAGGGCGAAATCATCGAGCCATGAGGCTTGCTGAGAGCAGAAGTTTCTAAATTCCCCGCTTCTCCCCTCTCTTTTGAACCGGTCGTAAGCCACGGAAAGAAGTCTGTGTTTATAGGAGACGACACGCTCGAACTCCACGCAGTTCCGTGAAAAAGAGGGAAGAGGTTCCAGGTCGGCTTGGGTGAGGGCCCCTTCATGAGCGAGCAGTTCCGGACTGATGAGGAGGGGATTAAAACCGAACGCGGAGTTGCTGTGGTACGGGGAGTTGCCATACTCGACATCCGTAGGATTCAGGGGGAGGCACTGCCAGTAACTCTGCTTGGTTTCGGCAAGAAAGTCTGCAAATCGATAGGACCAGGGTCCGAAATCTCCTATGCCGAAGGGAGACGGAAGAGATGTGAAGTGGAGGAGAATGCCGCTCCCCCTCTGGTTGAACATGCGTTCCTCCGTGACAAGTGGCTATCAAAACTAAAATTTTACTGGATTATTCGACAGGGGGCAATAGGATTCTTATTGCCTTTTCCTGAGGTATTCCTTCTCCATCTCCTCAAGGTTCTTCAGGTAAGCCTGCTTGAAGCGGAAATCAGGATACAGGGCGATCTCTCTGGCCAGAGGAGCAATGAAGGGGAGAACATCGATTCCATAGGAGTTCCTGCCCTGTCGGTCCGCTTCCTGGAGGATAAGAAGGGAATAGTAGCTGCAGAGGAGCCGCAACCCCATGGGCCTTCTAGAAAGATAGGACCTTCCGCCGATGGTGTTCAGGAAAAACCCGGCGTAATGGTAAAGCACGTCCCTGGAGGGCCGAACCACTTCTGGATCAGGACATCGACTGCCCAAGGTCGACCACCTGTAGAAAAGGTCTAGAGTGGGTTCCAGGTTTTTCCCTTCGCTCTTAAGGATGTCCCGGATCAGCCTGAAGTCATTCTTGTCAAAAACTCGAAAAAACAGAAAGATGTTGTCATAGATGATGGTGGAGTCTATTCCTTCCCCTGCCGGGATAGGGAGCCTGGCGGAAAGCTTCCGACTCATTGCCTTAAACTGGGCATGGGTGTCCAGGCCCTCGCCCAGGTGCCGCACATAGCCTCTCCCATTCAGATAGCGGAAATACTCCTGGATCTCCTGTTCGATTCGCTCGCAATGGGTTTTTTCGTCAGGTGGTTTGAGTTCCTTTGTGTCCGGGATGACCACAGGGCCTTTGGCTACAGGGGCTTGCTCCGGCGCCGGTGGCTTCTTGGGCGGCGGCGCTTTTTCAATAGACGGTTTTTCTGCTTCTTTCCGGCCCTGTTCTATGCCGACGAGATACCCGGCCAGGATTGCGGCCACGACGATGACGAGGATGGAGATCCACCACCAGAGATGTCCCTTGTTTTTTCTCTTCATTGGCGCTCCTTTGCCGGTCTGATTATTGCGAATCATGTTCCAAGCATCACTCTTCCGAGGATGGCGACGCAGATGCATCCAAGGGCAACCTGAGGGTGACCACGGTTCCTTTTTGAACTTCGCTGGTGATCCGGATGTCGCCATGGTGATTGGACATTACCTGGTGCACAATAGTTAGCCCGAGTCCCACTCCCTTGGATTTTGAAGTGACAAAAGGATCATAGATGGCAGTCAACTGATCCTTGGGAATGCCGCATCCTGTATCCTTGATCGTGAGGAAAAGAAAATGATCTTGTCGCAGGGCGCCGAGGGTTATAGTGCCGCCCTGAGGCATGGCTTCAAGGGCATTCTGCACGATATTGGCCAGAGCAACGGTGAGTTGACTGGAATCCAAACGGACCTGAGGCAAATCCGGAGCGATATCCTTTACGATGCGGACGGCCAGCTGATCGGCCAAAGGGGTCGCAGACTTTAGAACCTCCTCCAAAAGGGGCTCAGCTCTTGTTGGGGTCGGGCTGTAGGACTGGACCTCTGTGAAGTCATGGACGCGCTTCACGATATTCTCAAGGCGTGCCGTCTCATCCAGAATGATATCCACATATTTCTCGAACTTCCGGTTACCCCCGAGCTCTTTCTTGATTCGACGGGCAAACCCTCCTATGGTCGTGATGGGGTTTCTGACTTCATGGGCAACGCCTTGAACAAGGTTGCTCATGGATGCCAGTCGCTCCGTACGAATCAGTTTCTCCTGGGTGATCCGGAGTTCCTGAGTAGTGACCGCGAAACTCTCTTCAAGCCGGCGGTAGAGGTTGGCATTCTCCATGGCGATGGACACGTGCTGAGCGATTGCAAAAAGGATCTCAAGATCCGAGCGATTAAAGGGTTCACCGGACTTCTTGTTGATCACCTGAAGAGCGCCTATGGGCCTGTTTCTCAAGAGGAGGGGTACGCAGATCGCGGATTTGGTATGAAATCCTGTGATCCGATCTATTTTGTCCGTGAATTTCTTCTCCTGGCTCACATCCTGGATGACCATGGGTTTGCCCGTTTTGACCACAGTTCCGGCAATGCCCTCTCCAACCTTTAGGGTGATCCGCTCCACGGGCCCTTTCTTTTCTCCTCTTGCAAGGCGAATCACGAGCTCGTTTGACCTGTCTTCGAGCTCGTAGACCGTGCTGGCTTCAGCGCCCATGAATTCCTCCGCCCACTTCATAGTGTTGTCAAGAACCTGTTCGAAGTTGAGGGAGGAGTTGATCAGGGCGCTGGAGCGAAGAATCGTGGCCAGCTCTCGGCGGTAAAGGGCTTCTCGCGTTTCCACTTTGCGGTTGGGGTCTTCCATCATGCTCCGGATCGACCGCATCCCATGGATCGCAAAAAACCGATCATGGTCGCCTTTCTTGAGTTTGGCTGCAATGCGGTGACTAATCTTAACTCCATTTATACAGCAATACCGGAATTGAGGCAAATAAAAGGTATTGCAAGGGATAGGGCTCATGTTATAGGAGTCCGTTGAAAGAGGGTTTGCTCATGAGAGTGCTGTTGACGAATGATGATGGGATTCACGCGCCCGGCCTGAAGGCTCTTTATGAAGAACTCAAGCGCGATTTCCAGGTGCACATTGTGGCCCCGGATTCGGAGAGGTCGGCGGTGGGACATGCCATCACCCTCACCTCTCCCCTGAGGGTTCAGGAGGTTTTCAAGCATGGGAGCTTTTTCGGGTACGGAGTAAAAGGAACGCCGGCGGATTGCGTAAAAATTGCCGTTCAAGAACTCCTCGAAGCGGCTCCGGATGTGATCCTTTCCGGGATCAATCTCGGCGCAAACGTGGGTGTCAATGTGCTGTACTCGGGTACTGTCTCCGCGGCAACGGAAGGTGCCTTTCTGGGCATTCCCTCTGCAGCCATTTCCCTAGACATTCGAACCAATCCGGATTTTCGTTTCGCCGCCCGGTTCGGCATTGAAATTATTCGCTTTATCAGGGAACACGGCTTGCGGGAAAGAACGGCTCTGAACGTGAACATCCCCGCAGTTCCTCCGGAAAAGCTAGAGGGCGTGTCTTTTACTAGGCAGGGAGTAGCGAGATTCAGGGAGAAGTTTGAGCGCCGGATCGATCCTAGAGGCAATGTATACTACTGGCTTTCCGGTGAGACTCCCCTGGAGGAAGGAAATCCGGATGCCGATGCGAGGGCTTTGAAGCAGAACTGGATCACGATCACTCCAATCAGCTATGATCTGACCTGCGCGGAAGAGCTTTTGCGGCTGAGGAAACTGCCCCCACCCTCATGGAAATCATAGCCACTGATTTGTATGCAATTTGCGAAGAAGGTAAAAAGCGAACTGCAGAGTGTCCAAGAAAAATGTCATAGGCCGAAGAAAACAATCAAAATCATTGAATTTCATCATTGGGATTTCCTTGTTCGGCATTAAGTATTCGAGTTTATTACGAGCAGCAGCAACCATTGGATCTTGTGGAACTTTCGAATAAACAAAGAGAAGATAGAGATTGAAAAGAGAACATCCGGATTCGCCCATCGTGGGGGTGGGAGTCGTCATCTTTGACGGCCCCTCAGTGCTTCTTGCCAAGCGAGGTCAGGAGCCCGGAAAGGGAACTTGGAGTTTGCCGGGAGGCACTGTTGAACTCGGAGAGAAGGTTGCCGACGCAGTGAAGAGAGAAATCTTCGAGGAAATAGGCATAGAGATTGAACTGGGAGGTTTGGTTAGGGTGCTCGACCGCATTATTCAGGACGAACGGAAGAAAATCCGGTATCATTATGTGATTATTGACTACTGGGGCTGGAAGGTATCAGGGGAGCCGAAACCCGGTTCCGACACGAGTGATATCTGTTTTGTTTCCCTGGAAGAGATCCCCAAAAAGGACATCCACAAGGAAGTCCGAGAAACCATTCTCATGGCTGCGGAGATGAGAGATCGGGTTCGTCCTACCTAACCAGATGGAAGAACCTTTTCCAATTGGGCCACGACCAGTAAATGATGAAAGCCTTTCCTTTGACGGCGGTTGAAGGAACAAAACCCCAGAATCTGCTGTCAAGGCTGTGATCCCGATTGTCTCCCATTACGAAAAAGTGATCTTTCGGAACAACCACCGGTCCAAAAGAGCGGTTGAGGCTTCCTGCTTTTTCATCATAGTAACCGTACCTGTCATCAAAGGGCTCGCCATTGATGAGAATCTGTCTGCCTTGTATTTGGATCTTGTCACCCGGGGTTCCTATGACCCTTTTTATGAAATCCTTGCTCTTGTCCTCAGGGTAAATGAAAACGATGATGTCTCCTCGCTCGGGTATGCTGATCGGAATCAGAGTGCTCTGCAGGTAAGGGATCTTGATGCCGTATAGGAACTTGTTCACAAGGATATGATCCCCCACCATCAAGGTCGGTTCCATGGATCCGGAGGGAATTTTGAAGGCCTGAACCACAAAAGCCCTGATAAATAAGGCGAGCAGGATAGCGATAGCGGCGGCTTCAGCATACTCCCTAAGGGTGCTTTTCTTTCTTAATTTTTCCGGCCTCTCCTCCAAACAGACCTCCCAGTAAGTCCCTTCATGCTTATCCCAAATTCGATATTTCCGGATTCGCGCTGTTAGGAATCGGCTGTCAGCAATCAGCGAACGCATTGATGTGCTAAGGAGTAAGCTGAAAGCTGAGCGCTTTCAAAGTGGGTTAGCTATGGAGGCCGAATGTAATCTTTCAGGGGATGTTTTGTAAAGGGATTTCTGTTACCAAGGAATTATGGACTCTAATCAAAAAAACACATCTGAGACAGAGGTATTCATGAAAAAAGCACATACAATCCGTAGTGTCATTTTATTTTATTATACACCATATATATAGAAATTATATCAATTTTAGTTTAATTATTTGAAATTTCTTGACAAATATGGCCAGTTATATATGATATTACGCCAGCTGAGAGCACGGCCAGGAAATGGATAGTCTGGAGGAAAAATTGCGACAAAACATCGTGAGAGAAATCAGGGAGGAGCTCTTGATGAGCAAAGCAGAGTTGGCCCGCAAGGCGGGGGTTTCACCCCTGACTATCGACAGGATCGAGAAGGGCAAAAGCTGCCGGATGGAGACGAGGAGGAAGATCATTCTTGCTCTCGGCTACAACCTGAGTGATAAAGACAGGATTTTTCCCGAGGATTGATTAAGGGACGACTATGCCAACACCCATAAAAAATAAGCTCGTTGGATTGGATATCGGGTCTCACGCGATCAAGCTCGCAGAGATAGAAGACACAAAAAAAGGTAGAATTCTTAAGAACTTCGGGATCATTGGCCTGCCCCAGGATGCCATTGTGGAGGGATCCATCAAAGAGATGGAAATCGTCTCCTCAGCGATCAAGACCCTGTACAAGAACATGAAGGTCAAGAATAAGAACGTCGTCACCTCAATTTCGGGATACTCGGTCATAGTAAAAAAGATCAGCATCCCAAAAAGGGGCGAGGCAGAACTAGATGCCAGTATCCAGGACGAAGCAGAGCAATTCATCCCCTTTGATATCAACGATGTGAATCTTGACTACGAAATCCTATCCCCTCCAGGAGAACCAGAGGCGGAGAAAAAAGAAGACGGCGACAAGGGTCTGATGGATGTAATGCTCGTTGCCGCGAAGAAAGATATTGTGGAAGATTATGTGAGCCTCCTTCACCTCACCGGACTCACGCCTGCCATTTTGGATGTAGACGCATTCGCACTCCAGAATGCCTTTGAGCTGAGTGCCGAGAATATCTCTGGCTGTTACGCGCTCGTCAATGTGGGGGCCGAAGAACTCGGGATCAATGCGACAAAAAATGGCGTGTCTATTTTTACAAGGGACTCATCCTATGGCGGATACCAGATCAACGAAGCCATCATGTCAAAGTTCGATGTATCGTATGAGGAGGCAGAGAAGATCAAGCTCGGGGGAACCAAGATTGATCAAAAGGACAAAGGGGCTCTGGAGGAGATCTTTTCCTCAGTGATCTCTGGCTGGGTGAACGAAATCAAGCGCGCCCTTGATTTCCTCGCCACCACCTATCCCGACGAGACCATCGAAAAAATAGTGATGAGTGGGGGTTCCTGCAGGATCCCCGGCTTTCAGAAATATCTTGAATTGGAAACAGAGATTCCCGTGGTAGAGCTAAACCCATTCGGCAACCTTCACGTCAATGACAAAATGTTTGATTCAAAATACCTAACCTATATGGCGCCTCAAGCGGCCATCGCGGTGGGCCTGGCCTTAAGGAGTATTGGTGACAAATGATACGCATTAATCTCTTGCCCTTCAGGGCAGCCAGGAAAAAGGAGAACATCCGGCGGCAGCTCATGATTTACGGGTTGAGCGTGGTTTTGCTTTTCTCCATCATGGGCTACACCTTCTTCTACCTTACTGGCACGCTAAACGGCCTCAAAGAGGAAGAAAAAAGGATTCAGGATGAGCTCAAGACTTATGAGCAAACCATTAAGAAAATTGCAGAGCTGGACAAGAAGATCAAGGAGATCCGAGCCAAGCTGGAGGTGATACGAGAGCTTGAGCGCAACAAGACCGGCCCAGTTCATCTCCTCGACGAGATCGCCTTGGCGGTTCCAAAAGAAAAGCTGTGGTTGAGCAGCATGAAGGAGTCCAAAGGCACCCTGACCCTTACGGGGACAGCTATGGATAACGAGACGGTTGCGCTTTTTATGACGAATCTAGAGAAGTCGGACTATATATCCGGAGTCGATCTACAAAGTGCGAAGCTGAGGATCATTCCGGATTACAAATTGAATGTTGCGGATTTTGTCCTTGAATGCAAGACCTATGCATACAAGGAAAAACCAACAGTGCCTCCGACCGCGAAGAAACCCTAACAAAATCAGGTAGAGGACCGGTGGGACATGAAGACAGGCGCATTGTTCGAAAAAGTTGAAAAAATTAAGATGCCCATCAGGATTGCGATCCTTCTGGGGACTCTTGTCCTTCTGGCAGGTTTATTTGTTTATTTTGTCTATCTTCCCAAGACTGAAGAGATTGCAAAAACCAGGGAGGAAATCGCGAAACTCCAACAGAAACTGAATCAGGCAGTTGTGAGGGCCAGAGCCCTGGTAAAATTTGAAGCTGAATTTGCCGAAGTGGATGCCCAGTTCCAGGAGGCCCTGAAGCTTCTTCCCAACACCAAAGAAATCCCTAGTCTCCTGAAATCCATTACCCAACTTGGCACGGACTCCCAGCTTGAATTCCTGCTTTTCAGCCCTCAGAAAGAAAGGGCCCAGGACTTCTTTATGGAAATTCCCGTCTCCATTGAAGTGAGTGGAACGTATCACAATGTCGCGGTTTTCTTTGATAGAGTGGGACAAATGGAGCGGATTGTGAATATCCTGAACGTCTCCATGACTCCGCAGAAAGAAAGGTCAACGACTCTGACAACCCGGTGCGATGCCGTAACTTACAGATTCAAGGGTGAAACCGATGCGACTGCGCAACCTAAGAAATAGTCTTCTGCACGGCCTAGTGCTTTCCTTTTTTGCTTCAGGGGCGCTCGCCACTCCTCAAGATGTGGTGGATAAAGAGCCAAGGCCGTTGAAGCAGGCCATTGAAAAGGATAAGGCTGCTCCGCCTGCTGAGGCCAAGAAAGAGGAGAAAAAGGAAGGGCCGAAATACGCCTATGATCCAACGGGCAAATCAGACCCCTTTAAATCCTTCATCGCCGAACAGGAAGAGATGGTGGAAAAGGCCAAGAGAAAACCCAAGACCTACCTCGAGACCCTTGATCTGTCCCAGTTGGAACTGATCGCGGTTATCGTTGGCGCCAAGGGCAACTTCGCGATGGTAAAAGATTCGAAAGGCACGGGCCATGTCATCCAGAAAGGTACGGCGGTCGGAACCAACGGAGGGGTTGTTGAACGGATTACAGATAAAGAAGTGGTCATCCGAGAAGAGTATAAGGATTTCAAAGGCACGGTAAGGTACAAAGATATCGCCAAGAAGCTTCCGTCCCTCATGTAGTGTTCCGCGGGTTCGAAAGGGCCACGGCTCAGGAGGATTTGGGACGGGGAATTCATCACTAAGGAGAAAGTCCATGGGGAAAATGCGGAGCCTGTTCAGAAAGGGAGTATTCTCTTTGGTAGTTGTCACTGCGGCAGGGTTGGCCTTTTATGGCTGCGCAACCATTGCCGATAATCAGGCTGCCACTGAGAAGGCTAAAGCCCCAGTGATAGAAGCCATCAACGTGATACCATCTCAAGGGCAGACGGTTGTGGAGATTAAGAATTCGGAACCGGTTTTCCACACGGCGTTCAAGCTCCTCGATCCCCCAAGAATCGTCCTCGACATCCGGGGCGTGCCAGGCAATGCGTTGCCACGAATCAAAGACGTGAACAACGCCGGGGTGAAAGAAATTGTTATCGAAGAGGGAAAGACTCAGCTGATGACGACACGGGCGGTCATCCACACGACCCTTCCGATGCTCTACCAGACGGAGCCAAAAGGCAATGTGATTGTTCTGACCTTGACGCCGGAAAGACCTCTTCCGTCTGCGGCAGAGGCGCCTGAGAGGAAAACGGCTGCCGTGGAAGGGGCAGCCACCACCCCTTCGGAGCCGAGGATTTTCTTCAAAGACACCCCCGGTGCTTTGACTCAGATCCTGGGGATTGATTTTACGCTTTTGGATCAGGGCAAATCGCGTCTGATTGTGACGACGGACAAGAAGACAAAATATGATCTGAACCAGCAGGGACCCAAGACCCTTGTCCTTAAAGTGCCCGAGGCGACCATCCCGCCCTTGATCATGAGGCACTTGGATTCCAAGCACTTTGAAGGGGCTGTGGACTGGGTCAAAGCATCGCTCTCCCAGAAAGATGTTGCCATAGCCATCACCCTTAGGGAAATGGTTCCATTTCATGTCAAACAGACTGAGAGCGCCATCACCATTGACTTCGGCCCCACGGCGATAAGGCCTCCGGAGAAGAAGATCGTGCCCCTGCAACAGGCTCAGTCTCCTTCGGTGCAGGCGCCTTTAGCCCAATCTTTGGCCGTACCCACAATACCCTTGCAGCTGAAAACTGACTCCCCTGGCGGGATTGCAAGTCAGCCTGGGTTTTCTCACGCTCAGCCAGGGGGCATCCCCGGCACGAAGAAAGATTACAAGGGAGCCCAGATGACCATGGACTTTGTCAACGCGGATGTGACCAACATCCTCCGCCTGATCGGCGAAGTCAGCAATCTCAATATCGTTTGGGGTCCGGAAGTGAAAGGAATTGTCTCCATGAGACTCAAGGATGTGCCCTGGGATCAGGCCCTTGATTTGATTCTGGACAACAACAACCTGGCCAAGCGGGAACAGGGCAATGTGATTTGGGTGACTACCAAAGCCGCGATGTCGCAGATCGAGGCGGAAGAGAGACGCAAGATCCAGGAATTCGAGGCAAAGATCGAGGCGGAGAGGAAAAAGCTCATCCAGGAGAAGGAAAAGGAAAAAGAGCTGGAACCGCTCTTGACCGAATACATTGCGGTTGATTTTGCTAAAGCCAGTGAACTTACACCCCTTCTGACGGTCAGCGAAACAGGCAAGACTCGAGGTGGCAAACTGACCACGGACAGCCGGACGAATACGATTATTCTTACCGACATTGCCTCCAATGTTCAGATCGCGAAAGACATCGTCAAACAGTTCGACACTCCGGTCAAGCAGGTGATGATGGAGGCCCGAATTGTGGATGCCTCGGATGATTTTATCAGGGATCTGGGCATCCGGTGGGATCAATTCCAGATTAACAAGCGAAGCAGTACCACGGTTCCGTGGCCTGCGATGGATGCGCTAGACACCACTCCCGCCGATTCTTCGGCAGCAGGTTACCCGGCTCCGGGAAAAACGTATAGCCCGACCTTTACATCCAATGCGCCAGACGGCTGGTCGCCAAATCTGGGTCTTGTCTTTTCCACCCTCAGCGGGTCCGGACTGACCGCAATGGTTCTGGATGCCAAGCTGGCGCTGGCTGAAACCGAAGGCAAGACAAAGATTATTTCCGCGCCGAAGGTGCTCGCCATGAACGGCCAGGAGGCCACGATAAAGAGAGGTGATCAGCTTATTCTTCCGGCTACTGAAAACGTGGCCTCTCAGACCATTGATGCAAACCTTTCGTTGAAGGTGACACCCACGGTGAGCTACAATAACTACATAAGTCTTCAGGTGGATGTTACAGACGATCAGGCGCTTACAATAACAAGGATCCAAAAGAAGTCCATAACTACTAAACTTATGATCAAAAACGGGGACACGGTAGTGATTGGCGGCATCTATACCGAAAACCAGGGGACCGATGAAACAGGGATTCCAGGTCTGCGGCGCCTTCCTCTCCTGGGATGGCTTTTCAAGGCCCAGACGGTCACGAACAGAAAAACGGAACTTTTAATTTTCTTGACTCCCACCGTGGTTACCTCCACTTTCAAATCCTAGGGCGAGGGCAAACCACAAACGCTGGCGATGTCCAGCAGTTGATCCACATGAAAGGCAGCGTCTAAGTTCCTGTTCTTGTAAGCCACGAACGGAACGGACGCTGCCTTTGCTGTTTCAGCGTCCACCTGAGAGTCTCCCACATAAAGCGCGTGGTTCGGCAGGATCGAGAAGAAATCAAGAATCTTGAAAAGGGATTCGGGGTTAGGTTTCGGCCTTGCCACATCCAGTGAAGAGACCACGATGTCGAAGTACCCCGCAAGTCCGTTCGACTCGAGAACCGTTCCGATGGTGTTGCTTCGGTTTGTTGCAACAGCAAGGCCACACTTGGGCTTGAGCAGGCCCAAGAGCTCCTTTAACCCGGGCTCTTGGACCATATCCCGGACAAAGGGGGTGTAGTCCATTTGAAGCCGATAGGCCAGCGCCTGGTCCAGATAGGGTGTGCCCTTGAAGATATAACGAATAGACTCGTCGGCCGTGGCCATGTGAATGTAGACCACTTGCTCTTCCCTGAGCAGGGGGAGCCCGAAATGCGAAAGCAGGTGGTTGTAAAAATTGATGTTGGACTGGCGCGAGTCAAACATCACTCCGTCACAATCAAAGATCACTGCAGAGAATAATTTCACGGACCTGATCTTGATGGCCTCGGACATGAGCCGCCAATCAGTATACTTTTCTCATTCTCTTGCGGCGCCGCTTTGCTGCCTTGGCCTGTTTCTTCTTTCTCTGAACGCTCGGCTTGTCATAGAAGCGGCGTTCCTTGATCTCAGAAAAGAAACCTTCTTTTGTGAGTTTCTTTTTGAGATCCCGAATGGCTTTTTCGATCTGATTATCCTGAACAACGACTTTCATAGGTCCTTCTTTCTAAGAGATGAGTGGATAATTATGTTTAAGCGGCCATATAAAATCAAAAAGCATCCCCCTCGCTGTCCTGGGATGCTTTCCTGCCGCTGCCTTCAAAGGAAAATTACGCGATCAGTCACCTACCTTTACGGGATGAGGATCAGAAGGCAAGGAGGCATCCAGACGACCTAAGTGAGAATCTATGAAACCGATAAGCTTCACGGTCGCATTATTGTTGTAGGCAGCCTCGGTTATGGGAATCACCCCCTTTTCTCAGCCAGGTCCCAAAGAGAAAATCCAGCGAACCGCGGCAGACGATCTTTTCAACAGGATTCAGTTAGCCTAAATTTTATTGAATATACCAGCAATTGCTCCCTTGTCAACATCTTTCTGGGCGTTAAGATTGCGAATTTTGGGCACAAAAGAATGCCCCCTTACCACAAAGGCACCAATCGGGAAGATCACTGAAAAAGGAGCCTTTTGCGTGTTTCCATGAGTGTTTTGGCGCAGGGATGTTGAATCCATTGGTTACGGTTGTCAGTGGGCTGAATCGCGAATGTTGAATTAGCGTTTAGCCTGGCGAAGGACGTCAGGTCAGTTCTTTCTTAGTGATAGCTTGGCCACGGATTCAATGTGGTAGGTGTGGGGGAACATGTCCAATGGCTGGACCTCCATCACGTCATATTTCTCATTCATTTTTCCGAGATCCCTTGCTAGGGATGCGGGATTGCAGGAGACATAAACGATTCTTTCAGCCCCTATTTCAAGCACATGGGAAAGAACATCCTGATGCATGCCCGCCCGAGGTGGGTCAATAATGATGACCTCTGGTTTGATCCTGCAAAGGGGCAGATTCTCCCGGACATCTCCGAGCATGAACTCGCAGTTTTCAATTCCATTCGCCTGGCAATTCCTGCGAGCGTCGAGGACTGCACTTTCGACAATCTCCATGCCGATCACTCTCCTCGCAGAACCTGACAGGAATATGGAGATGGTGCCTGTGCCGCTGTAAAGGTCGAGGACGGTTTCGCTTCCCTTAAGTTCAGCATAATCGACCACTTTGTCATAAACCCTTCTAGCCCCCAGGGAATTGGTTTGAAAAAACGAGTTGGCGGAAATCCGGAAAGAGTAGGGTCCAATTGTGTCCTGTATCGCACTGGCACCGGAGAGAATCACTTCCTTTTCACCAACCGCAATAGAGGCTTTCCTCGCGCTCACGTTGTTGACTATAGCCTTCACGTTCGGGAAAAGAGCTGTGACCTCTTGCGCAAGTGGGAGGAGCAATTCCGTTCTCATCTCTGACGTAACGAGATTGACCATCCATTCATCGAGAGAGACCGAATGGCGCAGGGTCAGAAACCGCCAGAGACCCTCGTGACTCTTGAGTCCGTAAGGAGGGAGCCCGGACTCTCGGGCAAAACGTTTCACCTCTCGCAGAATCTCGTTCCCCCGTTCCTGCTGCAGGAGGCAGGCGTTCACGTCAATGATCCTGTCGAACGTGCCAGGCACATGAAGACCGAGAGCAAATTGCTTTACAAGATCCCCCCTGCCCTCCTTAGGTGAAGGGGGATAAGGGTCCCCGCCCCTAATCACAGGAGTTAAAAGAGGAGGGGGTGGATGGGGAGACCAGGGTCGGTCGGCAAAAGAGA
>Ga0105107_10001578_pt1 | contig 14806 bp, 12 predicted proteins | sample PPLLaktember2015_6_FD_79335 | JGI IMG/M metagenome (GOLD analysis project Ga0105107, IMG submission 79335) | Freshwater sediment microbial communities from Prairie Pothole Lake near Jamestown, North Dakota, USA - PPLs Lake P8 Core (1) Depth... | ecosystem: Environmental > Aquatic > Freshwater >...
GCGATCAATGGCCAGGCGATTGAATATCTCAACCTGTTGCCCGCCCCTGTGATTATGGAAGCCGACTTGGAATCCTACTATGGCTTCAATGACCGGGCTGAGGCGCTTATCGACCAATAGGTATTGCTCTCCAACCCATTACTCCATCTTCCTTGCAATGCTTGATCGCGGGTTGGACAAAAAAATGGAGATAACTGCATCACTCAGATGCAGTTATCTCCTCTAAAAAAGAATATTCCATCTTTGTGATTTAGTATCGCCTTGCTTTGAAAGGTTATCAGGCTAATCCATGAGCGAAATTTATCTGCTTGAAATGAACCATGTAACCAAACGTTTTCCGGGGGTTGTGGCTTTGAAGGATGTTACCTTCAAAGTGCAGCAGGGGTCGATTCATGGACTAGTAGGTGAAAACGGGGCCGGCAAATCGACCTTAATGAAGATCCTTTCCGGAACCTATCCAACAGGTTCCTACGAGGGTGAATTGAGTCTTAATGGCAAGTTGCTCGACCTACATTCCTCGGCGGATGCTCTAGAACAGGGGATCGGGATTGTGCCGCAAGAGACCTTTGTGGTGGAGCAGCTAACTGTTGCGGAAAATATTGTCATCGGCAAATGGATTGATGGTAATGGCAGATTGGTTAGTATGCGTGGGATGAATAAACGGGTTAGTGCTTTTTTGGATGAATATGGCATTGATTTAATCCCTGGAAAGCTTGTAACCAGCCTGACTGCCGCTGAAAAGCAGTTAGTTATGATCGCCCGGGCTCTGTACCGAAAGCCGAGTGTCCTCATTTTGGATGAGCCGACCTCCTCGTTGGCGCTCAACGAAATTCAAAATTTATTTGAAAGACTCGAAGAACTGCGGAAAAAGGGTGTAACTTGTGTGTTTATCACCCACAAATTAGCTGAAATATTCAAAATTACTGATGGCACTACAGTACTTCGCGATGGAGAAGTGACCGGTGAATTTAAACGCGAAAACTACAATGAGATGGACGTAATTTCGGCGATGGTGGGACGCAAGATTGAAAACCTGTATCCAACTCGCGAATCCCCCATAGGCGCCGACCTTGTCATGGAAGTACAGAACCTGACAGTGCCCCATCCTACGATTGCCAATCGTAACATTGTAGACAATGTGAGCTTCAGTTTGAAGCGTGGCGAAATCCTGGGGCTGGCCGGCTTGGTCGGTTCGGGGCGTAGTGAAGTGGTCAACGCCCTGATTGGACGTATGAAAAAGAGTGGTAAGGTGGTCGTAGAAGGCAAGCCGGTGGTCATCAATAGCCCGGCGGACGCTAAAAAAGTGGGCATTGCACTCATTACAGAAGATCGCAAGAAAGACGGGCTGCTTCCAAATATGGAAATCCGGCCAAATGTGACCCTCCATAGCCTGGAAAAATTCACTACACTGGGTTTTCTGCGCAACTCAAGTAAAGAAAAGACGATCGCAGCTGAGCATATCAAGAAATTTAATATCAAAACGCCCTCAATTGAACAGATGGTCACTAACCTGAGTGGTGGCAATCAACAGAAGGTGATATTGGCAAAGGTGCTGATGGCGAATCCGGAGATCTTACTGATGGATGAGCCGACCAAAGGTGTGGATATTGGGGCGAAAAATGAAATTTATAAGCTTATGCTAGAATTAGTAGCACAAGGCATTTCAATTGTGATGATCTCATCCGAGCTGCCGGAATTGCTGGCAATGTGCGACCGCTTTGTGGTGTTGGCTGAAGGCAAAGTTGCCGATGAATTTTCCAAAGCCGATGCCAGCGAACACCGGGTGATGTTGGCCGCCACTCAGGCCAGAGAGCAAGTAGATAGTATCCGTACGGAGACCATTGGTTAGAAGGTTAATTATAGGAGGCAAGTCCAAATGCAAAACCTGGCCCTGAATATCCTTGAGACAAAGGTAGACCCGGCCAGCCTGGCGATATTTTGGATTTCGCAGGCTGGTTTTGTTTTTAAAACCCCATTTGGAAAAATTATCTACGTCGACCCTTATTTAACTGACTATGTGGAACGCAGCCTGCCGGAATATGGTTTAGGCTTTAAACGTATTATGGGGAAGACCATCGAAGCCCATGAAGTTGAAGCCGATCTCGTGCTCAGTACTCATTCGCACCAGGATCATTTTGATGCTGATGCTGTGCCTGTTTTGTTGAATAACCCTCGCATACATTTCGTAGGGGCTCCCGACTGTCGCGAGTTGTACGAACAATGTGGCGTACCTACTAATCGTTATACAATCCTGCATGAGGGCGAAACTTTAGATTATGGAGATTTCACTGTCACCGGTGTCTTTGCTGATCATGGTGAACAGACTCCGGATGCTTTGGGGATCTTGTTGGATTTTGGAGGGATTAAGGTATGGCAGGTGGGTGATACCGCCTACCGTCCGGACAAGTGGCAAGACCTTTTCCAGCTAGGTGTTGATGTCCTCTTGCCGCCGATCAATGGAGCGTTTGGCAACCTGAATGGGAGGGAAGCCGCCATGCTGGCGCGCGATGCTGGAGTAAAAATGGCAATCCCCTGCCATTTCTGGATGTTTGCTTTACATTATGGCAATCCGATGGAATTTTTAGAAGCCTGTAAGGAGCTTGCTCCAGATGTGCAGCCATACATAATGACCCAGGGCGAACGCCTGATTTTCACAAAACAACTCATCCCATAGGGAGTAGAGGAGCTAGATTCAATGACTTATAACGCTTACAGTTTAGACGGAAAATTGGTTTTAGTCACCGGAGGAGGAACAGGAATCGGGCGCGGCGTGGCGTTGGAACTGGCTCGGCAGGGGGCTGATGTGGCTTTGAGTTATGCCAGCAGCGCCAAGGGCGCCCTGGGAGCGGTTGAAGAGATCCAGGGCATGGGCCGCCGGGCAATTGCCATTAAGGGCAACCTGAGCGAAGTCGCCGAATGCCGGCGGGTGGTGGACGAAGCAGCAGCTTTCCTGGGTGGTTTGGATGGGCTGGTGAACAATGCCGGAATTACTGCGACGGTTGATTTCCTGGATGTGACGGAGGAGTTGTTTAATCGCATTTACTTCACTAATATCCGTGGTGAATATTTCTGTTGCCAGCAGGCTGTGCCGTATATCATAGAGCGCGGGCGCGCCTTGAAAATTCAATATCCAGAGAGGTCATGGGCAGGTGGCAGCATCGTTAATATGTCATCGGTTCATGGAGCAGTAGGTTTCGCAGGGCACTCTGTTTACGCCGGTACTAAGGGTGCTATTAACGCTTTTAGTCGCGAGCTCGCTGTTGAGCTGTGTCCGCAACATATACGTGTCAATGTGCTGGCTCCTGGTTCAATCGAGGTGCCCAGTTATTTTACAGCTGATCCGAGTTACACGCGCGCGATTGGCGACAGCATGGTTCCCTGGGGGCGAGTGGGTCTGCCGGAGGATGTAGGCTATCTGGCAGCCTTCCTGGTTTCGGATGCCGCGGAATTCATGACCGGGCATGTGCTTTACTTTGATGGCGGCCTTACCGCCAAGATGGCCATCCCCTATACACCCGCCAAAGGCGAGCGCTAGCCGGAGGAACACCCATTGGCAATTTACACCCATTTTCGCGGGTTTGATCTGACCCATCGGATCGCCAAAATAGAACGCGCCTTCCGGCGCGAGCCGCTGACCTCTGCCGAAGAATTTCCTGTACTTATTAATGCCCCCTGTTATTTCTCTTTCGGTAGCCGCGATAAACCCCGCGACTATTACACCAATCCTGCCAGCATGTTAGCCTACCAGACCCATGGCTATGAGACCCACTTGAGCCGCGTTCAGGATGATACGGTACCCTATTTCATGCCCTGGTTTGGCACGGGTGTACTGGCTTCGGCTTTTGGCGCGCCGGTGCACCAGCCGGATAACCCCGCTGATGATCCTGCTGTCCTGGAATCACGTATCAAATGCCCAGGCGACATTGTTCGCTTGAAACTTCCTGATCCTGAGCGGGATGGCTGGATGCCGCGCGTCTTGAAAACCATCGATTATGCGGTAACCTATGGCGAAATGCCGGTGGGTCTGACCGACATGCAAGGCCCGCTTGATACGGTGGGCATGCTTTGCGGCCAGGCACAGCTTTATAAGTGGATGTATAGCGAGCCGGCTATGATCCACGACTTATTTGATATCGTCACCGAAGCCTTTATCCAGTGGGTGAAAGTGCAGAAACAGCATATAGGTGAGCCCTTGGAACGCAGCAATGGGCTGCAAGGAGCATTTTCTCCCGGCTGCGGGGTTTGGGAATCAGATGATGACCTGGTATTGATCGACTCCGATTTGTATCGTGAATTTGTTGTCCCGTATGTGTCCCGTATCTTTGATACCTTCAACGGCGGTAGCATCCATTTCTGTGGCAGCGGTGTCCAACACCTGGATACGTTTCGGACCGTGAGCAACCTGCGTGTGATCAATAACTCACCTCTGGGGAACTTCGCGGCCTTCACCCGTCTGGCGCGCAGTCTGGCTGGTGAGGTCACCCTGCAGATCCAGGATGCCGCTCCAGTGGATGTCGAAGGTTATTATGCCAATCTGTTTGCCGAAGTTGATGATTTCCGCGGTATGATGCTGGCGACCTTTGTGTTGGATAACGCTGGTATGGATGGCGCAGGGGGCTATGTGCCGGTAGAATGGGACGCATTTCAAACTTCAAACCGTATTGTTGCTAGTATCCGGAATACGATTGCCAGGCGCCTGGCTGGCGAAGATACCCGTCCGGTCGGCTCTGAAGCTGGATCCGGGTCTGTGGCAATTGAGCAATCGGCGTCTAGGCTAGTGGTTACTCAGTCAGAATTCAACCCACAGCAGCAGGCTGCTCTGGAGCGTGTAAGGGATAACCTGATCATTTTCGACCAGGACGAAGTAAAGCAAGCAGTGCAGGCAGCGCTCAAACTGGAGATACGACCTTTTGATATTATCCTGCAAGGCCTGGCGCTGGGCATGCAGGAGGTAGGTCGCTTGTACGAATTGGGTGATTATTTTCTACCCCAACTGGTGATGGCGGGTGCTACCATGCAGGCTGCAATGGGCGTGCTGCAGCCCAGCTTGCAAGGTTCCGGCGGTACAGCGGCAATCTCCAAAGGCAAGGTTATCCTGGGCACTGTAAAGGGTGACTTGCACGATATTGGCAAGAACCTGGTACGAACCATGCTGGAAGGCGCCAGTTTTGAGGTGATTGACCTGGGTGTGGATGTTCCTCCCCAAAAATTTGTCGAAGCTGCTAAATCTCACGGCGCCCAATTGGTTGCCCTTTCTGCATTGCTAACCACTACCTTGCAAGGTATGCAGCAGACTGTGGAGGCTTTGAAAGCTGCTGGCCTGGCTGGATGTGTTCGGGTGATGATCGGCGGTGCGCCAGTCAGCCGAGAATATGCCGACCAGATCGGTGCCGAAGGTTACGCCGCCAGCGCGGTAGGAGCGATTGCCGAAGCTGAGCGTCTGCTTGGTTATGGTAATGTTTGAAAGTTGATTTTTTCATATTCAGGAGACTGCTTTGTCAATCCGAATTTACCCATCCACCTACAAAGACCAGCCGTCACTAACCATCGAAAGCGAGCTCCTGCGGGCTCAATTCTTACCTGAGATTGGGGCGAAGATGGCTTCGCTGGTATATAAACAGCGCAATTTTGAGTTACTGGTTCAGAGACCAGGGGGAAAATATCTAATCCAGCGGTTCGATGGGGTCTATACCGACGGAGAATGCTCCGGATTCGATGATATGTTTCCCACCATCGATACCTGTTTCTACGATCGTTATCCCTGGGAAGGTATCAAGATGGCCGATCACGGTGAAGTGTGGAGCTTGCCTCACACCTTCGAATTGGAAGGTGACAGGCTTCATTTCAAGGTAAATGGAATTCGTTTCCCATATTGCCTGGAAAAATGGGTCTCTTTTATCGCGCCGAATATTTTACACCTGGAATACCAGCTGACCAATCTTACCCCGTATAATTTGGACTTTGTCTGGGCTGGGCATATGATGTTCAACCTGGAAGAAGGAGTTGAACTTTCCTTACCGAAAGGAGTGCGAAAAATCTCGCATACATTTGGGATCGGAGCGGAAATTGCTCATTATGGTGATGTGTTGGACTGGCCAATTTCCACGCTGTCAGACGGTACCACGCGCGACTTTCGCCACATTCGCCCTAAGAGCACCTGCCTGGCAGATAAATATTACATAAAAGGTCGCATGCCAGAGGGTTGGTGTGGTTTAAAATACACAAATAGTAATTTTTCTTTAGCGCTATCATTTCCGAACGAGACTGTACCATACCTGGGCGTGTTACCCAACGAAGGCGGCTGGCAAGACCTTTACAACATTTTCCTTGAACCCTGCACAGCAACCTTTGATCGACCAGATATTGCCCGATATCGCGGCGAATGCTCCACGATAAAGGGTAACTCGATCTACACTTGGTATTTGAATATCAGCCTGGCTGAAGGGGTTGACTTCCAGCGGATAAACTCTACTGGTCACTTTGAATTAGGCGAACCATGAACGCGAGAGACCGATTGTTAAGGGTTTTGCGCCACGAACCGGTCGACCGTGTACCGGTAGCTCCATTTATTTATTACAACGCGATTTATGAAATGTTCGGATATAAGCCAAGAATGGCGACGTATTTTAACCCACCCGATTTCGACCCGATTGAAAAGTTCGTTGAATATTGCGATTATTTTGGCTTTGATGTCCTCCACGTATTGGGAAGTGTATGGGATATGTGGGTAGGAAATACGACATACGACCAGGGATTTTTGAGTACGAATGAAAATTGGGATGTACAGGTTGATGACCAGTACAAAGGCGATGACGAACTCCTGCGTACTGTCAAGATCAGTACACCGGGTGGTAACCTGCAGCACATCGAGAAGCATTCCCGCACTTCCGAATATCTGATTGTGTCAGGAACACAAGAGTACTTGATCAAGACGCCTCACGACTTTGAACTATTGCGCCGTTATGCCCCTGCAGCCGATTGCATGGACACAAGCCTGATCAGCCGCGCCCGGCAGGCTACCGGCGATAAGGGCTTGGTGACGGCCAACACCCATGGTACTTTCAATATATTGGGATTATTTCGAAAATTAGAAGATGTGTTGACTGACCCAATCCTGGATCCGGTTTTTTATCAGGAGATGGTAGATTATTTCTCACCACGCCTGGTTGTTAGGGCGAAAAAGATGCTCGAAGCCGGTGCAGATGTCATCGAAGTGGCTGCGCATTGGACCGGTCAGGTGGGGCCGCGTATATTTTCAAAATATATTTTCGAAAATGAGAATCGACTGGTACGCGCTATCCATGAATTAGGTGGGCTGGTGATTTACCACAATTGTGGTGATGCTGCCCGTATCATGCGCTATTATAATGATTTGGAGATAGATTGTTGGGGTTATCTGACGCCCCCGCCCTATGCGGACGTCGTCCTTGAAGAGGCGCTGGCGACGCTGCGCCCTACGCTGACATTACGCGGCAACATTGACCAGGTGAATTTCTTAGTGACAGCGACACCTCAACAGGTACGTGAAAATGTACGTCAGGTGTTGGAGACAGTCAAGCCGCGAGGTAATTGGATCCTATCGACAACTGACTTTTGCTTCGATGGTACACCCTATTCGAATATTCGCGCTCTCGCTGAAGCCGGGATGGAATTTGGAAATTTCAATTAATTGAATAATACATGCTCGAGGCTCTTTTGGGCATATACTTATTAACGAAACAAGTATCCAGGCAGACTCATATCTTGCGTGTCCTATGCCTGGCAGGCTAACAGTATTCCCTGCTTTTATCTGCCTTTGTTTTAAAAAGCGTCAGGCATATGTCTAATTGCAGCATCTTGTTGATAATATCCATGCTGGAAAACAGACAAAATCTCAGGATATTACTTTCCCATCGACAATTTGCGGAGTACGGCCATCCGTTCCAGGGGCGAATTTCATTACCTCGATCACAAAGCCAACCATCTCTTCAGAGCCGAAATTCATCCAATGCGTCCCAGGTCGGATGCCTGAGCCGTGTTGGGCAGGCAAGATATCGTGATGGGCGAGATGTTCCTGAACGGGTTCGAGTTCATCCACATTGAAGCGGATATGGTGGATCCCGCCGCCTTTTTCTTTCAGGAAGTCAGCCCAGATGCTCCGACCTGTCATGGGTTGGATCAATTCCAGCTCGACTGGACCCAGCTCAGTAAATGCCATCCGTGCAGTGAAGTCGCCTGGTTCTGTATAATAAAAACGTTCAATATCGCTGCGTCCTTCGGGCGGCCAATCGATGATTCGAAATGGGCCAATGCCAAAAATTTCTGCCAGATGCTTTGTGGCGCGGTCGAGATCAGCGACCACCACCCCGATTTGTACGAACTTGTTAAATATTTCTTTGGGGGATTCGAACAGTTGGGATTCGCTCATTGGAGGCTCCTTTTGTCAACAGTTACCAGTTAACTGTAGTATAATTTTATCACTAAATTGATCGTATGAATTAAGTTTTGCCACCCATCTCCGTCTCTCTGTATTATGCATTGAGGAGCATTTCTATGGATCCAGCTGTTGAAATACATTTGCCCCTACCCAAGGATCAGGCTCTAAACTTGTACCGCACGATGCTACTAATCCGTTATTGCGAAGAGCAATTGGTTAAAAGTTATGCGCGGGGAGAGATCCCTGGAGGAATGCACACCTATATTGGTGAGGAAGCTGTGGCTGCTGGTGTTTGCGCCAACCTGCGCCATGATGACGCTGTATTCAGCACACACCGCGGGCATGGGCACGCCCTGGCAAAAGGCATGTCGCCTGAAAAGCTCATCGCTGAAGTTCTGGGTAAAGCCACAGGTTCCAGTGCTGGGCGGGGTGGAAGCATGCATCTTTTTGCTCCTGAAGCAGGTTTCTATGGCACCTCTGGTATCGTCGGGCCGAGTATTCTGCTTGCCAGCGGAGCTGGATACGCTGCCAAGCTTGCTGGAAATGACCGGGTGGGGGTTGCCTTCTTCGGGGATGGCGGTAGCAATAATGGCGCTTTTCATGAAGGAATCAATATGGCAACTGCCTGGCAGCTGCCGGTGCTCTTTGTTTGCGAAAACAATCTTTATGCCACTGAAGTTGCCTTCAGCAATGCCAGCAAGATAACCGATATAGCGGGGCGGGCTGCGGGTTATGGATTACCCGGCGTGGTAGTGGATGGAAACGATGTGCTGGCGGTTTACTTGGCAGCTAATGCAGCCGTACAGCGAGCTCGGGCTGGGGAAGGCCCAACCCTGCTGGAATGCAAGACTTACCGGACTCGTGCCCACTCTGAGGGCATGCGTGATGTCGGGTATCGTACGACGCAGGAAGTGGATAGCTGGAAAGCCCGGGATCCTATCCATCTGTGGAAGAACCATTTATTACAGCAGGATGAGGCCAGCGAAGCGGAATTAAGCGCTCTGGAAGTAGAAGTGTTTAAACAAGCCGAGGACTCAGCTCAATTTGCCCGGCAAAGCCCCATGCCGGACCCAACTACCGTTTATGATCATCTTTATTCCCAAGAGGTGCAACATGCCTGAGATGACCTTTACCGATGCGGCCCGCGCTGGCCTTGCCGAAGAAATGGCCCGCGACCCGCTGATCTTTGTGGTTGGAGAGGGGATTGGCCCCCGCGGCGGTAACTTTAACACTACCGTTGGCTTGCACGAGCTATATGGAGATATGCGCTTGCGCGATACTCCCATCAGTGAGCGCGGCTTTACCGGTCTCTGCACTGGCGCAGCTGTGTTAGGCGCTCGTCCGGTAGTGGATTTTATGTTCCTGGATTTTGAGCTAGATGCCCTGGGCGAGATTATCAACCAGACCAGTCGCCTTCGCTGGATGAGCAATGGTCAAGTCAATGTGCCGATTGTGATTCGCGGAGGGGTAGGGGTGGCTTCCACCGGCCCCCATCATTCTGCCAATTTGTTCTCTGTTTTCATGCATATCCCCGGCTTGTATGTGGTTACGCCAGTCTTTCCAGCTGATGCCAAGGGTTTATTGAAAACTGCTATCCGCAGCAATGACCCGGTCATCTTCCTGGAACATAAAAAGCTGCTAAAGCTGAAAGGTCCGGTCCCGGACGGCGAATACCTTGTGCCTTTTGGCAAGGCAGCAGTCGTCCGTTCTGGAACTGATGTGACTGTGGTTGCCATATCCTTTCCGGTTATTGAAGCATTAAGCGCTGCACGGATGTTGGAAGCTGACGGTATTTCGGCTGAGATTATTGACCCGCGCACCCTGGTGCCTTTGGATATCGATACGATTCTGGAATCAATCGCCAAAACACACCGCCTGCTGATAGTGGACGAGGATTATGGTCCCTGTGGAGCCGCAGCTGAGATAGCTGCCCAGGTGATGGAGCGTGCCTTTTACGAGTTGGATGCGCCGGTGCGGCGTTTGAACGGTGCCTTTATCCCAGCCCCTTATAGCCCTCCATTGGAAGCGGCAGTTGTGCCAAACGCAGCTCGCATTGCCCAGGCTGTTCGTTCGCTTATCCAGGAATGAGGTCAGGAGACGATCATGGCTTATGAAGTCACACTACCCCGCCTTGGTTGGGATATGGAAGAAGGCAGTCTGGCTGTCTGGATTAAAAAAGACGGTGAATTTGTAAAGAGCGGCGAGCTGCTCTTTACGGTAGAAGGCGACAAAGCTGTACAGGAGATTGAAGCCCTGGACACTGGCTACCTGCGCATCTTGCCGGATGGCCCGCAGCCGGGGGTCAAGGTCCCGGTGGGTACCCTGTTGGGATTTCTTGTTCCGGAGAACGAGAGAGATTCCTTTGTGTTCCCTGGCGGTGTCTCGGCTTCAACTTCAATGGCTACCGCTGATCGAGTCACCAATCCTGTTGTGGATCTTCGAGCAGCCATAACATCAGAAGGGGAAGGTGTTCTGCCTGTTGCGGAGGATGCGAAACCACGACGAGTTTATATCAGCCCGTATGCCAAACGCCTAGCGCAGGGTCTGGGCGTGGACTGGCAAAGCCTGAAGGGCAGTGGGCGCGCTGGGCGGATCATGGCCGCAGATGTCGAAAAGGCTGCCACAGCCCCACTTGTTGCCCCAAAACTGGCCGGGATTGCGTCTTCGTTGACTACCTCCATCCCGCCTCAGGCGATACCTGAGTCAGTTACCCGCCAGCCAATGAGCCAGACTCGCAAGAAGATTGCCGAGCATATGGCAACCAGCGCGCATACCGTTGCTCCAGTGACCTTGACAGCGGAAATAGATGCCACCGAGCTGGTGGGGCTACGCAAACAACTCAAAGCCGATGCGGCGCTGGGTGGTCTCCCGCTGCCTTCGTATAACGATATGCTGGCGAAGATTGTTGCCCAGGCGTTGTTGGAACACCCGCACATGAACGCTCAGATTGTGGGAGATGAGATTTTGTACTCCAATACCGCCCATATCGCGGTGGCGGTCGATACCGAGCGCGGTTTGCTGGTGCCTGTACTGCGCGATGTGCAAGCCAAAAGCCTGCGCCAGGTGGCGCGCGAAGCGGCTGCGCTGATCGAAAAGACCCGGCAGGGGACGATCGCTTATGCCGATCTGCAAGGAGCAACCTTTACGATCACCAATCTTGGGATGTTTGAGATTGAAGCTTTTACCCCCATCATCAACCTGCCGCAATGCGCGATTCTTGGCGTTGGGCAGATTATCGCCAAACAGGTGGTCACCGATGCCGAGCTGGAAATGGTCGAAATTCGCCAGCGCATGGTACTCAGCCTGACTTTTGACCATCGTTTAGTCGATGGAGCGCAAGCTGCGCGCTTCCTGCAGCGGATTAAACGCCTGGCGGAAAGACCGTATGTGTGGCTAGTGGGGTCGTAATAAACAAGACTTAGAGCAATAAGAAAGCCGGTCTGGGTAGGATGCTGCTCCGACCGGCTTTTTGCTTAATGAAGCAATGCCAGTGGTTCTTCGATCCACTCTGCAAGGGTCTTGAGGAATTCAGCGCCGCGAGCGCCATCTACCACACGGTGGTCGAAGGAGACGCTTAGTGTCAGCATAGGCTGTACGGCGGGCTGCCCGTTCAGGGCTACTACACGATCTGCGATGCGTCCTACAGCCAAAATAGCCGCCTGGGGCGGGTTGATCATGGCATTAAAGGCATCTACATCATACATGCCCAGATTGCTGATCGTAAACGTGCCTCCTTGCAGGTCTTCCAGGCGCAGCTTTCCAGCCCGGGCGCGTTCTACCAGGTCCATGCGCGCCATGGCGATCCGGCTTAGTTCGAGCAGGTCAGCCCGGTGTATTACCGGAACGACTAACCCATCCTCGACCGCTACTGCCAGGCCAATATTGATTTCTGGCATTCGTAGCAGCTTGCCATTATGGTATTGGGAGTTAACACTGGGGTGTTTAGCCAACGCCGCGGCGCACAAGCGCACCAGCAGGTCGGTAACTGTAATCTTGTTTTCGCTCTGTGCCTGAGCCTGCGCCCGCCAGGAGACCAGGCGGCTGGCATTGACTTCGCGTACCAGGTAAAAATGGGGCGTGGCCGGCCAACTGGCCGAAATACGCTCGATCATGCGCGCCCAGGTCGTACTTATAGGGAGCTCTGTGGGGGTTACGCTGATGGGTAACGGTGAAACTGCTGCTGCAGGGCTTGTGGGAGGAGAAGCTGCGCGGGCAGACAGGACATCCGCGGTCAGGATCGCTCCATCCGGCCCGCTGCCTCGCAGGCCAGTCAGCTCCAGCCCACTTTCTTTAGCCAGGCGGCGCGCCTTTGGAGAAGCCAGAATCCGTCCCGGCTGAATAACCAGCTCTGGGCGATTGACATTGTCTAGATAGGCTAATACGTCCGCTTTCTCAATCCGCCGCCCGCTGTAAGGTTTGATCTGGCTAGGTTCCAGGTGGTTTTCGGCGGCTATCCGGGCTGCCAGCGGGCTGATAGAGAGTGGCGCCATGGCAGTGAGGTGACTTGGCGTGAGCGCTGAGGAGGGCTCAACATGGGTCACCTGCGAAGCAACAGCAATTTCACCAGATTCATCCTGGATCACAGCAATGACCCTAGTGACCGGAATATCATCACCTTCCTGGGCAGAGATCTGGGTCAGCCAGCCGGACGCGGGTGCCTCAATCTCTACGGTAGCTTTGTCGGTCTCCACTTCCATCAGAGGCTCGCCTTTTTCTACCCGTTCGCCGGACTTCTTGATCCAACGCACCAGCTTGCCTGAATCCTGCGACATTCCCAAAACTGGCATGATCACATCGGTGTACTTGCTCATATTATAGTTTCTCGCAAAGCAGCTTAGCCATTGCAAGTACTGTGTCCGGGGTAGGCACAGTCTGGTCTTCCAGGGCGGGGGAGAATGGCACAGGTACATTGAAGGCACCCATGCGCTTCACTGGCGCATCCAGGTAATAGAATGCCCCATCAGCAATAATTGAGGCCAGTTCAGCGGTGACACCGTAGCGCTCGTAGCCTTCGTCGAGAACGATCGCCCGCCCGGTTTTCTTGGCCGATTCAATCAGGGCCTGTGCATCCAATGGAACTGTGGTGCGTGGGTCGATCACTTCGGCACTGATCCCGATGGTCGCCAGTTTTTCGGCGGCACCTAAGGCTACTTGCACCATACTGCTGGTTGCCACCAGAGTGATATCTGTACCAGCGCGCTTGATATCTGCCACGCCGAAGGGGAGTGTGTACTCCTCCACTGGCACCAGACCTTTCATCTGCCAACTCAGCTTATCTTCAATAAAAACCACCGGATGTTCGTCGCGAATGGCGGTCTTGAGCAAGCCTTTGGCATCGTAAGGTGTGGCAGGCAGAACTACTTTCAAGCCGGGGATATGGCTGGGCCAGGCTTGCAGGCTCTGGCTGTGCTGAGCTGCAGCCCGACGGGTGGCGCCTAAGGTAGTTCGGAATACGATCGGTACCTTGAGCTTGCCGCCGGACATGTAATGTACTTTAGCGGCTTGATTGGCAATGGCGTCCATCACCAGACCCAGGAAATCGCCAAACATGATATCCACTACGGGGCGCATACCGGTCATAGCGGCGCCCACACCCAGGCTGCAAAAACCAGGCTCTGAGATAGGTGCATCGATCACTCGCTGGGTGCCAAATTCATCCACCAGGCCCTGCAGCACCTTGAATGGTGTACCGGCTTCAGCTACATCTTCGCCAATGATGAATACGTTTGGATCGCGGCGCATCTCCTCTGCCAGAGCATCGTGCACAGCCTGACTAAGGGTAATTTCTTGCATTGTAAGCTCATCAAAAGGTGTGTTTCTCGGATTGGGGCGGTTGATCTCAAGCATAGACATTATCGTATACCTCTCGGGCATCCGGGTAGGGAGTGTTCAGGGCAAACTCCACTCCCTGGGCGATCTCCTCACCGACTTTGTGTTCGATCGCTGTAAAAATTGAAGCAGGAATGGCCTTTTGCTCGCTCAACCAGGCGCTCATCAATTTAATTGGATCGCGATCTGTGTGCCAGCGTTCTTCTTCTTCCTTGGAACGGTAATAGCCCCGGTTAATATCACCCACATGATGCCCATAATAACGATAAGTATCACAGATCAAGAAGCCTGGGCCTTCACCAGCGCGGGCTCGCCTTACCAGCTCCTGTGCTGCAAGATAAACGCTTCGAATATCCTGCCCATCCACCTCTGCCACCGGAATGCCAAAGGCAGCCGGACGGTCGCGCAATTCGCCAGCTAAGGTTTCTCTGAAATAGGTGTATTCGGAATAGTGGTTATTTTCGCACACATAAATCACCGGCAGCTTCCAAAGGGCGGCCATATTCATCACTTCGTATACCAGACCTTGCCCCATGGCGCCCTCACCAAAAAAAGCCACAC
>Ga0105107_10001579_pt1 | contig 14805 bp, 11 predicted proteins | sample PPLLaktember2015_6_FD_79335 | JGI IMG/M metagenome (GOLD analysis project Ga0105107, IMG submission 79335) | Freshwater sediment microbial communities from Prairie Pothole Lake near Jamestown, North Dakota, USA - PPLs Lake P8 Core (1) Depth... | ecosystem: Environmental > Aquatic > Freshwater >...
AATGATTGACGCCATGACAACACATGGCGCTGATTCATTTATCGGGCGGCTTGCATGTTCCCTTCAGGGAGCGACCGATACGACTTTTTATATAATTGCCGTATATTTTGGATCAGTAGGCATAAAAAACACACGCCACGCAGTGGGCTGCAGTCTGCTGGCTGACCTTGCCGGGGCAATAACGGCAATACTTGTAGCATATATGTTCTTCGGGTAATAAAAGCATGAAGGCTTAATGGCACAAAGGCGTAAAGGCAATTCATTGATTCAGTGGAAATGACAAATAACTTTTACTATAATACTGAAACATATCAGCTTACTGTTAAGGATTTAACAGTTGAAGGGGAAATCGCTAATCCGGGTAAAGTTGATTTTTCAGCTTTTCCGAAACACTCCGTTATTGTAAAAGAGACTCTCCTCGGTTCAGCCGGGAAAGATAAATTCGTCGGGGCCTACAGATACGACGGTTATTCCCTGTTCGATATTCTAGAAAATCGTGTTGTTCAGAAGGCAAATTGTGAGGAATTCGGTCGGGTAATCGATATGTACATTGAAATAGAAAATCAAAAGGGAGAGAGAGTTGTATTCAGCTGGGGAGAGATCTATTATCCGGTTAACCTGCACAGGATTTTGATTGCTGATGGCGTTTCTAGGATTGTTCCAACGAAAACAAAGGATCTCTGGGATCTTCCTGCTGAAAGCAGAATAGTTGCCGGGAATGATCTGATAACAGAGAGGAATATTTCATCACCGGTGAAAATCACAGTCAGATCTTTTCCAAAATCTTTTAGGGTCGTAAAAGGATTATCTCCGATGTTTTCGGAACAGATTAGACTTTTCGGCCAGAGCAGTTTTATTGATTCAATAGCTGATTATCCTCCTGGCATAAAAGAGGTGACTTATGGCAGTGTCTTTTACGGAAGAGGCAGAGGCATCCACAGCACCGAACCATTTACCGGATTTATGCTGAAAGAAATTCTGAAAGGAACTTATCCCTTTACCAGAGAGTCGTTGCAGCTGGGTATTTTATCTGTTGCCGCTCAGGATGGATACAGATGTGCACTGTCATATTCTGAGTTATTCAACCGGAATGACCAGCAGGAATTTCTCCTGGTAAAAACCGGGAACGGTGAAGATGGAGGCCTTTTCAGAGTTTTCCCTGCCTGTGATTTCTTTTCCGACAGGGCTGTAAAATCAGTCAACGAAATTCATCTGGGATTTTAATCAGATTATAATGCCATGAGTGCAGTAGTTGTTTCTCTGTTAGTCCTTATCAGCATTATCCTGATTGTAATTCTTACAACCAGGCTAAAGCTTCATGCATTCATTTCACTCTTTATTGTTTCCCTTTTGCTTGCCTTTGCTGTACTTCCGGCCGACACAATAATAAAAACAATAAAGGAGGGATTTGGCACTACCATGGCTACAATCGGCTTCCTGATAATTTTCGGGGCCATGATCGGAATAACTCTCGATAAAACCGGAGGAACATTAAGCATAGCAGGCTATATCCTGTCAAAAACAGGGGAGAAGAGGAGCGCTGCTGCTATAGGAATTACAGGGTTCATAACAGGATTACCAATATTTTGTGATTCGGGATTTATTATCTTGAGCGGTCTGGCAAAATCGTTCAGCAGGAAATCGGGTTTGGCAATGCCTTTTATGGCTACTGTTCTTGCATGTTCACTTTATTCGGTCCATTGCCTTATCCCTCCCCATCCGGGAGCTCTTGCAGCAGCCGGAATGATCAATGCAAATATAGGCTACCTTGTTCTGATCGGAATTTTGTTTGCCATTCCCGGAGCGACTGCCGCATATTTCTGGAGCAGATGGATCACTAAAAAGAAAAACTATGCTAATACCTTTGTAAATGAAGATGTTGAAAAAGTTATTTCAAATGATCTGCCACCGGTTTTCCTTTCATTCCTTCCAATAGTTGTACCGCTTCTGCTTATCACAATCAAATCCCTTGCCGGACTTTTTGATAAAACCGGAGAGGGACTTATATCAAAAATATTTTATTTTCCCGGAGAACCTGTAATCGCTTTATTTACAGGAGTTGTTTTTTCACTTCTCCTCCTCAGAAAAAAAATAATTGCCGAAGTAAATTCTGTTTTTTCTGAGGCAATAGTCAAAGCAGGACCGATACTTATCATCACAGCCGCTGGAGGGATGTTCGGAATGGTAATCAAATCAAGTGGTATCGGAGAGACAATAGGAGAATTCCTGACCGGAACAAGCATCGGCCTTCTGATCCCATTCCTGATTGCTGTCATAATGAAGACTGCTCAGGGATCATCGACTGTGGCAATCATTACCACTGCCTCATTCGTTCTGCCAATGCTGCCCATGCTAAACCTCGAATCCGAATGGGGCAGGCTGCTTACAATGCTGGCTATGGGCTCAGGTTCAATGATTGCTTCTCATGCTAATGATTCCTATTTCTGGGTTGTGACGAATTTCGGAGAGATTAAAGTTAATGATGCGTTAAAAGTGTACACTTCTTCAACAGTGGTAATGGGAATTACAGTATTTGCATGTGTCTGGATCTTATCATTGTTTGTTTTGTAAAATGACAGAATATGAATAACAGGCAATTTGCCGAACAGATCTTTATGGCCGGTGTCGGGAGCGTTCTTCCTGAAAAGCTGATAACAGGTTTAATGAAGCTCGAGGGGTCACTCCTTATAATTGGTGAGCACAAACTGGAGCTCGGCAGCATCAGGAACATCTATGTAATTGGAGCCGGCAAAGCCAGCGCGGCAATGGGACATTATGTTGAAACTATCCTGGGGAGCCGGATAGCCGGCGGACATATTGTTGTCAAATATGGATACTCCTGTAAACTGAAAAGGATCGCAGTTGCCGAAGCCGGACATCCTGTCCCTGATTCAAACGGATTTAAAGCCACTGAAGAAATAATAAGGATCTCCGAAAAAGCTTCGGAGAACGACCTTGTGATCTGTCTTATATCCGGCGGAGGCTCTGCTCTTATGGCCGATCTGCCGCAAAACCTTCTGCCTGAAGAGCTCTATATTGTTAATAACCTTCTTATCCGCTGTGGTGCAACAATAAATGAAATAAACTGCGTAAGGAAACACCTCTCACGGGTAAAAGGGGGACAGCTCACACGGATCGTGAATCCGGCACAGCTTGTCACTATCATCATTTCTGATGTGGTTGGCAATCCGCTTGAGGTGATTGCTTCAGGACCGACGGTACCCGATTCATCAACATTCAGCGACGCCCTTAATATTATTGAAAAGTATAACCTGACCACTGATATTACATCAGGTGTTTTGAATTACCTGAAAGAGGGGTCGCTTGGAAATCATCCTGAAACTCCCAAACCCGGCGATCCTCTTTTTTCGGGCACATTGAATATTCTTGCCGGAACAAATCAGATTGCTCTTAATGCAGCAAAGAGTCATGCTTCGGGTCTGGGATTCAAAACATATATTATCGATTCTGAACTGCATGGAGATGTGGAAAACATCTGCGAATCTGTTTTAAATACTGCCATGTCATTTAAAAACAATAATGAAATCCCAAAACCAGTCTGCCTTTTATATGGAGGCGAGACTACAATAAAAGTAGGCGCAGAGGGTATTGGCGGCAGAAACCAGCATCTGGCTTTATCAGCGGCAGTAAGGCTCAGGAATATATCGTTCATAACTTTGCTTTCAGCAGGAACTGACGGCACTGACGGGCCAACCGATGCTACCGGTGCAGTTGTTGACTCTGATACGATTCGCCGCGCACTCTCTCTTAATGAAGATCCTGAAAAGTATATTTATGAGTACGACTCATATAATTTCTTTAAGCGTGTTGGCGGTCATATTGTAACAGGTCCCACTTTTACAAATGTTATGGATATGCTAATTGTATTGATAGAATAACCTGTTAATTGTTTTTGTTAATTTTGTTTGGTATTGGAAATTCATTCCTGTTTATTTATTTTGAACCACAATTATGAAAGCCCTTGTTCTTGAGGAATATAACACACTGGTTTACAAAGATGTCCCTGACCCGGTAATACTGCCTGGTGAAGTGCTTGTGAGGATTAAGGCCTGCGGTATCTGCGGATCGGATGTTCACGGACTTGACGGAAGCACAGGAAGAAGGATTCCTCCTTTGATTATGGGTCACGAAGCATCCGGGATCATTGAGGCAACAGGCTCTGAAGTTACCAAATGGAAAATTGGCGACAGGGTTACTTTCGATTCGACGATTTACCGGCTCGATGACTGGTATACCAGGGAGGGCAGGTATAACCTGAGCGACAACAGGGAAGTGCTCGGTGTTTCACCCGGAGATTACAGGCGCAATGGAGCTTTTGCTGAGTTTACAGCAATTCCGCAGCATATTCTTTACAGGATTCCTGATTCAGTAACTTTCGAACAGGCTGCTATGGTCGAAGCAGCTGCCGTTGCACTTCATGCAGTGAATATCTCCGGAATGAAGACCGGGGACAATTGTGCTGTCACCGGTGCTGGTTCAATAGGGATCTTTATCATAAAGCTGCTGGGAGTTGCCGGTGCCGGAAGAATAATAGCTGTTGATAATAATCCTTTAAAACTTCAGAACGCTCTGAAAAACGGAGCAGAACATATCTTTGAATCTGAGGACAAAAGTCTGGAAGAGAAAATAAAAGCAGTTACTGGTCAGAGGGGTGCCGATATCTCTTTTGAAGCTGCAGGAAAGAGCGAGACGGTGAATATGGCAGTTGATGCAGTAAGGAAAGGAGGAACGGTGGTACTTATAGGTAACACTTCAAAGGTTATTGAATTTCCCCTCCAGAAAGTTGTCACAAAAGAATTAAGGATTCAGGGAAGCTGTGCAATCAGGGGTGAATATGATGTTATTCTTAAATTGCTTGAAAATAAGAAACTAAGTGTTGATGATCAGATTTCAGCCATTGCTCCGTTATCAGAGGGGGCCATGTGGTTCGGCAGGCTTTACAGAAAAGAAGACAATCTGAATAAGGTTATCCTTGTACCATGATATTATAATAAAATGGCCGAAAGAATCTATAATATCTCGATAGCTGGCTGCGGAAAAGTCGCTCACCTGCATGCAAAAGCGATTCGTAATATTCAGAATGCCCGCCTTGCAGGAGTCTGGAGCAGAAGCCCGGAAACCGCGAAAGAATTTGCCTCACTTTACAAAACAAAAGCATATTCTGAGATTGCCCCGATGGTCCTTGAGAATGAAACTGACCTTGTTATCGTATGCACTCCTCATCCCTTTCATAAAGAACCTGCTGTTCAGGCTGCAGAAGCCGGAGCCAATCTCCTGGTCGAAAAACCTTTAGCCTCCGATCTTCGCGATTGTGATGCAATTATCAACGCCTGTAAAATAAGATATGTGAAACTTGGTGTTATAAGTCAGCGGAGATGGTATGCCCCGGTAATGAGAGTGCGGGAAGCTATCGACAAGGGAAAGATCGGAAAACCTGTTCTGGCAACAATTACAATGCTTGGCTGGCGCGATAAAGCCTACTACAATTCAGACGCCTGGCGCGGGACATGGAAACAGGAGGGCGGCGGAGTACTTGTCAATCAGTCGCCTCATCAGCTCGACCTTATGCTGTGGTTCATGGGAGAGGTGGAAGAGGTCTACGGGCAATGGAGAAATCTTAACCATCCTTTTATTGAAGTTGATGATACTGCCCTGGCGATAGTAAAATTCAAAAACGGCGCACTGGGAAATATACTTGTCAGCAACTCCCAGAAACCCGGTATTTACGGAAAGGTTCACATTCATGGTGAAAACGGAGCTTCAGTAGGTGTCCAGACTGATGGCGGAGCAATGTTTATTGCCGGCATGACAGGAGTTGCCGAACCGCCTGTGAATGACCTGTGGACAGTTCCCGGGGAAGAGAAAATGCTGAAAAAATGGGTAAAAGCAGATACTGAAATATTTAATAATTGCGATCCGACTGTTTACTATATGCAATGCCAGATTGAGGATTATATCCATGCTATAAAAAATGAGTCTGATCCTCTCGTTACAGGTGAGGATGGACGAAGAACCGTTGAACTCTTCAGTGCAATATATCGTTCAACACGTGATAATATTCCAATAAAATTTCCATTAAAGCCCGAACCGGGTTTTGATGGGAGAGGAACATAGTATTTATAGTAATGTTAATAGAGAATTACATCCCCCTGCCCCCTTCAAAGGGGGAATTAACCTTGAACCTTGAACCTTGAACCTTGAACCTGTAATTATGTCCGCCCCATATATAATTCTTATAGTAGTAGCAGGAGTAACATTACTCCTGTTAATGGTGCTTAAATTCAAACTAAATGCTTTTATAGCGCTACTTATTACATCGATAATTGTCGGTATAATGGCCGGGATGCCTTTGCAGAATATTTCTGCAAGTATCCAGGAAGGCATGGGAAGCACTCTGGGGTTTGTGGCAACAGTGGTCGGACTCGGAGCTATTTTCGGACAGATGCTTGAGAGCTCAGGAGGTGCGAAATCTCTCGCAAATTATCTTCTGAAAAAATTCGGAACCAATAGAGCATCATGGGCATTGATGCTGACAGGGTTTATTGTCGGGATACCTATTTTTCTTGATGTTGGATTCATTATCCTGGTACCTATAGTCTATGCTTTAACCAAAGATACAAAGCGCTCATTACTTTATTATGCGATCCCGCTTCTTGCGGGTTTGGCAGTGACACACACAATGGTACCGCCGACTCCGGGACCAATGGCAGTTGGAGAAATACTTGGCGTTGACCTTGGATGGGTGGTAATGATGGGTCTTATTGTAGGTCTTCCTACGGCTGTTGTTGCCGGTCCTGTCTTTGGAAAGTTTATTGCGGGGAAAATCTATTTACCTGCTCCTGATTTATTCCAGAATTCAGGGACCGAACCAGGCGATGACATTGAAAAAATGCCTTCCTTCGGAGTAATTGCGGTCATAATATTGACTCCTCTGCTGCTCATCATAATGAGCACATTTATCAAACTTGGAGTTGACAAAGGATGGATGAAAGACTCATTTTTAAGTGATATTCTGATTTTTATTGGCCATCCGTTTACCGCTCTTATACTTGCCACTCTCTTGTCTATTCTTTTATGCCTGAAAAGAAAAATGTCGGGCCAGACCATACTGGACCTTAGCACCAAAGCCCTCGGGCCGGCAGGTATAATTATCCTTGTTACAGGAGCAGGAGGGGTATTAAAGCAGATACTTGTTGACAGCGGTATTGGTAAAATGCTTGCAGAATCGCTGGCTGATTCTTCAATCCCTTTACTAGTTCTGGCATGGCTTCTATCAGCCCTTGTGAGAGTAACACAGGGATCTGCGACAGTCGCAATGATAACGGCGGCCGGTATAATGTCGCCGCTACTTTCATCGTTTAATCTTGACCAACCGAATATTGCACTGATCGTTATCGCAATTGCAGCAGGAGCTACTATCCTGTCGCATGTTAATGACAGCGGTTTCTGGATTGTAGGCAAATACCTTGGAATGAATGAAAAACAGACACTCCAGACATGGACTGTGATGGAAACCATAATTGCTGTAAGCGGGCTTATTTTTACTTTAATTTTATCTTTGTTTTTCAGATAATTTGAAATATGGAGCAAAAGCTTGAAAAGAATAGTATTAGTTTAATCCACAAGTAAATATATTATGAAGCTTAAATTTTTAGGAGCTGCCAGAGAGGTAACGGGAAGTAAAACTCTTTTAACAACTGAGTCAGGGAAAAGGATCCTTTTTGATTGTGGAATGTTCCAGGGCAAAGGCCTTGAAACAGACGGGATGAACAGGGACCTTGGCTTCGATCCTTCCCTTGTCGATCATATTATTCTCACGCACGCTCATATTGATCATTCCGGACTTATCCCGTATGTTTACAAACTGGGGTTCAGAGGATCGATAGTCTGTTCAAACGCCACGCGCGATCTTTGTTCGATCATGCTTGCCGACACAGCCTATATTCAGGAACATGATACAAAGACTTTCAACAAGCGACGGGCAAAGAAAGGGTTGCCTCTTGTTACACCTCTTTTCACTCAGGAAGATGCAAAAGAGGTTATGGCTCTTTTTATTGGTGTCCCCTATAATATGAACTTCAGGATCGATGATAAAATAAAGGTGAAGTTCACAAACACCGGACATATGCTTGGAAGCGGAGTGGCAAATGTGATGGTCACGGAAAACGGCCGGACAACCCGGCTGGCTTATACCGGCGATATCGGCAGGCCGACAAGCAGGATACTAGCTCCTCCAAAACCGTTTCCTCAGGCCGATTTTCTCATTACTGAATCGACCTATGGCGACAGGTTGCATAAAGATTTTTTTTCAGCTGATGAGGAGTTGCTGAAAACCGTTAACCATACCTGTGTTGATAAGGGAGGGAAGCTGATCATCCCATCGTTCAGTGTGGGGCGAACACAGGAGATCGTTTATTCTCTTAATAAATTCTTTAACCAGGGAAAGCTTCCGAGGGTTGAGATATTTGTCGACAGTCCGCTGGCAGTAAATGCCACTACTATATTCAGAATGCATCCCGAATGTTTCAATAAGGAGATATTAAAAGTCATGGAAACAGATTCCGACCCGTTTGGCTTTAACAGCCTGACTTATATTACGCGGCAGGAAGATTCCAAAAAATTGAATGACTCTAAAAAACCATGCATTATTATTTCAGCTTCAGGTATGATGGAAGCCGGCCGTATAAAGCATCACCTTGCAAATAATATCTCAAATCCGCAAAATACAATTCTGATTGTAGGCTATTGTTCGCCTGCAACACTTGGAGCCAGGATCGCCAGAGGAGATAAAGAGGTGTCGATTTTCGGTACTGTTTACAGGGTAAATGCTGAAGTACGAAATATCGATTCATTCAGTGGGCACGGCGATTATAATGAAATGATGGATTTTCTCAGCTGCCAGAATAAAAACGAACTTCAGAAAACATTCCTTGTCCACGGAGAATATGAAACACAGGTAAAATATTCAGCACGTCTTCAGGAATCTGGATTCAATAATATCCAGATACCCTCGATGAGGCAGGAATATGTTATATAAATTTCCCCTTAGAAGAGGGATGTAAATGCAATTATAATCAAGAACTTACACAGAGATCACGGAGAAGTCACAGAGTTCCACCGAGGAAAAGCTCTGTGGATCTCGGTGTATCCTCTGTGGACCTCTGTGTAACAAAAAGTATCTATTAGCCATTATCTTACATACTTTTTTAGTTCTTCCCTGACTTTCTTCCAGTCGGGATATACCTCCGATAAAAGCTTGTAATAGCTTGCACCGTGATTATGATGCTTCAGGTGGCACAACTCATGGATTATTACGTATTCTCCGTAAACCTCATCGAGCCTGATAAGGTCGTAACTTATTGCAATCTTTCCTTTTGAGGAACAGCTTCCCCACCTCTTCTTCATTGTCCTGACAACGAATCCTGTTGGATTAAATCCGTATTCCTTGTATCGGATGAGGGTCTCCCTGAATTTATTTGTCATTCTGCCCCTGGCAATAAATTTAAACCAGCCTTCAAGCATTGCTTTAATGATCAGAGGATTATTGTCTTTATTATAACCTGCTTCAATAGTATCCCCGGTCCCAAGCCTTACAGAATAGTCATCCGATTGAAACAGCTTAAGTTTATGGTCCCTTCCGAATAAGAAAATTGAATCACCGTCTGAATAGCCTTTCTGGTCATCAATTCTTACAAGCGAGTCGAATTTTTTTAGTGTTCTGTTGATCCACTCCGATTTTTCACTTACAAACCTGTCAATGCTTCTTACTGGTGTTCTGTTAGGGGCCTTTACAACAACACCATTATCGGGACTGACTATTATACTGATTGTCCGTCTGCGTGAGAAAATTATCCGGTATCTGAAATCATGATTTCCCTGCATATTAAGCTTTAAGAAGTTATTTACCGTAGTACTCCCCTGGCTACCTTCCGTTCTGCAAGGCCGAAAGATAATAAATCAGGCAGGCTGTTCCATCCATTGTACATTCATTTGTTGAATAATCGGCATAATCATCGTGATAAACCGCAAGCTTTGTCTGAAATGGAGCATATTCATCCTCCTGCGAAAGATATATGTACTTGAGTCCTTCGAAAATTGTGGAATAAACTGGTCCGTCAACAAGTCCTCCGGGTACCTGTTCCCCTTTGACAACATAGGATGAGTGAGTGTTTTCAGGGTAGTCTCCTTTTTCAGGAAGCCCGACAATCATACTTGTTCCCCACGGATTGCAGCCGAAAAGCCAGTCACGTTGAGCAGCCTCCAGTTCCGTAAATGACTCATCACCGCTTATCCCAGCATAAAGATCTGCCTGTGTCAGTGTTGCAGCCACAAGGTTGTTTGAGCACCAGATAAAGGGAACTCCGATGCGGAAGGGATTCTTTTCTCCCCTTGCTTTAATGAGCTGAAGTCCTGTTTTTATATTATTCAGAAATTCCTCCTTAAAATCTTTTTTGTCTGTGCCCGAAGCAATAACCGGATGTCCCATATTTATAAAGGGGTACCACTGGTAATGACGGGCAGTATCAGCTCCCATCCATGGTGTGACAGGTTCCATGCGTCCGAAACCGACGGCATGCTTCAGATAGCTTTCATCGTGTGTGATCATAAATAATTCAATGGCGGCAAGTTCCATATCATCTGTCCAGTTATCCTCCTCATAAAAATATGGGGCCGTACCTGGTGCAGTCTGACATGCTCCGGGGTTCTCCATTCCATAGTCGAAAGCCGATATTGCTTTTAAAATCAGCAATTCGGAGAATTTCGGATCAATTGATTTATAAACTTGAGCGCCTCTTGCGAATGCTGAAGCGAATTTACCGGCAGTAGAGGCGATACCTGTTGCCCGGTTTTTATAATTGAATAAGCCCTGTTCCTTTCCGGTGCAGCGATAAACAGGCCTCTCATATCCTTTTCCGTAATTCGCCGTATCCACATTCGGAAACCTGAATCCAATGTGATCACGGTCGTCTGCAATCTGGTTATACATCACACCCGGAGCCGGATTCATCTTCAGGAGCCACCCGAGGCCCCACCATATTTCGTTAAGAACATCCGGAACAGAGTCCTTTCCTGGTAAGCCGTTGGCCAGATAGCTGTCACCGAATGATGAAGGGTTGACTGAATAAGCATACAACATCTGATAGGTTGCATTTGCAGAGGTTGCAACATATTGAAGGTAATCGGCAGCATCGTGCCAGCCTCCTGTGACGTCGATATGAGCAGAATCTGATGATCCTCCGTAGATCACATATCCGTCATGAGTATGGCACGAATCTTTTAAGAAAGGATTAAAGCCGCATCTCTGCTGCCGCATGTAATTCAGCAGAAAATCGGCTGTTCCGTCATAAATATTGTCAGCAATCCTGAAATCAGGCGATACGGCATCCCCTGCTTCAATCCTGTAAATTCCCTCAGCAGTAAATTCACTGAATGATAAACGGTAACAGCTTTTAAATGGCTCGAGCGGTTCTGAATTTCCAGCTTCATTTTTAACCAGCACAACATTTCCGGAATTTACATCAACCAGTCTGAATGACGTAAGACTTATTTCCTGAAGACTTATAAAAACAGCAACTTTAATATCATCTGTTCGGTAGCCGAGCTGGTTGATCCTTATCCATTCATCATCATGTTTATTACACGACGCTGAAAGCAGTGCTGTAATAAGTATTGAAATTAAAAGTCCCTTCATAAAATTCTAATCGGTAAGTGTTATTACGGTAATCTCCGGTGGCATCCATATCCTGAACGGAATGGCAAGCACACCCAGACCACGGTTAACGATCAGGTATTGTTCACCTGTCTTATAGAGTCCGTTCCAGTGAGGATAAAAATGACGGGCCGGGCTCCATTTTACTCTTTTTGTAAGTATGCCGATCTGCATACCGTGAGTATGGCCCGAAAAAGTGATGTCAATATCCGTTTTACCCGAAACATCTTTTTCCCACTGGTTGGGATCATGTGCCAGAAGTATCTTTAAGTCTGCACTGTCGGTTCCTCTGTTGGCCTTGCTCAGATCGCCATGGATAATTTCCGGGAAGGAACCTTTAGTCATCACCCCGATCAAAGCAATCATTGAATTCCCGATATTAACCGTGGCAGATTCATCGTTCAGGACATGATAGCCTGAGGAAGCAATAAACTTATTCATCAGCAGAACATTATTATCCAGATCAGCCTCTGTAAAGTAGGGATTATAGGTGCCGAAATCATGGTTACCCATTACTGCATAATTCCCGAATTTTCCTTTTGCTTTATTCAGGATTGTATCGAACCGGCTGAACTCACGCCAGCCTATCGTAATAAAATCACCTGTATTGATAACAAGGTCAGGATTAAGTTCATTGATCTTTGCCATCACTTCTTCAAGAAGGTCCTGGTGATGATAAAATGAAGCAAGGTGAAGATCCGATATCTGGACAATTTTCAGGCCATCAAGATCCTGTTTTAAACCTTTGATTTTAACGGAGATATTTTCAGTCTTGAAATTGAACCGGCTGAACAGTGTACCGCTGGCAATAACCAGGAATATTATGGCATATATTATAAATCCTGCATTTGTAAGCGCCCTTCTATGAACTCCCTGTTTTCTTCCGGAAAACCAGCCTGTGAAATGAAAGATGATCAGAAGAATCCTCGGAAAAACCACAGCACACGCCATCCCGGTAAGATTCATAAACAACCATTGATGCTCAGCTGTATCAAATATTCCGTCGTATGATACATATTCAAACCATAATATCCAGAGCCATATGCTTAATACCGTATTCAGGATAACGATGAAATAATACTGCATCCATGATTTGTCGTAAAAATGGTGGCTGATGACAATAAGGGTCAGTATTTCAGTTGTAATCAGAATGAAGAAAAGTACCATCCTGGGATCTTTAATATGTAATTTGTTTAATTCATAAATATGCTTAATTTATTGTATTCCTTTGTGTTACTTAGTGACAGCCTTTGAGGTCCTTTGTGGTTAAATTCTTTTTTACCACAAAGTCACACAAAGGTTTACACGAAGGACTCACAAAGTCTATGAATTTTACAAGGTAAATGTAATTAATAATTATTTACAGCGATATTCACTACATTAGCTGATGTTTTAATTGAAAAAGATGACTGAAGTTAAATTCTATAATCCCTCTTATACTCCTGATATCAAACTCACTTATGCTGTAATTGCTGCCAGATATAATAATAACTGGTTGTATGTGCGTCATCATAAGCGTAATACATGGGAAATTCCGGGAGGACATATAGAGGAAAACGAAACTGCTGATGATGCTGCAGAAAGGGAACTGGCTGAAGAAACGGGTGCTGTTGATTTTAGGATCGAATGCGTGGCAACATATTCGGTACAGAAGAACGGTGAAACAGGATTTGGGCGGCTCTATTTTGCTGATATTACAAAGCTCGGACCAATACCTGATATATCAGAAATTGCAGAGATGAAGATGATGGACTCCCTTCCTGAAAACCTTACCCATCCGGATATACAGCCCCAGCTTTATCAGCAGATTCTGGAATATCTGAAAGAAAAAGCTAAAGGAAGATAAAGAATTTCGGATTGCGGATTGGCTTCGCCGAGCTCGCCTTCGGCCCGGCTGTCGATTTCGGATTTAAATCCGCAATCCGCAATCCGCAATCTGCCGCACGCCGCACGCCGCATGCCGCAGACCGTTAGATATACTCAAAGCTCACCTTCTTCAGCCACTTTTCCTCCAGCAGCCTTGCAATTCGTTTCACAACAGTTCTCCTTATTTCAAGGTCAACAGGAAGATTGGGATCCTGGTGGGCAACATTGATCTTTGTACCGATAATAAAGTGGATCTCATCACTTTCCATGATGAGCTTTACTATCTTATCGGCAGGGCCCTTTCCGAGCCTTACACTGTTATTGTACGATTTTAGTATCTCATTTACTTTCTGAAGAGTAAGAATCCCTTCTGTCACCAGATCGATACCGTCGATGAAGCTTTCAGGCGGTAATTCGGGATCTTCAAATATAAGCTCATCGATAATTGCCTTATTCAGCTCCCGTGCAACAATATCTGCAGTTGTGCCGCCGGATATTATAACTTTTCCAGTGTAATTTTTAACCTTTGACGCAAGATTCTTATCTTTATCCTTCTCATACGGCGGACCAGTGCAGATCAGTAGTTTACGGGGCTCCCGGAAATAAATTGTTGCGCAGCTGATATCATCCTTTGCTTTATAGATATCATTCTTGTGAGCCATCGTGACTATTTTCCCGGAGAGCATTATTGCAGAAATTGATGCCTCGCTTTTAACCAGCGAGGATGCATACGCTGCAACATTATCCCTTCCCCAGCCGAATGGGTATTCCTCACCTCCCATTCCGCTCTGTGCCACGCCATCGGAGCAGAAGATTATCCTGTCCTCCTTTTCAGGCATGAAAGTACATGATTTGAGGACCTTTCCGGCATTTTTACCCTTATCGAGGACCACATTTTTCCAGGAGGGATCGAATATCTCTTTTCCCCTTAATACGATCGTTGACGGATTATCATATTCAAGAATATTTGCCCGGCCGCTGCTTTCGATATCAACTATGGTAAAGGTTGAGTAGCTGATTTTTCTTTCACTGCATACCGGAAGAGTATTCATTATTATCTCTGCAATCCGGTCGACTTCCTTGTGTTCGCGGGTGAAATTGATAGCCATTGTGGCAGTCAGAGTGGCCAGTATGTTTGCTTTAACGCCGCTCCCCATCCCATCCGACAATACTGCAATTACCCTGTCTTCTTCCTTTATATACCTGTA
>Ga0105107_10001581_pt1 | contig 14803 bp, 14 predicted proteins | sample PPLLaktember2015_6_FD_79335 | JGI IMG/M metagenome (GOLD analysis project Ga0105107, IMG submission 79335) | Freshwater sediment microbial communities from Prairie Pothole Lake near Jamestown, North Dakota, USA - PPLs Lake P8 Core (1) Depth... | ecosystem: Environmental > Aquatic > Freshwater >...
CGTGGTGCTGTGGGCCATCGTGAATGCAAGCACTGCCTGTGCAGATGTATGGATTGCCGCACTGCTGCTGAGATACCCGGCCACTGTCTATGTCGTTGATGAATGGAACGGCTTGCGCATTCTCGTGCCATCTGTCCGCACGCCAAGCCATTCAGCCGCTGATCGGCCCAACTGAATCGCCGCCTAACCACCAGCGCTTGCAGCCGACGGCGGTCCGCAAGGTCTTGCGACCGAGGTGGTGCCGCCGCGGCTGAAGTGGCAACGTTAGCCGCCACAAAGGAGATCGCTGTGTCACGCAAGCTTCTAATACCCTTCGCAATGCTGGCTCTGTTCTCGTCGTATGGCGCGTTCGCGCAGGATCAGCGGACCGAAGCACCCATTCGCGCCATCATCGCGGCGCAAGTCACTGCCTGGGACGCTGGCGACGGCACCGCCTACGCAAAGGATCTCGCACCTGACGCGTCTTTCACCAATCTCTTCGGCATGGTGATGTATGGCGCGCCTGCCTTCGCCGAGCGCCATCGTCAAATCCTTGCCACGTTCTACAAGGGCACAACAAAGCATCACGCGATTCGTCGTATCCGTTTCGTTACGCCAGATGTGGCCATCGTAGACATCGACAACGAAATTCGCGGGGTGAAGACGATGCCTGCTGGAATTCCAGTGCCGCCGGACGGAATCGTCAAAACTCAACTGATGGAAGTCTTCGTCCGGCGTAGCGGGCGGTGGTGGGTCGAGGCATATCACAACGTTGACACGAAGCCAGCGAATTGAGCATGCGGGTGAACCCCAACGATAGGCGGTTTCAAGCGGCGTGTCCGAGGCGGGCTTGGGCTTCGTATAGGTCGTACGCAACCTGGAGGTTCATCCAGAACTCGGATGTGGTGCCAAACGTTCGGCTGAGTAAGATCGCGGTTTCAGCTGTGACATCGCGCTTGCTGTTAACAAGCGTGTTCACGCGCTGAATTGGGACGTGCATCCGGTTGGACAGTTCGACCTGAGTTATTCCCATCGGCAGGAGAAACTCCGGCAGAAGGACTGCCCCGGAATGGGAGGGGGTACGCTTCTTAGGAATCATGATGTACCTATGAATGATGGTCCACGATCTTGACGCGTTTCGAGTTATTTCCGGTCCATTGGAAGATAACGCGAAACTGATCATTGATCCATCTACTCTGATATGCGCACAGGTTCCCTCTGACTCTTTCCGGGCGATTGCTTGGCGGCACCCGAAGATCATCTAGCTCATGGGCCGCAATGAACAAATTGAGTTTTCGGCAAGCGACAGGCCAAAACGCTCGTAACACTCGCCGAGCGGCCTTGGTATCTTCACCATTGGAGTCGTCTTCGGTAGTCTGGTCGCTGAAGTCAAGGATCATGCTCGATCATACCGCTTGAACATATACTGTGCAAGGGTAAAGTATTTGTCGCCAGAACCGCCTGGCAAGCGGCTGCACCTGACGCCGCGCGAGGGACATACGGAAATTGTCCGCGATCATTTGCGAAGGGCTATAGTTGTTTCTTTCAGTACGCACGACGGTCTTCGCGGCGAAGGTGAGCCGAATCGTTCGGCGTCAACGAAGAGAATGTTCACATGAGTAACCAAAATGTGTCTCAAGGCGCGAGAGTGCGGTTGCTGTCCGCGGGAGTAGCTGGGTGGTTCGTGTATCTGGTAATCGATTTTCTGGTACACGCTGTATTCTTAGCTCAGTGGTGGCGGGCGACCGCGAGCTACTGGCTGCCACCTCATGAACTGTTTAGTCGACTTTTATTTGGGTACGCGTCGTTTGCGATCTACTGTGTTGTGTTGGCTTGGTTGCTCATGCGCCTCTTTGGTGATAGCCTGAATCTGTTAATTGGTCTTCGATTTGGCGTGATCGCTGGACTCGTATCTGGACTCGGTTCTGTACTGGGAACCTACTCGGCGTTTCGCATGCCGCCTTCCGCTCTGGTGGTTTGGCCGGTATCGATTCTTCTGGCCTCGACCTTCGCGGGCGGAGTTATGTCTTGGGTTCTAATTGCCGTGCGCCCGTGGCGACGAGTTGGGATTGTCATTGTGGCAGCAGTGGTACTGTTTATCATAGGTGTTGTCGTCCAGAATATATTTTTCCCTACACCTGTAGATCACATATTTCAATCAGGCGGAAGCTGACCCGTAACCAGCGCCTGCACCTGACGCCGCGTGGAGTCGGACATTCACCTGAACGGCGCGAGTGAGTCGCGTTAGGCGGAAGCAATACCTTCTCCCTCAGGAGTGCCTTGATGAGACCTAGAATTGACGGTACCAAATTTGGCTCCATCACTATAGATGGGTCTGATATCGAACACGATGTTGTCATCCGGCTTTCAGATGAGATCAAGAAGCGAAAGAAGAAGCTATCGAAGGCAGTGTTCGGGACATCTCATACGATCTCACTCGAAGAAGCTAAGTATATATTCGAAAAGGGGGCTGAACGGCTTATCATTGGCTCAGGCCAAAATGGGGCCACCATGCTTCGTTTCATGCTACAAACGAAACATGAAAACGTTAGTCGAAAGCACATGTAAATGAAGGATCATTATGAAATCATATGTGACGACAGAATCGATTGAAGCAAGGGCACGACTCTGGCTTGAAAAGATTGCACCCTTCAATCAACATCAAATGCAGCTTCGTAAGGAGAAAGCTGCTCTTCTCGTTGTCGATATGCAGCGATATTTCTTAGATCCTGCTTCTCCGACGTTTACCTGTGGGGGGCTCGCCATTCTTCCAATGCTAAAACGACTCATCGGCGCTTTTCGAGAGGCGAGCCGTCCGGTGATTTACACACGACATGTTCATCACCCCAATCGTCTGGATGCCGGCATAATGGAATGGTGGTGGCAAGGAATGTGTCTTGAAGGAAGTCCAGAGAGCGAAGTACAGAGCGACATTGCCCCCATGTCCAATGAGAAAGTTATTCTCAAACATCGCTATTCAGCATTCTACAATACCGATTTAGAAACCGTGCTTCGATGCCTCAAAATAGAAGACCTTGTCATATCAGGCATCATGACCAATATGTGCTGTGAATCCACGGCACGTGATGCTTACTACCGTGATTACAGGGTGTTCTTTCTCGCCGATGGTACCGGAAGCATCAACGAGGAGATGCATATGGCGAGTTTGCTGAATCTCTCTTTTGGATTTGCATTCGTAACAACGGCCGACGTGGCGATAGGACAACTATTGAAGTAAATGAATCATATGCGTTCGCGTAACACGCCAAACAACTGCACTCCTTTTGTTGAAAAGGGAGTAATGCGGTCGTTCAATCCTCTTGCTCGCACAAGAATTGGTTGTTCATAGCTCGCAATAGCAATGCGTTGTTTGACGAAACATTTTTTTGCTATTGGTTTGTTTGGAGGCGGCAAAGCGACGGGGTACCGGGCTGCGTGGTACAGCCAAGAGGATGTCATTCGCGTATTGGGCCTGAGCGATTGACGATAGTCAGTGGTCAATAGACCGAAGTTAATTGGTTCAGGATGGCGGTGCCTGCATTTTGTATGAAGGCACCGATCGCAAGACGTCAGAGACGTACTCCAAGCGAACAGCTAGCTTCACTCTTGGAAATTCTGAGAAATACTTCTTAGGCCTGATTCTCCAGAATGATAGTTTGAACGTCAACGTGCAGGATACTCCATTCCTGTATCTCTAGGCGCGACCGTCAGCGGCAGCGGCCTCACTGCCGGCTGCACCCGACGCCGCGCGTGGGACAGTGCAGGAATTGACCGCAGTCATCCGCCAAGGTTAGCTCCGGGAATAGTTGTTGTTTTCACGATGCACGACCGTCTTCGCGGCGCAGGTGAGCCGCGTCGGCTAAACCGCCATGGACTCACTTCCCATGTTTCTTCGCCAAGTTCGTCGTCGGTCAGATGAGCATCAGCGTGCAATGCGGCTTCTTGCCGGTGACCAGACCCCAGTGTTGATGCCAATGATGAGTTCGTTTTTCTCAGAAGTGTCAAATCCAATTCACATATTGGTGCAACCACCGGGAGCAGATCGATGAGCTGGATTTTCGGAGTCTGCACTCGGAATAATAATCAGCCCGACACCATTGGCTTGTCTCAATGCCACAAGCCGCCACTGCATGTATTTTCCAAGCTAGGTTTCTACGTAGCTGCTGGTGGAATCGAGGAGACGTGCCACGTTGATCTCCACATGGATGATACCACCAGCGGTTGGATGGTGGTTGGAACCGGGATTGAGTACGCAAATGGTCATGCACGATTTCTGTCATGGATCGACTGGAGCAAGCGACTTCAGATGCCACTGAGCGCCTCGGCGTCTTGGATCGCTGAATTGGACGGCCATTTTGTCGCAATTCGCTGGAATGACGACGGGATTGTGTGCGCTTGTGACCAATTAGGACAACGAACTCTCTACTACTCTGACACTGCCGAAGGGATCTTCTTCTCGACCCGTCTAGATTGGCTTGCCCATGCGACCCGGAAGAATGATATTGATCTCGAAGCACTCGGCAGCAAGTGGTTGTTATTCAATCAACTTTCTTACGAATCCTGCATCAAAGGTATCAAGCGCCTCGGCCCTTCTGGGTTCGCATCCTTTGCTGAGGGAAGGGTGAAGAACCAGATGCAATCGGCGTGGCTACCTCGCTTCTCGGGCGGACACATCGAAGATGCAATCTCAGTGGTAGAAACGCTTGCCGATTGCGCATTTTCGGCGCCACAAAATGTGTCCCTTGGGTTATCAGGCGGACTAGATTCGCGTTTCCTGCTCGCAATGCTCACACGGAAGCCAGACCAACGATTGTGCGTACACACATTTGGCGACGGGAATGACCCTGATGTGTACATTGCGGCAGCGATAGCTAAGAGTCTGGGAGCACAGCAGTCGTTGTTCGACGAAGCGATTCCCAACTCGGAAGCCGCTATCGCAATAGGGCGTGAGTATGTAGCACAGACGCAACTCATCGAGCCGATCACAGCGGCAATGAAGCTTCGCTACTATCCAATGCTGCGGACTTCGGGGAAGATGATGATTGATGGCGGCTTTGGTGAGATCGCTCGCCGGCAATACTCGAATCGATTGGCACTGCTGGGTCGTTCTGCTCTTAGACGAAAGAATGTGAAAGACCTGGTACGTCTGATGAGGGTACCGCGGGGTCAGATATTTGCTCCCGAAGTTCATCGAATGCTCGAAAGTGGCGCGCGTCGGGATCTCCATGAAGTTCTCAAAGATATGCCGCATCTACAAGATGTCGGCGTGGGGAATTTTGTCGATTTGCTGGCCGTCCGTACACGAGTGCCGAATTATGGTGGTCCAGAGCAGGCACGGCTGGATGGTGAGGTATTCAACTTCATGCCATTCGTTCAACCATCATTTCTGCGCGCCGCGTTTGCCTCAGATGTGAAATCGCGGGAAAATGCACGTTTCTACCGTCGCTATATTGCATCTCACAATCGCGCGCTGACGTTGTTTCCTTTGGTCAAGTCCGGGACGACATATCGGTTCGGACTCCCACTGATCGCTGCGCATACAATAACCGCAGCTAAACGCAGAATGGGGAAAGTCTTCCAAGATCGTTCGCCAGATGCATTTCTCCACTGCATCAAAGAATACGTTCAAGATACTGCTCAATCTGCAAGCGTTGTCAGTTGTCCCTTATATGACATGAGCTTCATCAAGGAGGCTGTCCGCAGATACTATTCGGGTATGTCGGATTATCTGGGTGTCGTGAATTGGTGGCTAACGTTCGAGATTTGGAGATGCGGCTTAACGAAAGACTCGTACTCCGGTTGAAATCAAAGACATGATTCTGTCGGTTGTTCTGGTTTTGTTAGAAACACATCCGAGGAATTCGACAGTTCAAACTCCCCTCAGTTGGTCGGCATTCTCAACGCTTGTGCAAATCGGGTTTCTCCGGGCTGTTATGTGAAAAATCAAGAACTAAGTTTTCAGGGGAAGCGAACCCAAACCAGGCTGCTATTCGGGCACTGTATGGAGTTTTTCGTTCACGGATGCTGAGCTGCGTGTAATGCGATTCCCTGATCCCGCGAGTGTGTTAGTTTCGCGCCCGTATCTTCCCAACCCGCCGATTGTTGGCACGGATTCAATGTGGTTCTCTTCCGACAGGGGGTACCTCAGGCGATCGAGCAACAAAGTAATCTGGGGTGGAATGTCTCACACGGTCTATCTGGTGACAGTGAGTCTGAGAAACGTGACGTCTATTGACGACGATCGATCACTCGCCCCGTCTGGAAGTTTTGCACTTTTGCAGAACTACCCCAACCCCTTCAACCCTTCGACGACGATCCGTTACGGCCTGCCCAATCGTTCGCGCGTGACCTTGGCAGTCTCCAACACCCTCGGCCAGCAGGTTCTGCAACTCGTCAATGGCGAGATGGAGGCGGGGTTTCATGAAGTGAGGTTCAATGGGGATGGGCTATCGAGCGGTCTGTACTTCTACCGCATGCAGGCCGGATCGTATGTGGAGACGAAGAAGCTCATATTGACCAAGTAGTCCCCAGCGGCCGCACCTGACGTCGCGTGTTGGTCACGCAGGGGATTGAGGAAGACCCATGTTGGGCCAGTTGTGTAGGCCGCTGGTTTCAGTAACCTATCCTGCACCTTCGGCGAATCCAGAGCAAAGAGACCGCTCTTTGATTTAGCGTGAGAGGTATTCACACGGGCGGCATGATTTCATTCTTGATCACGTATTTCTTTTTTTTTCCGACGATTCCTTCCTATATTGTTAATGCAGTGTTGGAGCATAGGTGGTAGCAAATACTGGTAGCAAAATGCTACTATTTGCTACCAGTAGACACCAAAAGTGCGCCCTCGTAGCTCAGTAATGGATAGAGCGACGGTTTCCTAAACCGCAGGTCGGCAGTTCGAATCTGCCCGAGGGCACTGGTTTTCGCCACTTTTGATCCCAATTGTGCCGCTCGAATAAAGTTTACTGCCTCGTTACATTCTTGACTATCTCGCTACCGCTTCATACATTCGCGCTATCAGGAAGGAGAAGTTCCATTGCGGGTCATGCTCACGCCGGAAGACATTCAACTCGGATTGTACAACATCCTCAAAGCTGGCGCGAATTTTACTGACTCGGAGTACGAGAGGTACTGCCAGTTCTTGGAGGCGAGGATCGTGAAGAAGAAAGAGCACTACCTTCGCGCCGGCGACATTTGTCGCGCAACCGCATATGTAAACAAAGGTTGCCTCCGGCGCTACATCATCGACGAACACGCGAAAGAGGTCATCATTCATTTCGCGGTGGAGGATTGGTGGGTCGGCGACCTGGAGAGTTTCTATTCGGAAAGACCTTCCGTCTACTACATCCAGGCACTCGAAGAGTGTGAGTTGATTCTGCTCTCGCGAAACAACTACCTTCGCGTCTGCCAAGAGTTGCCGAAGTACAAGACTTTCCATGATGACAAAGTCCAGCGCAACTACTATGCGACGCTGAAACGCCTCTCCATCGCGCAGGCTGGGACGCCCGAGGGAAAGTACCTTCTCCTTATGAAAGAGCAGCCCCAGCTCTTTCAGCGCATTCCCCTCCACTACATTGCCTCATATCTTGGCATTGAGCCGGAATCGCTGAGCCGGCTCCGCAAACGCCTTGTCGCAAAGCCGCTGTAGACCGCTGACCCTCTCGCCGAAGTGAAGCACTCTCATTTATGCGGATAACCACGGGGAGTTTCGCCGGCCAATCCCACCAAACTTCTTCCCTGTCCTGCTTCCGATTTGCAGAATATCGCTCCGCGAGGGCCTTCCTGCCCATCCCAAAACCTAACCAAAGTCAATGACATTGGGCCACCCTCCGTGTAAATTACGGGCGTCAAGAGAACGTACCGCTAGTATTCCCGTCACTATCGTAAGGAGGCTGCACATGGTCACGTCCCAATACACTGTACTGCCCGCCGGTGGAGGACTAAGACTCCAGTCTGGTCCCGGCCGAGATCTCATTTTCAAAGTTACCGGCGAAGACACAAAGGGAGCTTTCGACTACTTCATCGTCGAGGTCGCGCCCAAAGGCGGCCCGCCGTTGCACGTCCACCACAAGCAGGAAGAGACCATCCAGGTCCTGAAAGGTCGCTACAAAATCAGGATTGGCGACGAGATTTTCTATTTGGACGAAGGCGGCTTTGCTTACCTGCCATCAAAGACTCCTCATGCCTTCCTGAACCTAACGGATCAGCCTGGCGAGATTATCGTGGTCTACACTCCCGGCGGGGGGCATAAGTTCTATGAAGAGCTGGGACCGCTCACACGTAACGGCAAGCCGGACCCGAAAGCCGTCGGCCAATGCTTCTCAAAACACGACATGACGCTGCTTGGTCCGCCATTAAGCCCGGATTGAAATCGCCGGTAATGACGCGTCATTCAGGCTAATTGAAAAAGGATGGATTCAAAAGACATCAACCGCCCATCACAAGGAGACAGTCATGAAGGCACATGTACGCAATGATCGTGGCGCTGAGGGTCGACCGATACGGCCTCATCCATGAACAAGATCGGAACCATCTGCTATATCATCTGGGGAATACTCCACCTTCGTGCGGCGTATGGCGTGTATCTCCACGCCATATTGCTGCAAGCGGGAGTGGCCCGGGGACGGCTCCTTCAAAGCGCGTGGAACCTGATTGCTTTTGCGATTGCATCCATTATCGTCGGCCTTGCGCTGAACTGGACCGGCGACGAGATCGGCTATTGGGTCAATCTCTCGATCATCAGTGTGACTGACATTGGATTCATCCTTTTTGTCCTCGTTCCCGGATACGTTCCGATCATTCCCGGGATTGCCGGACCTGTCTTGTGGATACTTGGAGCGATCTTCACCACCCTGGGATACTTCGCCAGGTGAAATCCGGGAGGACATGCATCATCATGGGTTTATAGGAAAGTCATATCAGAACGCTTCGGATTGAATGTTCCGACTGAGACCTCACAGCCCAGGCAGATGTCCGGGTCGTTTGTTTCAATGGTTGACATCATATGATCTCAGCATTATATTGCTTCACAATTCGTCTGCTAACAGCCTGCCAACGCTGGCCCCAAGAGTGGCAGAGAAACCCCTCGATACGATTCGCTTTCTGCAGGTTTTGGAGACGATCACGTCTTCCTAAACCGCAGGTCGGAAGTTCGAATCTGCCCGAGGGCACTCGATAGCACACTGTCTCGAGTGAGCTGTTTTCCAAGAGTACCCTCGAATCCTTCGTGGTTGTTGCTCTTTTTTATTGAACTGCAGTCTAACCCACCGGAGGTCGGTCGAAAGGACGTGCGTTCCAGCCAGAAAAGCCGCTTCTGAGGTCTTCGGATTCAGTGTGCTAACAGAATTGTCACAACAGCCCACCTGCTGGTCAGGGTTTGTGACTCTTGATATTGTAGTGTTGCGCCTCGTGACGACGGCTTCCCTAAACGATGGCCGGAATGTTCCCCGTCACTCCAGGAGTCGAGTGTTGAACCTAGGTACCGTTATAATCGCTGTCTCATTCCTCTGGTTAGGATCGGAAATCGCTCTGACTCGAATGAAGCATTCGCAGCCGATGGATGCGCAGTTCGACAAGTTTTCAATTCGCAGACTGTGGATCACCATTTTTGTGTCTGTAAACCTAGGCGTCTTTATCGGCCTGCGACAAATCGGACACTTTGAACTTGGATCCCGGATATTTCCAATTGCTGGTATCACTCTCATCATCTGTGGATTGTTGGTTCGCTGGTTCGCAATCTTTTCTCTGAAGCGTCAATTTACCGTCGATGTGTCGATAAGGAGAAACCACCGAATGGTCAAAGAGGGAATCTATCGACTTCTTCGCCATCCGGCATATGCAGGCAGTCTTCTTTCGTTCCTCGGTCTTGGAGTCTACTTTTCGAACTATCTGAGCGTGTTGATAATCTTTGTCCCGATATGCGTGGCTTTTCTCCACAGGGTTCATATTGAAGAGGAAGCCCTCATTCATGCTTTCGGTAGCGAATATCTCGACTACTGTGCATCGACCAAACGGTTTATACCGGGCATCTTTTGAATGGGAGGTTTCGTAACCAGCGGTAACCAAATCGGGGGGTGTCCCTGTGGTGAATCTCTTGCTGTTGGAGATGGTAAGCTGTAACGACCTTGACCTCACTTTCGTGTACAAGGGGAATCAAGCACGATGGAGTGGCTGCTAGCACAATGTCCTTTGACCCAGTGACCCATCAGTAACTGTGGAAAAGAATTTCCTCTTGGCTATTGACTACCAGCTATATTGTAGGTATACATAACATTTAGTTTCCGACCGGAGTGGCATACCGGAAAACGCCGGTCACACTGTTCTTACCTGGAGAGTTCCAGATGGCTGTTATGCAGTACTCCGCTTGCGGTTTTTGTTTCCCTCGGATCTTTTGCCACGCGCATTCCTTTCGATTACCATTCAATTTGCATGTTATGGCGGTAATGTTGACCGACGTGTGCCTTGAATTCACCTTTCCTAACGGAGAGGCAGGACGGCCCTTGTGAACTCCTGAGGTGAAATATTTATCGGAGAATACCGGTGATCGACCATACGAAGTCATTCTCGTTGAGCTAGAATCCGGAATGAAATATCAGAGTTACGAGGGCTAACATCGCCATCGTTCAACCAACAACCATACAAAGGAGGATAGAGATGATACTCGCAACGACGAAGGTCGAGGATTTCGACCGCTGGTTGAAAGTCTTTTCAACCACGAGCGCTGAGAAGCGAAAGCAGCACGGTTCCAAGGGTTCGACCGTCTTTCGCGATCCCACTGAGGCCGACCGGGTCTGGGTGATCTTCGACTGGGATGAGAAGGGCTGGCAGAGCTTTGTCTCCGACCCCGAGGTCCTACCGATCTTGAAAGAAGCCGGGCACAAAGATAGACCCCAGATGGCTAAGCTCGGCGGTCACTACAGCGCCTAGCACTCCTTCCCGTGCGGAGCGGCGCCGAAGAGGCGCGGCTCGGCCCGAAAACTATCGACGCGGTGCTCGCTGCCGCCGGCTGTGGCAGCGAGCGCGCGAACTGCCTGCCCGGCTGACCGAGCGCGAGCTCGATGATGGATAAGTCATTCCATCGCCGGCGACCACCTTTTTTTGACCCAATCTCCGAGTCTTCATTGTTGTGCACAAGTTCATGGGCATGTGTAGGCTGGTCGTCATAGAGTTCGTTCTCTTCACAACGCCGAACGGAGAGAGTATATTCAGTCACAATCCACTTAGTGCACCTAACACACGGCTAACGCGCGCACGTGTTTGCTTGTCCGCTGACAACTATCGCAATGGACACGCAAACGTGTCGCTGCGCGAGGGGCATACAGGGATGACCGCGATCATTTGCGAAGGGCAATCGTTGTTTCTTTCAATATGGACGACCGTCTTCGCGGCGCCATTTGTAGACTCTTTGAATGTGCCATCTTTCATGCCGGGTCACGACAATGTTCATCGTTGCTGAAGTCTTGTATTGTGTCCTTTTCATCGGCGTCTGGTTGTCAATAATCCACGGTGCACTAGCAAAAGTGCGGCTCATTGCGTACCTGAAGTCAGGTGGAGTGGAGTCGTATCGATCTTGGCGGAGGGGCCTCGCCAATGGAGAAGTCGGCAATGCGCACACCCTTGATCTATACAATAAGTATCGACGCTTCTACGTAAACGGGTGGCTTGTTATGTTGGTTGTTGTCGTTGGGGTCTTCGGCTTGGCGTGGGCCTCCATTGTAGTCTCACATTGAGTGCATTTGAGCGGCAAGAAGCGCGCCTAACCCCCGCCCGCACCTGACGCCGCGCGAGGGCAACACGGGGATCGACCGCGAGCATTTGCGAAGGGCTATAGTTGGACGTTTTCAACATGCACGGCCGTCTTCGCGGCGCAGGTGGGCTGGCATCGTTAGGGGTTCCCTATCTAGCCATTTCCCCAAAGGAGGGTGGAATGGAGCTTCGACGAGTACTCATTGCATCAGTCCTACTGCTTTCCCCGGAATTCTGCAAGCCTCAGCAGGAAGTTGCCAAGATGGAGGAGGTCAGCAACTCCGTCACCTCAAATTCTGTCTACGTTGAGATGCTAGGCAACGCCATATTCGCATCTGTGAACTACGACTGTCTGTTCGAGGATGGATTCGGCATCCGCGTCGGCATTGGGGCTAGTGGATTTGACAGGAAGGATGGGGTAAGCATTCCAGTATCTGCAAACTACGTCATAGGGAGAACTCATTGTGTGGAATTTGGGTTGGGAGTCGAATTTATGGGAAGAGATAGTGAACTGCATCCCTTGTCTGTCGTTGGATACCGTTACCAGCGAAACGACGGGGGCATGTTCTATCGGCTAAGTTTGAGTCCGCTCATTTTCGTCGACGAGGTTTCGGGGTTTGGATTCACCGACTTGGATCACGCATCGTCGATTAGCTTCAGTGTGGGCTACAGCTTCTAGCGGTTTGCTTGTGGGGAGAAGCCTGCCCAGCGACTGAACCTGACGCCGCGAGTGGGGGCGGAGGCGGACTGGATCGGAGGGTACAGTGCAAGGGACAGGGTTGCTACTACAAGTACCTTTGTGGGTACTCGTTGCGGGTTTTCAAAAGATCAAGTACGTTTGCGGCGCAGGTGAGCCGCAAGCGTTAGGCAGCAACACCATGACTCATCCCACTAGTGAGGTGTCGTGATGATTGAATGGTTTGCAGTCCAACCCTGGGTAACAGGCGTCGTCACATTCTTTCTGATGTGGACCGATTGGCTGCTTACCATCAGCCAGGAACGTGAGCGTCAACTGCATTACTCCGAGCACTATGAAAGTTATCCGATTAACACCATTGAAGGCAGTCCTCTGTATCAGAAGGCAGTTTTGGCTCGGCGAATCGTCGATCGTAGGCATATTGTTCCGGCGGCAATTCTCAGTGTGATTGTGGCATTATCACTGGTTTGGATTCCGGAGGGCTTTCGTGTTCTATTGATCGGTTACGTGTGGGGGTTATACTTCATTGTGATTACGACTCATTTCGGCAATCTCTTAGGATATAGAGCCGCTCGTCGCGGGCTTCACGGCAAGCTCTATCTACATCAGCGCACCGGGTATGTGATTCAGATGGGCCGTTATGTGGCTCCTGCTATCTTCCTGATCGTACTGGCGATTCAGCGTCAACATTCGACTACCAGGAAACCCTCGTGAACATTATGCGATTTCCGATTTCGAATGTTTGTGCACCCCGTTTTTTGTAGACCAACTCAACTTCCGGTCTACAATTTGTCGACCATTGATTTTCAATTGGCTCGAACACCATCGGCTGAGAAAATGACAAAGCCGGAATCTCTTCCGGCTTCGACACTCGACTTATGAACAAATGCTGGTTTCGGATATCTGCGGTAGCTTTCACTTCAGCAGAATGAGGCGCTTCGTAGCCACAAAGTCTCCCGCGCTGAGTCGGTATAAGTACACTCCGCTTGAAAGCCCATTCCCGTCAAACTGAACTTGGTGATATCCTGCTTCCATGTCTCCATTCGCAAGTTGCGCTACCTGCTGGCCAAGAGTGTTGAAGACCGTCAGGCTTACGTTGAGTTTGTATGGCAGAGCATAGCGGATCATGGTTGATGGATTGAAGGGGTTCGGATAGTTTTGAAACAACCCGAACTCATCCGGAAGATCCGCCCCGGACACCTCGGGCAGCGCGGTGACCATAATCCCAAGTTCCGTTGTTGGAATGCTCTCGTTTCCGTGAACATCCACGGCCGTAATCCGGTAGTAGTACTTGTTCCCGACCGCGGTCGATGAATCAACAATGGTGCTATCGGCTGTAATTTGAAGACGGGTGGAATCGGTAACTGGAAAGCCGCTCGTAGCGGACCGGTACACAGCATAGTGACCAACGTCCGGGTCGGTGCGATCGTGAGTCCAGCTCAACCGTATGCGACCGTTGGCGAGAGGTGCCAGCACAGCATTCGCCGGTGTTCGGGGAGCTATGTTATCCACCGAGTAGCCGCTATCCGGCGGCGAATCCCAATAGAGGTTCGGATTGCTTGTGGCTGCCGTGATGAAGAAATACCGCCAGGGGATTCCTTGGGTCGTGGAATCCGCGAACGTTGGACATACATAGGAATAGTGAGCGAGCCCATGGGAAGGCACGCTGGCGATATACTGCCAGTAAACGTCACCGGCGAGCTGTCTGTTACCTTCATGCCTGTGTGTGCTCATGAACGTGAGAGCAGTTGCCTCGTTTTTCGCAACCTTGTCTACATAGTCTTTTCTGCTGAGGGCAGTCGCGTTGCCTGGAGCGGAGCTAACCCGGATTCCGCGCCACACCCAATACTCAGTCACGATCGTTGACGGCGGCTCATCGCCACGTGATTTATCCCAAAGTATGACTGCAGTCCCACCTTGATCCAGCGGAAGGTCCTTGACCGACGCAATATCCGGTTGTGCATCAATGTACACCCATGCCGCGCCTGCAAAATTATTGTCCGCATACCCACCCATGACTGCAGTATTGCCGTCGGCGGAGAGAGAGACTGAAATGCCTTGAAGTGCAGCACCCACAGCGTCGGTGCCCATGAGTTTCGTCCCCTGCTGAGTCCACACTCCCGCACTCCGTCTGAAGACCCATGCCGCACCTGCAGTACCATTATCAATATACCCACCCATGACTGCAGTATTGCCGTCGGCGGAGAGAGAGACTGAAATGCCTTGATGTGCAGCACCCACAGCATCGGTGCCCATGAGTTTCGTCCCCTGCTGAGTCCACACTCCCGCACTCCGTGTGAATACCCATGCCGCACCTGCACCGCTATTGTCACCATGCCCACCCACGATTGCCGTATTCCCGTCGGCGGAAAGAGAGACTGTATA
>Ga0105107_10001583_pt1 | contig 14795 bp, 8 predicted proteins | sample PPLLaktember2015_6_FD_79335 | JGI IMG/M metagenome (GOLD analysis project Ga0105107, IMG submission 79335) | Freshwater sediment microbial communities from Prairie Pothole Lake near Jamestown, North Dakota, USA - PPLs Lake P8 Core (1) Depth... | ecosystem: Environmental > Aquatic > Freshwater >...
ACACCGCGAGCAGGGTCACCACCGCGCCGTTGTGCGGCAGGCTGTCGAGCGTGCCGGCGCCGATCACCGCGACGCGGTGGAGCAGTGCGGGGTCGATGCCCTGCTGGCCGGCGAGTGCGAGGTAGGTCGGGCCGAGCGCATCGAGCGCGATCGTCAGGCCGCCCGACGCCGAGCCGGTCAGCGCGGCGAGAATGTTGGTGGACACGGCGAGCGAAACGAGCGGCCCGCCGCCGATCGACAGCACCCAGTCGCGCACCACCTCGAACGCCGGCATCGCCGCCACGACCGCGCCGAAGCCCACGAGGCTCGCCACGCTGAGCACCGGCAGGACCGAGGCGTTGGCGCCGGCATCGACGGTCTCGCGCAAGCTCGCCAGCCGACCGCGGTTGAGCACGACGAGTACCACGATGGCGGACGCCAGCGCCACGACCACCGACCACACCCCGCTCACCGAAGCGAGCGGGATTCCGCCCCAGCGCTCCTCCGCGAGGAAGCTCGTGTCGAGGCGCGGCAGCACCGCGAGGGACATCGCGAGATTGACGAGGACCACCACCACTAGCGGCAGCATCGCCACGTACACGCCGGGCGATGCGTCGCTGTGCCGGCCGTGATGCACCTCGGCCGGATCGAACGAGCTCGCGGTCGTTGCGCGCTCGCGCACGAGCGGGTCGTCGGCAGCGGCGTCCGCGGCGACCGTCGCGGTGCCGTAGCCCTCGCCCTTGCGGCGCGCACCGGCTTCCGCGCGCGCGAGCCACCACAGCCCGAAGCCGAGCATGATCGCCGCCGCGATCACGCCCAGCCCGGGCGCGGCGAACGGCGTGGTGCCGAAGAACGGCATCGGGATCGCGTTCTGGATCGCCGGCGTGCCCGGCAACGCGGTCATGGTGAACGTCGAGGTGCCGAGCGCGATCGCGGCCGGCATGAGCCGGTTCGGAATGTCCGCCGCGCGGAACAGCGCCTGCGCCATCGGTCCGAGCACGAAGAACGCGACGAACAGGCTCACGCCGCCATAGGTGACCAGCGCACCGGCGAGCACGACCGCCAGGATCGCGCGCTTCGCACCGAGCTTCTCGGTCATGAACTGCGCGATCGCCGCGACCGAGCCCGAGTCCTCCATGAGCTTGCCGAACAGCGCGCCGAGCAGGAACAGGGGAAAGAACTGGGCGAGAAAGACGGCCGCCGAACCCATGAAGGTCTGCGTCCAGTGCGCGAGCAGCGGCTCGCCGGCCGCCGCCGCGGCGATCAGGCCGGCCACCGGAGCGAGGACGAGCACGCTCCAGCCGCGGAACGAGAGCCAGACGAGCGCGCCGAGGCCAAGAAGAATGCCGAGCAGACCCATGACGGCTAGATGCCTTCCAGATATGCGTCGATGTCGAGTGTCGACCGGACGCCGAGGTCCGTCCCGTGGGCGTCGAGGAACGCCGCTGCCGAACGGCGCCCTTCGTCGCGCAGCATGCAGAAGAACGCCCACTCGGCGATGAGCTTGGAGGAATAGCCGAGGTCGAGCATGACGTCGCTCGCGATGCGGTGGACGCGCATCTTCGCCCAGATGGCGCCCTCGCCCGTGCCCGGATCGGTCACGTGCCGCAACAGCGCCGCCGCGCGCATCTCCTTGATCAGCGTCGCATTGAAGGCGATCTCGTTCAGCCGGTTGTGAATCTCGCGCGCCGTCTTGGGCGTGCCCGGCCGCTCGATCGGGTTGATCTGCACCAGGATCGTGTCCGACGACGTGCATTCCCGGATGAGCGGCGCCATTGACGGGTTGCCCGAGTAACCGCCGTCCCAATACGCCTCGCCGTCGATTTCCACCGCCTGGAACATCGTGGGGAGGCACGCCGAGGCCAGCAGCACGTCGGGCGTGACGTCGGCATTGCGGAAGATGCGGCCACGGCCGGTGCGCACGTTGGTCGCGGTGATGAAAAGCTTGATGGGCGCGCGGGCGACCCGGTCGAAGTCGACGCTATCCGCCAGGATCTGGCGGAGCGGGTTCGAGCCCATGGGGTTCATGTCATACGGCGAGAGCACTCGCGCCGCGACGTCGAGGGCCGCGAACACCGGCGAATAGTCGAGCGTCCAGGTACCCGCCAGGATCTCGAGCGGACCGCGGCGCAAGGGGCTGAGCAGCGCCGCATCCGACACGCGCTTCCAGAACTGCTCGAGGGCGACCCGCGCCTGCGGCGGCCCGCCCTCGGTCAGCCCGTCGGCCATCACCACCGCGTTCATCGCGCCGGCGGAGGTGCCCGAGATGCCGTCGAACTGGAGCCACGACTCCTCGAGCAACCGGTCGAGGACGCCCCAGGTGAAGGCGCCGTGCGCGCCGCCGCCCTGCAGCCCGAGATCGACCGAAACGGGATCGCGATTCATCGCTGTCTCCGCGGGGCGGTGGCGGTCCGGCTCATGCGAGCGCTTTTGCCTTGAGCTTCGCGAACTCGTCGGCGTTGATGGTGCCGGCGTCGAGCAGCGCCTTCGCGTCAGCGATCTGGTCGGCCGGCGACTTGCCGGCGACGCCCTTGATGTACGCCTCGGTGTCGGACTTCGCCCGCTGCAGGGCCGCCCGCTGCCGTTCCGCCATGCCCCTGCCGCGGGCGACGATGTAGATGAGCGCCGTCAGGAGCGGCACGAAGATGAGGCCGATGATCCAGAGCGCCTTGAAGCCGCCGCCGAGCTCGTGATCGCGGAAGAGATCGACGACGATCTGGAACAGGATGAGGATGTACGCGATGAAAACGAAGGTGGAGAAAATCAGCCAGAGGATGTCCCAGAAATTACTCATTCTTCTTTTCCCTTGTTCAGGTGGCGCAAGCCGGATCGCAAGCGATACGCGCGCCACCCCGTTCGCATGCTGCGGCGCACAAACATTCTCTACTATCCGCACCCCGGTGGCAACCGCCCCGGGCCGCGACGTGCGCTCCGCCCGGTGCAGGGTCGAGCCGGGGCGTTCAGTCGAACGAGCGCCGGTAGGTGAAGCCGAAGCTCGAGGTCGTCTGGCTGGTCTGCGCGTTCACGCTCAGCGTGCGCGTGAGCGCGAAGGTGAGCCGCACGAGATTGGCGGCGACGTTGAGGCCCTGCTCGTACTCGATGTAGAGCCGGTCCGAGACCCGCTTGCCGAACGCGACGACCTGTCCGCTCGCCGCGCCGCCCGAGGCGCCCCGCACCGCGATGTCGTCGAGCCCGATGTCCTGGATGATGCGGCGGTGGAGCGGCACCGCCTGGTCGGAGGTGACGAGCTGTGCGGCCGCCGCCTGCAGCAGCGCGAGATCGGCGCTCGACGCGTCCGGACTGGCGCGCCCGAGCACGAGCCACGACAGCTTCTCCGCGTCCGGAACCGGCGGGCGCGAGGTCAGCCGCACCTGCGGCGTGCGCGCAGTTCCGGACACTTCCACGCCCGCTTCCACCTGCAGGTTCTTGCGCAGCGCCAGGATGTCGAGCGCGGGATTGTCGATCGGGCCGTCGAACAGCAGCCGCCCGCGCTCGATGTCGAGCTTCTGTCCGAACGCGCGATAGGTGCCGTTCGCCGTCTCGATCGCGCCGCGCGCGACGATCGTGCCGTCGGTGCGCGACTGGACGCGCAGCGTGCCGCGCAGGTAAGCGTCGATCCCCTGGCCGACGATGCGGAAGCGCTGACCGGGATCGAGCGTCAGGTCGAGGTCGAGCGGCAGCGCCCGCGGGCCCGCGCGCTTCGCCGGTGCGGCGCGCCCGACGATCACGACATCGTCTCCGAGCCGGCCCGTGTCCTGCGCGGCGAACTCGATGTACCCCTCCTCGGCGCGCAGCGCGCCGCGCAGCGCGAGCTGCGTCTGCGACAGCGCAGCGGTGCCTGCGCCGGTGACCACCAGCCGCCGGTCGGGACGGTTGAAGATGCGCAGCCGGTCCGCGCGCCATGCGAGCTTCGCGCCCTCGCCGCCGCGCGCGAGCGTGCCGGTCGCGGTCAGCTCGCCCTCGGGACCCTTGATGGCGAGATCCTCGAGCACCAGCGCGTCGTCCTCGATCTTCGCGCGGAGCCGTCCCTCGCGGAGCGCGATGCCGTACTGCGGCACGTCGATGCGGACGTCGTCGGCGCTCGCGGTGCCGGCGAGCGCGGGCGCGCCCAGCGTGCCGCCGAGCGCGAGGTCGAGCGCGGCACGGCCGTTGACGATGGCCGCCGTGCCGACCGTCTCGTCGAGCAGCCGCAGTGTGGTCACGTTCGCCGTGACCCGGCCGGCGAGGCGCGCGTCGCGCGCGAGGCCGCTCGCGCTCGCCGCGAGCGCGACGTTGCCGAGATTCGCTGCGTCCAGGCTGCCGGTCGCGGTCATCGCGTCGTCGACGAACTTCGCTTCGACCGCGAGCTGCGACAGGCGCAGCGCCTGCACCGGGCTGGCTGCGATCACGATGTCGCCGCTCTCGCGCTCGATGCGCGCGCTGCCATTTACCCGCGGGCTCATCTCGAGCGACCATTCGCCGCGCAGCCTGAGGTCGGTCCCGCGCTCGGGCTTCCAGCCGGCCGCGGCGAGCAGCGGCGCGGCCGGCAGCGCGCGCATCCGTCCCGCCGTCGAAAGCCGCCCGTTCTCCCAGACGAGGCGCTGCACCGCGAGCTCGCCTTCGAACCCGCGCACCGTCGCCTCGCCGAGCGCGACGCGGTCGGGGGCAATCTCGAGCCGTGCCGGCGCGGCGAGCGCCAGCGCGTACTCGCCGCGGTTCTCCAGGCGGGCAATCTCGCCGCGCCAGCTGCGCGCGCCGTCCCATTCGCCCTCGACGCGGACGAGGGCGTCGATGCCATCGGCCGTTAGCGCGAGATCGATCGCCCGCTGTGCGCCCGCGGCCAGCTCGCCCTGCGCCAGGAGCGTGCCGATCGCCCGCTCCCCCGCCCAGCGCAGCTTCGCGCCACGCACGTCGAATGCCACCGTCGGCCGGCCGGCGCGGCCGACGCTGCCGCCAATGGTCACCTGCCCTGCAAGCTGTCCCGCGGCACGCGGGTCGAGCTGCGCCAGGTTGCGCGCGTCGAGCTCGAGCGCGAGCGAATCGCCCGGCCGACCGTAGCTTCCCTTAGCGGTGATACGGTTCGCGCCGAGAGTCACGGTGGCGTCGGCATCGCGCACGCCCTGGGGCGAGGCGGCGAACGTGCCGCCGCCCGCCAGCGGCGCGCCGCGAAAGCGGCTGTCCGACAGCGCCATCCGCACGTCGGCGCGCCACGCCGGCTCGAGCGTGCCGCTCGCGCGGATGTCGCCGTTCAGGAGCGCCGTGGGCCAGTCGCCGAACGCCGCCGGATCGAAACGGCGGAACTGCGCGCGCGCCTCGAACGGCTTTGCGCCGGCGAGCGACAGCGTTGCCGTTCCGCTCAGCTCGCCCTGGCCCGCTGCCGCGCGCAGCTTCGGGATGAGCACGCGATCGCCTTCGCGCGATGCCGCGCCGGCAATTGCGATGCCCTTCTCGCGCAGATCGACCTCGAGGTGCTGCGCGCCTTCGTCGAGCCGCGCAACCATCTTCCCCGCGAGACGGGTCTCGCGCAGCGGCGCGTGCAGGCCGCGGAGGTTCAGCGCCTCCACGACGAGGTTCCAGCGGCTCGCGCCTTTGGCATCGACCTCGCCCTCGCCGCGCGCACGGCCCGCGGCGCCGAGATCGGCGACCAGCTCGGAGAGACGCAGCGCACTGCCGTCGTACGCGAATCGGCTCGACGCGCTTTTCAGCGGCACGCGGCCGGCGGTCGGTGCGCCCGGCATCGCGTTCTCGATCGCCATCTCGCCCGCATAGCCGCCGCGCTCACCGCCCGCCGCGTCGAGGCGGATCGTCGCCGCGGTCCTGGGCGCTTCGGGCACGAATGCCGCGAGGTCGAAATCGCGCGCGCTTGCGCGCGCGCGCGCGAGCCACCGGTCCTCGAACGGCGCGAGCACGAGCTCGCCTTCGATCGGTGCCGCGCCTACGCGGCCGTCGAGCCGCACGTTCGTCGAGAGCAGCGTTCCGGCCAGTCCGGCTGTCGCATCGACGGTCCAGGGTGGCGTCGCCCGCACGAAGCGCACGCCGCCCTCGATCGGGAAGGGCTTCTCCGCCCCGAGCGTCGCGAGCCCGCTCGCGTCGCCCCACGGCGTGCGCGCGCGCGCCAGCTCGAGGCGATGCCCGTCCGGCCCGCCGCGGTACGCGCCGGAAACGTCGCGGAACTCAATCGTATCGGCGCCGTCGACGATCGCCAGGGTGGGCACGTCGAAGCGATCGACCACGATCGCCATGGGCACCCCGATCGAATCCGGCGGCCCGGTCGACGGCGTCGGCAGGATCTCGATGCGAATCTCCGTCGCGCTGAGTGAGCTCGCCTCGAGCCGCTCGCGCAGCAGCGCGGCAAGCCGTAAGTCGAGCACGACTTCGGTGGCGGTCACGCGTACGTCCGCGTCGGCGTACACGACGCGCGTCGCACCGATCGTGCCGACCAGCGTGCCGCGCGGCGATTCGATCCGGAGCCGGCCGCCGGTAAAGCCCTCGAGGCGGGCGGTGATCCAGGCGAGTGCCGTCTCCGATCGCGCTGCCCACCAACCGGCGGCGCCAACCGCGCAGATGACTGCGGCGAGCGTGATCAGGCCGATGCGGAAGCGGCGCGCCATCAGAAGGAGAGCCCCACCGAGAAATGCAGCCGCACCTTCCCGTCCTCCTGCCCGTACGCGACGTCGAGCCGGAACGGGCCGATCGGGCTCCGCGCCCGCACGCCGACGCCGTACCCGAGCGCGAGGCGGAAGTCGCCGAGATCGTCGGACGCGTTGCCGGCGTCGACGAACGCCGCCAGCCCGATGCCTTCCCAGAGCCACCGCGTGTACTCGCCGCTCACGATCCCGAGGTAGCGGCCGCCCACCACGGCCTCGCCCTGCGTGACGCCGAGGGACTCGAAGTTGTAGCCGCGCACCGTGGTCGCGCCGCCGGTGCGGAAGAGCAGGGACTGCGGAATGCCGTCGCTCGACGGCGCAAGCACGGCGCCGGCCTCGGCGCGGAACGAGAGCTCGTGCGCGGTGCCGAGCGGCACGAACCACGCGAACCGGCCGATCACACGCCCGAATCCCTCCGTGGAGATTCCCGGCACGCCGCCGCCGAGCTCGGCCTGCGCGACCCACCCGCGCCGGGGCGAGAGGATGTTGTCGGTCGTGCGCCAGGTGTGCACGTAATCGAGGAAGGTCGCGTACACGTCCTCCGAAGGGAATCCCGACGGCTCCTCCCGAGCGGCGATGAATGCGGCGCCGAACGCGGCCCGCGAGCGCTCTTCGAGCGCGGTGCGGCGCACGGCGAAGGTCAACTCGTCGGTCTGGAGGTTCTCGATGTCGGTGCGCTTGCCGCGCACGCCGACGGTGTCGGCCCAGCCGCTCGGACGCTCCGGCAGGTCGAGCGCGATCTCGGCGGACTGCTGCACGGTTTCGATGTTGGCGTTGAGGCGCAGGCGCCAGTCGCGCGCGAAGAAGTCGTTGTTGCGCCATTCGAAGCTGCCGCGGAACTTCGTGTCGGTGCTGTAGCCCAGGCCGAGCTCGAGCCGGCGCCGCGGTCCCTCGATGAGGCTCACGCGCACCGGCACCTCGCCGCCGTCGGCCGCCGACGGGTCGGCGTCGACCTGCACGCTGGCGAAGTAGCCGGTGCCCACGAGGCGGCGCTGGAAGCGCTCCAGCTTTTCGCGGTCGTAGGGCTCGCCGGGAGGGAAGGTCCAGAGGTTCGTCGCGCGGTCCTCGTCGTGGCGCGCAACGCCGCGCACCTGCAGCGCGCCGAAGCGCAGGGGCGGGCCGCTGTCGATGGTGATCGCCAGGGTCGCCGAGCGGGTGTCCGGATCGATGCGCGCCTCACTCTGCGCGATGCGCGCACCGGCGTACAGGCGCTCGGCGACGATCTCCACCGCGCGCCGCTTCGCCCGCTCCCAGCCGAGCTGCGTGAACACCGCGCCCGGGGGCAGGAGCCAGTCCTCGCGCACGGTCTTCAGCAGTGCGTCGGCGCGCACGCTTTCGTCGGCGAGCGGGCCGCTGAAGCGGAGATCGAGGCCGGTCACCTTCGTTGGGTCGCCGGGCTCGACCGCGATCCTGACGACCTGCGGTTCGACGGCGGCGTCGAGGGTGGCCTTCACCGTCGGCGAGAAGTAGCCGTTCGCGGCGAGGATGTCGCGCGCCTCGATCTCCGCCTCGGTCAGCAGGCGCGCGAGCAGCTCGGGCGTCATCGTCTCGTAGCCCTGCCAGCGGTAGAGGTCGAGCCCCGAGCGCAGCGCGTCCGCGAGCGCAAGGGGCGCCTCGATGGCGACGCGGTACTTCACGAAGGGGCTCGGCGCCTGGGCCTGCACCGGCGCGGCGAGCGCGAGAAGCAGCGCGACGAGGAGGGTCGCCCTGCAAAATGGACGGCGATGGCGCGCGGGCGACAAGTCGGTCAGGTCTTTGAAGGAAAGCGCCGCGTGCGGACTTCCGATGCGGCCGGGGTGGAACGCCCCGTATTCTACTGGGCGGTGCGCCGCGAGGATCGGCCACGCTATCCTAGCAACCCGCGGACTCCCATTTCCAATTCCAACGAGAGGCGACGACATGCCGAAGATCCTGCTGATCCAAGGCCCCAACCTGAGCTACCTCGGCCGGCGGCAGCCGGAGATCTACGGCAAGACCTCCGCCGCGGAGCTCGACGCCATGCTGCTCGCGCACGCGCGCGCGAACAAATACCAGCTCGACCTCTTCTACACGCACACCGAGGGCACCGCGATCGAACGGCTCTATCGCGCGGTGGACGAAAAGGTCGACGGCCTGGTGATGAACCCCGCGGCGTTCATCTTCGCCGGCTATGCGCTGCGCGACACCCTGCGCGCCGTGCCGTTTCCATACGTGGAGATCCACATCACCAACATCGAGAAGCGTGGGATCCATTCGATTCTCGCGGAGACGGCGGTCGGGATGATCGCCGGGTTCGGCATGAAGTCGTACTTCCTGGGGCTCGACGCCATGCTCGATCACCTGGGCAAGCAGCGCGGCGCAAAGCGCGGCCCGGCGGCGAAGCGCGCTCGTTCGAGCCAGGCGCGTTAGCCGGGAAACGGGCTCATCGTTTCGCCGCGCCCGTCTGGCGCAGCGGATCGGTGCACACGTCCGCGCCGTCGCGCGGCAGCGGGCCCTGGGTGAGCCACTCGAACGGCACGACGATCACCGAGCCGAGCAGTCGGAGGATCGTCGCGAGAACGTCGCCCGCCTCGACGCCGACGCTGTAGTCGGTGAACGTGCCGGTGACCTGCAGCGGGGTCTGCAAGCTCAAGAGCGCCAGTCCCTTCGCGCGCGGGCGGAAGCGGAACCCGAGCGCCTCGGTCTCGAAGTTCGCGCCGCCGGCGCCGCGCACCCGCACGCGGGTGGTGTCGATCACCAGCGTGTCGTCTCTCAGCTTGCCGTCGTTCAGGTCGAAGCGGCCGACGACGCAGTTGACGCGCGATTCCGCGCGCGGGTCGATGAACGGCAGCAGCGCGAGGAAGACGTTCACCGACCACAAGTCGAACACGCCCGCGCGCACGTCGGTCGGCCAAACGGCGAAATCGACCTTCCCGCTGGCGTGACTCATGATCGTGTCGAGCGACGGCGCCGTGCCCGAAAGTTCCAGGTTGAGGCTGAAGAGGCCTTTGACGTCGTCCGCGCGGCGCAGGCGGCGCGCCAGGATGCCGTAGTCGAAGCGCTCGACGTACGCGCCGGCCGCGAGCTCGATCGCGCCCTTGGTCGGGTCGTACAGGATCGAGAGCTTCGCGGTGCCGCCGGGCAGGTTGACGTCGATCGGGCCGAGGTAGAGACGCCCCTCGACGATCTGCGCGACGAGCCGGCCGTCGCCAAGGCGGTCGGTGCCCGAGAGGACCTGCCGCACTTCCACGTCGACGAACGCGTCGAGCCGGCGCAGAAACGCCGCGCTGAGTAGCGCCTGGGTCTGCGTCGCCGCCCCCCGCGCCGTCGCGCGCAGGTCCTCCGGCGTCGTTCCCCTGGGCGGCGCGCCGGCGCGCGCCGCCGGGTACGGAAAATCGTCGAGCTGCACGTTGGGCGCGGTGATGCGCACGTCGAGACGCGGGCGCGCGCCGGTCACGTCGAGTCGCCCGGTGCCGTTCAGCCGGCTCGTGCCGACGCGCACCTGGAGCCGCCGCACCTCGTAGCCGGTTGGGGTCATCTGGAACGGGCCGCGGATCGACCACGGGCCCCACGGCGGCAGCGCCACGCGCGCGAGCCCGCTCAAGCTATCGAGCCGCTCGCCGCTCATCTCCAGCGTGAGCTGTCCGCCGCGCCCGAGTGGCAGCGCCACCTCGCCTTCGAGGGTGAGCCGCGCGCCGGCGGCTTTCGCATCCACCGAGAAGGGCACCTTGCTGGCGTCGCGCGCGAAGTCGGCGAGCGTTCCGCTCCAGACCAGGATCTCGACCGGCGTCTCGTCGAGGGCGCCGTCGAGTCGCGCGGCAATGCGCTTGCCCGCCGGAGCGGCCAGGACGGCTTCCTTCAGCTTGATCGCAATCGACGGATGCGTCCCGGGACCGCGGACGGCGAGGCTGCCGCCGAGCAGGCGCGCCTCGAACGTCGAGCGCTCCGCCATGTCGCGCAGGCGGCTGCCCCGTCCGGTGATCTCGACCTGCAGCGCGTCGGCGTGCCCGTCGATGTCCTCCGCGACGCCGAGCCGGCGCAGCAGCGCACCCACGTCGGTCCGGCCGGTGGACATCGCGAGCGAGACTTCGGGCACGTCGCTCCGCAGGTCGAGCCCGAAGAACCCCTCGAACGGGACGCCGGCGAAGATCGCCGCGAACGGCGACGGCGCCAGGCGCCCTTCGCGGATGCGCGCGCCGAAGCCGACGTCGGCGAGCTCGGCGCGGCCGAGCACCACCCGCTGCAGCCCGAGGCCGAGGTCGGCGTCCTCGAGGTCGATCCCGTACGGCAGGATCGGGACGTCGATCTTCGCGTCCGCAGGAGTGGACTGTCTGGCGCGCAGCGTTTCCAGCTCGGGCACGTCGAGCAGCGTGCTGCGCACCGCTGCGACGATGACCGGCTTGCCGCCGATCCCGGTGCGATGCGCGTCGATGGTCAGGTCGCTGTGCCCGAGCTTCAGCGTCGTCTCGTCGAGATGCCACTCGTCGCTTTCGACGCGCGCGCGGCCGCGCAGCGCGAGCGGCAGGTTCGACTCCGGCGCAACGCCCAGCCAGCGCGCGAGGTCGCCCGAGCGCCGCGCGTCGAGCCGGAACGCGAGGTCGGTGCCGCGCGTCGCCTCCGGGCGTGCGAGCGTGCCTTCGATCCGGACCTTGGCGTTGGCGGCAGTGAGGTCAATCTCGACCGGCGCAGCGAGCTCGCGCAGCATGTCGGGCAGTTTGCCGCCGCGGATCGCGAGCGCCGCGCGCTCGCCGAGCAGCGTGCCGCGCGCCGTGCCGCGCAGGCGCTCGCCGCGGCGGACGGCGACGTCGAGGGCGTCCAGCGTGAATGCGACCGAGCGCCCGCCGGCGAAATTGCCGTAGCTCAACCGCGAGGCGGCCACGGCGACGGCCAGCTCGAGGTCGCGCACCAGGGCGCCGAGGGTCTCTCCGCGGCCGCCGAGCCGCAGGTCGAAGCGCCCAAGCGTGCCGTCGATGCCGGTCGCGCCGGTCAGCACGCGCGCGAGGTCGCCGAGCGCGGAACCCCGCGCGCCCAGCTCGAGCGCGAACGTCGGCGTGGCAGCCGCGGTGTCGAGGTCGAGGCGGCCGGTCAGCGGCACGCCGGCGAACGTCGCGCCGATCGGCGTGCGCACGCCGCGGGCATCGGCGCGCAGCTCGAGCCGTGCGTCGCGTATGTCGCCCGGGAGTCCGAGCCAGCGTCCCACGCGCAGGTTGAGGTCGACGTCGAACGGCACGAGGTCGCGCAGCGGCAGGGTGTGCCGCGCCAGCTCGTCGAAGCTGAGTGGCTCTTCGCGTTTCTGCGGATCGCCGTCGAGGAATGGCCGCAGATCCAGCGTGGCGACCGTCAGTGCGCCGGTCATGCGCTGCCGCGCGCCGCCCAGCGTGAGCGCGAGCCCGCCGTGGAGCTCCGAGTCGCCGAGTACGCCGTGCAGCGCCTTGAGCTCGACCGCCGCGGCGCTCGCGAGGACTTTTCCGGTGAGCGCCGCGACCCCGAACTTCGGCAGCTTCGTTTGCAGGAACCGCTCGACCTGCGCGAGGTCCTCGGTGCCCGCGCCGAAGTCGAACCGCGCTTCGCGCTTGCCCGCGTCCACGGTCCCGTCGGCGTGCAGCCGCGTGCCGAGGAACTCGAAGTCGAGCGCGAACGGCCACGGCGCGCTCGCCTCCTGGAGCAGGCGCGCCGAGCCGCCCGCGACCTCGACCGTGTAGCGGAACGTCTCGTCGACGCGGCCGCGGACCTGGAGCTTCAGCGGCTCGTCCCATCGGCCGTTGGCCAGCACCTCGTCAAGGGCGAGGACGTGGCGGGTATCCGAGCGCGCGTCCACGTACTCGACCGTGAGCCGGTTGAGCGCGATGCGATCGATCTCGATCGCGGGTTGGGGCAGTGCCGGCTCGGTGCGCGCTGCGGTGGCGCCTTCGCGCGCGGCCCAGTTCGTGCGGCCGTCCGCGGCGCGTTCGAGGCGCACGCGGCCGTCGGCCGCCTCGAAGCTCAACACGTGCAGCTCGCCACGCAGCGCGGCGAACAGGTCGACGCGTGCGCGCGCGTCGCCGAGCGCGGCGAACTCGGTGGCGGCGAAGCCGGGCGGGTTCAGGATGCGCACGCCGCCGACGCGAAGCCGCGTCTCGCGGCCGAGCACCAGCTCGAGCGCCCCGTCGAGCGCCACGGGCCGTCCCAGGGACGCGGTGGCCCGCGTGGTGATTGCGTCGCGCCAGCGCGCCATGTCGATCGCCACGTCGAACAGGACGAGCACGACGGCCGCGCCGAGGAGCGCCGCGATCGGCAGGCCGACCAGCGCCGCGGCAAGTGCGGCAATCAGTCGCCGGCGCGTCATCGCGAGACGCGGGCGCGCGTGGCCATCGCGAGCAGGTAGACGAGCGCCGCGAACGGCCAGAGCGTCGAGACGGTGCGCGTCAGCCCGTTGAAGTTGAAGAAGTGCCCCTGCCACCAGACCGCGAGCGAGTGCACGAGGTACGGATTCTCGGGCGCGAGGTTGACGAGCGCGGTCGCCGCCATGAGCGCGAGCCCGCACAGCGCGACCCTGCCCGCGCGCGGGAACCCGACCGCGGCGAGTGCGACGACGCTGCCGAGGGCGAGCCCGGTGGCCGCGCCCGGTGTGAGCCAGGCGAACGCCGCCTGCGGCTCGAAGAGGATCGCAAACGCGACGGTGCGCCCTGCAAGCGCAGCGACGATCGCCGTCGCCGCGATTCTCCTTCGCGGCCCGTCCGCGGCAACGAGCAGCGCGACGAACAGCGCCACCGCGACGACGTTCGCGGCGGCCACCCCCGCCTCGATGCGCACGAAGGTCACGGCCGGGTACAGCTCCGGGGTCGCACCGCCGATGAGGCTGCGCAGGTCGCCGTTGCCGAACAGCAGTGTCTCGGGGTTGAGCTGCGTGAAGAGCCACAGCCCTAGAAGCACCAAGCCGAGATCGACGCCGTGCCCCGCCCCAAACAGGCGCGCGCGCACGCGCCGCAAGCCGGCCTCGGGCGCCAGGTGGCCGGCGATCGCAAGCCCCGCGAGCGCTCCGATCGCCGCGCCCACGGCGTTTGCGGCGAGGTCGGCGTTGGACGCGATGCGTTCGGGAAGGTAGCTCTGTGCGGTCTCGAGCAAGAGGCTCACCGCGGTCGCGCCGGCGGTCGCGATCAGCGCCGCGGCCGCGCCGTTTACCCGCGGCGCGAGGGCGAGCACCGCGAGCAGGCCGAGCGGCAGGTAGGCCGCGACGTTCAGCGCGATGTCGAACCAGGTGAAGTACCGCGGCAGCGCGGCGGCGAGGAACGCGAACGGCGAGAGACCCTGGTCGCGCCAGCCGGCGAGCGGGTAGAGGCTGCCGTAGACGACAAGGAGCAGGTAGGCAGCGAGCAGGTAGCGCGCGAGGGGCGAGGCGTGCGGCGTCATCATCCGCGCTGCCTCACACGAGCCGCGCGAGGGCGGCTGCGTAGGCACGCAACGCGTCGTCGGCGAACAGCGCGAACACGATGCGCTCGATCCGCGGCTCGGCCGCGACGAACGACACGCACGTCTCGACCGCGAGCGGCGCGGCGAGCTCGAGCGGATAGCCGTAGATGCCGCAGCTGATCGCCGGGAACGCGATCGTGCTCAGATTGTGCGCGACGGCGATCTCGAGGCTGCGGCGGTAGCAGGAGGCGAGCAGCGCCGGCTCGCCGCGCGTGCCGCCGTGCCACACGGGTCCGACGGCGTGGATCACGTGACGTGCGGGCAGCCGGTAGCCGCGCGTGAGCTTCGCGTCGCCGGTCGCGCAGCCGCCGAGCGTGCGGCACTCGGCCAGGAGCTCGGGACCGGCGGCGCGGTGGATCGCGCCGTCGACGCCGCCCCCGCCGAGGAGCGACGCATTGGCGGCGTTTACGATCGCGTCGACGGCGAGCGTGGTGATGTCGGCGCGGATCGCCTCGAAGCGCGTGCCCATAGGTGCGGCAATTCAATCACGGATCGGACGCCGGTGGCGTGCGCTAAACTGCGCGCCCGACCGCGACAGGGGGCCCGTCCATGCCTAGAGAAGAGATCATCAGCCGCATCGAAAAGTTCGTCGATCCGTACCGCGTCACGAAAGGCAAAGGGTTCCGCCTCAAGGACATCGATCCCGGCGACACCCGCAAGCTCAAGTCCGGCCAGAAGGACGAGGCGAAGGAGGTGCTCGCGCAGGGCGTCGAGTGGCTCGCCGAGGAGCAGGACAAGCTCTCTGCGCAGGACCGCTGGTCGGTGCTGCTCGCGTTCCAGGCG
>Ga0105107_10001584_pt1 | contig 14794 bp, 18 predicted proteins | sample PPLLaktember2015_6_FD_79335 | JGI IMG/M metagenome (GOLD analysis project Ga0105107, IMG submission 79335) | Freshwater sediment microbial communities from Prairie Pothole Lake near Jamestown, North Dakota, USA - PPLs Lake P8 Core (1) Depth... | ecosystem: Environmental > Aquatic > Freshwater >...
CGCGCGCTCATGGCTTCACCTCGCTCAAGCGGACCCTCGGATCCAGGGCCGCGTAAAGCAGATCCACGATGAGATTGATCACGACGAACATCACCACCGTGATCACGAGGTAGGCGACGATCACCGGCCGGTCGAGGCGCTGGATGGAATCGATGAGGAGCTTCCCCATGCCGGGCCAGGCGAACACCGTCTCGGTGACCACCGAGAAGGCGATCAGCCCGCCGAGCTCGAGTCCGAGGACGGTCACGACCGGGACGAGGATGTTCTTCAGCACGTGCACCAGCACCACGCGCGAGGGCGAGAGGCCCTTCGCGCGCGCGAACTTGACGTAATCCTGCAGCGCCGCCTCGCGCGTGCCGGCGCGGGCGAGGCGCGTTACGAGCGCCATCTTGAACAGCGCGAGGTTGAGCGCGGGCAGCGCGAGGTGGCGCAGGCCGTCCCAGGTGCCGAAGTCGCCGCGCCCGGTGGAGGGCAGCCATCCCAGCATCACCGCGAACACCATGATGAGCATCAGCCCGACCCAGAAGGTGGGCAGCGAGAAGCCGACGATCGACCCGGTCATGATGGCGCGGCTCGCGGGCGACTCGGGCTTGAGCCCGGCGTACATGCCGAGCGGCACGCCGACCACGATGGCGAGGAGGAACGCCGCAAGCGCGAGCTCGAGCGTCGCCGGCATGCGCTCGAGGATGAGCTTGAGCGCCGGCTCGCCGTGCACGAAGGAGTTGCCGAGGTCGCCGCGCGCCGCGTTGCCGAGGAAGTGCAGGTACTGCTCGTGGACCGGCCGGTCGAGGCCGAGCTGGCGGGCGAAGCGCTCGACCTCCTCCTTCGTCATGTCGTCGTTGATGAGGATGTGCACCGGGTCGCCGACCAGGTGCACCCCCACGAACACCACCAGCGACATCACCAGGACGACGAGCGCGCTCTGGAGCAGGCGCCGGATGACGAAGACCATCCGCTGGCCCTAGTTGGACTTCGTCACGCCTCCGGCAAGCGTGTACTCGTCGGCGCGCGCCTTGTAGCTGAAGCCCTTGCGCATCGCCCATACGTTGACCACGTAGTGCAGCGGCACGATGCCGACGTCCTCGATGGCCGCTTCGGCGGCGCGCGCGAGCAGGTCCTGGCGCTTGGCGTCGTCCACGGTGGCGAGGGCCTGGTCGATCAGCTTGTCGACCTCGGGGTTGGAGTAGCGCCCTCGGTTCGCGCCGCCCATGCCCTTCTTCGGGTCGTGCGTGGCGAGGAGCGACTTGAGGGGCGAGGAGGTCTCGCCCGTCCCGGAGCCCCATCCCGCCAGGATCAGGCTGAACTTCGGCGTCTTGTCCGGGCCGCCGCTCGAGGCCTCGCGGAAGAAGACGCCGGAAGTCATCGTCACCACCTGCGTGTCGATCCCCGCGCGCGTCAGCATCTGGCCGATCGCCTCCGCGATCTTCGCGTCGTTGGGGTAGCGGTCGTTGGGCGAGTGGATGGTGAGCCTGAAGCCATTGGGCACGCCCGCCTCGGCGAGCAGCTTCTTCGCGCCGTTCGGGTCGAAGGCCACCGGCTGGAGCTTCGAGCTCACGCCGAAGAAGCCCTCCGGCAGGAGCTGGCCGGCCTTGATCGCCACGTCCTCCATGACGCGGCTCACGATCGCATCGCGGTCGATGGCCTTGGAGATCGCCATGCGCACGCGCCGGTCGCGCAGCGGGTTCTTGATCGGCCCGCCGTCCTTGGCCTTCACGAAAGGCGAGTCGTCGCGGAAGTGATCGAGGTGCAGGTACATGATGCGGTTCGAGACGATCTGCGCGACGTCGATCTTCGGGTCCTTCTTCAGGCGCTCCAGGTCGATCGCCGGAACCTGCTCGATCATGTCGACGTCGCCCGCGAGCAGCGCCGCGACCCGCGAGGGCGCCGATTTCATGCCGCGGAACGTGACGCGCGCCCACTGCGGCTTGTCGCCCCAGTAAGCGTCGTTGCGCTGGACGATGATGCGGTTCCCGGGCGTGTACTCGACGTAGCGGAAGGCGCCGGTGCCCACCGCGGCCTTGCCCGAGTTGAAGTCGGGCGTCTTCGCGCCGGTGGCGTGCTTCTTCGAGACGATGAAGATCTGCGACACGTCGTTCGGCATCAGCGGATAGGGCGCCGCGGTCTTGATGTGGAGGGTGTGGTCGTCGACCTTGGTGAGCGTCTTGCCGCGCGAATAGATGGCGAAGCTCGCGGGGCTGCCTTCCACGTTCGGCGCGCGCTCGAAGCTGAAGAGCACGTCGTCCGCGGTGAACGGCGTGCCGTCGTGGAACTTCACGTTGCGGCGCAGCTTGAATTCCCAGGTGGTGTCGTCGATCGCCTTCCAGGACTCCGCGAGCCCCGGCTTCAGGCGCTGGCGCTCGTCCTGGTCGACGAGGCTCTCGAAGATGTGGGAGAGCAGCGAGTTGTTGGGGGAAAGGTTGTGGTAGTGCGGATCCATCGACGTCGGCTCGGAAGCGAGCCCGATGCGCAGCTCTTGGGAAAGAACGCCGGTGGAAAGCGCGAGCGCGGCTACAAAGCCCAGGACGCGGTACAGGTAGGTCATCGGTGGTTTCTCCTCCTCTAGGCCATTATGCGATAGGTCGCGAGCCAGTAGTACTCGTAGCGCGTCACCTTCACGTCCGTGCCGGCGCGAGCGAGCCGCGCCTCGAGCTCCCCGGGCGCCGGGAAGTTCTTCAGCACCTCGTGCCGGCTGCCGTCGGCGAGGCGCCGCTCCTGGTAAGTGTTGCCGGCGGCATCCCTCCTCGCGAGGGGGGTGCTGCTTCCGTCGACGTAGAGGTTGTCCATGAATGCCACGCGCGCCCCGGGAGCCAGGCGAGCGTGCAGGCCCGCGAGGAAAGCGTCGAGCCGTTCCAGCGGCACGTGCGACCACCAGAACCCGGCGTAGCTGGCGGAGAACCTCTCGGGCCACGCCGGCAGCGCGTAGGCATCGCCCTGTTGAAAAACGACGTTCCCTTTCGGATACGGCTTGGCGCGCGCGACCTGCAGGGTTTCGTCCGAGAAATCCACCGCCAGCACGCTCGTGGCCGCTTCGGCGATCAAGGGCGTCCAGTAGCCGGTGCCGCAGGCGATCTCCAGCACCCGCTCCCCGCGGAAGAGGGCCGGAATATCCTCGCGCAGCCGGGCGAGGTCCGCCTGGCGCTCGGGCTTGTCGTAGATCTTCTCGTACTCGCGGGCGCGCCGCGCGTAATACGCTTCCATTCGAGTATCCTAACCCGATGGTGCCGCTCGTCCTCGATTCTCCGCATTCCGGCCGCGAGTTCCCCGCCGACTTCGACGCCATCGTGAGCGAGGCGGAGCTGCGCGAGGCCGAGGACTGCTACGTGGACGAGCTCTATGCCGGCGCGCGCGAGCTGGGCGCGGCGCTGCTCGCCGCCTCCTTTCCACGCACCTACGTCGACCCGAACCGCCACGCGGGCGACGTCGACCTCGAGCTCATCGACGGCCACTGGCCGGGCGAGTACCGGCCGAGCGGCAAGGCGCGCATCGGCAAGGCGCTCGTCTGGCGCACCCTGGAGGACGGCCGCCCGATCTATGCCCGCCGCCTGAAGCCGGAGTCAGTGCTTCGGAGGATAGAAAGCTTCCATGTGCCCTACCACCGGAGGCTGAAGGAGCACCTGGACGCGGCCCACCGGCGCTTCGGCAGGGTGTTCCACATCAACTGCCACTCGATGCGCTCGGTGGCCGGCCGGCAAAGCGAGGAGGGCGCGGGGAGCGTTCGCGCCGACTTCGTGCTCGGCGACCGCGACGGCACGACCTGCGACCCGCGCTTCACCGAGTTCGTGCGCGCCACGCTCGCCGCCATGGGCTACGACGTCAAGGTGAACGACCCGTACAAGGGCGTGGAGCTCGTGCGGGCGTTTTCCGACCCGCGGTCCGGGCGGCACAGCCTGCAGATCGAGATCAACAAGCGGCTTTACATGGACGAGGAGACGCTGGCGAAGTCGCCGGGCTTTTCGAGGCTGCAGGCCCATCTCCACGAGCTCATGAAAGCCATCCTCGAATACCGATGAAGCGCCCGATCGAGATTGCGCCGCCGGACATCGAGGCCTACCGCCGCGGCAACGCCGGCGTGGAGTTCGTGCACGTGCTCGACTCCGGGAACCCGGGTCCGAACGCGATGATCCAGGCCCTGACGCACGGCAACGAGTTTTGCGGTGCAATCGCGCTCGATCGCCTCCTCAAGGAAGGGTTTCGACCCCGCAAGGGGAAGCTCATCCTGGCGTTCGCCAACGTCGCCGCGTTCGCGCGGTTCACGCCGGAGGACCCCGACCGCTCGCGCTTCATCGACGAGGACTACAACCGGGTCTGGGGCGACGACGTGCTGCTCGGCAGCCGCGACTCGGCGGAGCTGCGCCGCGCGCGCGAGCTGCGCCGCTTCGTCGACGCGGCCGACCTGCTGCTCGACCTGCACTCGATGCACGAGCCCTGCCGCCCGATCATGGTGTGCGCGAAGAGCGAGAAGTCGGTGGCGCTCGCGCGGCGCATGGGGGCGCCGGCCGATCTCCTTCTCGACACCGGCCATCCGGCGGGCCTGCGCATGATCGAGCGCGGCGCCTTCGCCGACCCGTCGAGCCCGCGCGCGGCGGTGCTCATCGAGTGCGGCCAGCACTGGGCGAGAAGCTCGGTGGACGTCGCGACCGACATCACGCAGCGCTTCCTCGCCGTCGCGGGGATGATCGAGAAGGCCTTCGAAGGAGCTCGGCAGCGGGTGATCCGCGTGACCGAGCCGGTGGTGGCGAATACGATGGGCTTTCGTTTCGCCTCCCCGTGGAAGGGCCTCGAGGTCGTGCCGAAAGCGGGAACGGTCGTGGCGCGGGACGGGGAGACCGTCTGGAAGACGCCTTACGACGATTGCGTCATGGTCATGCCGTCGATGGTGCATCTCAAGCCTGGCACGACGATGGTGCGGCTCGGGCGGTATGACGAGAGCTAGCGCGCTGTTTCTTGCCCTTGTCCTCTGGACGGCCGCCGCGCACGCCCAGGTGTACCGCTGGGTCGACGCCAAGGGCAGGGTGCACTACTCCAACGCGTCGCCGCCGCCCGGGGTAAAGGCGCAGACGCTGCCCATCGACGCGCAACCCGGCGTTCCGTCGGCCGACAGCACCGAGTGCTACACGGTGCGCTGCCAGGGCGAGCGCATGGAGGAGCGCCTGCGCCGGCGCGACGAGGCCGAGGCGAAGGCCTACGCCGAGCGCCTGGCCGCGTCGCCAAAGCCGGTGCGCGGAATGGACTTCCGGACCTACACCAGGATCCGCCGCGACATGACCGAGGGGGAGCTGCTCACGATTGCCGGCGAGCCGGACTTCGTGTCGTACCAGGGCACGACTTTCGTGGACCGGAGGGGGCGCGGCGGGTTCGAGCTGCGCACCTGGACCTACATGCCGACGAGCGGCGACCCGTTCACCACCACCGTCACGCTCGTCGGCGGCCGCGTCGGCGAAGTCGAGCGCGTGCGCAGGTTCTGACGGGCACGGCCCTTGCGGCGGCACGGGACATCCCCCGAAAGGAGATCCCGAGATGGCCGACAAGGACAAGGTGGAAGGCGAAGGCAGCTACACCGGCAGCAAGGACTACAACCAGCGCACGAAGAAGTTCGTGGACGCCGGCAAGGTCGACGAAGCCGCGCGAAAGGCGGAGCCCCAGACCGAGGAGGAGCGCCAGGCGATGCAGAAGGCCGAGCGCCTCGGCAAGCAGCGCGCGAAGGACGAGGACCCCGCGCTCAAGAAACCCTGATCGCTACTGCTTGCGCAGGGCGCCCCAGAGGCTGTCGAGGCGCGCGTAGCGCCCGCAGCCCGTGACGTAGAAGCGGTACTGCAGCGCGTTCTTCTTGTAGTAGTCCTGGTGGTACTTCTCCGCCGGGAAGAACTCGCCCGCCGGCGTGACGGGCGTGAGCAGCGGCTGCTTGAACGGCTTCACCTTCTCCCACTTCGCCTTGGATGCCTCGGCGAGGCGCTTCTGCTCCGGCGAGTGGGTGAAGATCTCTGGCCGGTACTGCGACCCGGCGTCGCAGAACTGCCGGTCGAGCACCGTGGGATCGTGGTTGACCCAGAACACGTCGAGGAGCCTCTCGTAGCTCACCGCATTGGGGTTGTAGATCACCTCGACCGCCTCGGTGTGGCCCGTGTTGCCGGTAGAGACCTGCTCGTAGCTCGGGTTCTTCACCTTGCCGCCGATGTACCCGGAAACGGCGGACACCACGCCGGGCACCTTCTCGAAGGCTTCCTCCACGCACCAGAAGCAGCCGCCCGCGAAGGTGGCCTTCTCCAGCGGCTTCTCCATTCCCTTCTGCTGCGCGAGGGCGGCGGAGGAGAGGAGGAAGAGCGCAAAGCCCATCGCGAGGGATTTCACTTGGCGAGCTCCTTGAGGACGGCGTCGATGACGGGTTGGTCGCGCAAGCACAGCCGAACCTTACCGAGGGGCGAGGCGCGCGCCGCCCGCACGTAGGCGCGGGCGCAGGTCTCGGGCGGCACCGCGAAGATTCCGCTGGAAACAGCCGGGAACGCGAGGCTATTCCAGTGGCGCTTCTTCGCTTCGAGGAACGCGGACGAAAGCGCCTGAAAAAGCTTCGCCTCCTCGTCCCCCTCGCCCTGCCGGGGGCCGACGGCGTGGATGATGCCCTTGAAGGGCAGCTTGCCCGCGGTGGTGACGACGGCGGCACCGGCAGGGAGCGGTCCTCGCTCTTTCACGATACGCCGCGATTCTTCTTGTAGCACCGGCCCGGCGGCACGCGAGATGACCCCGGCTACGCCCCCGCCGTGCGCGAGGTGCCCGTTCGCGGCGTTGACGATCGCCTCGACCGGCTCCTCGAGGAGGTCGCCGCGCACCACCTGGAAGAGCCGGCCGGGGGCTACTTCTTCCTGCGCGAGGATGTCTTCTTCCGTCTGGGCACCTTCGCGCCGGCACGGCGCGCCTCGGACAGCCCGATGGCGATCGCCTGCTTGCGGCTCGTCACCTTCCTGCCGGAGCGGCCGCTCCGGAGCGTGCCGCGCTTCCTCTCGTGCATCGCGCGGCGCACCTTGCTCTGCGCTTTCCTGCCGTACTTCCTCGCCATGGCTCCTCCTATTCGACCTTCGCCTTCGACCTTAGCCCCTTGACCAGGCCTTCGACCTTGTTCTGCACGAGCTGCTGCTGGATGCGCTGCCGCACGTCGGCGAGCGCCGGAAACTGCGTCTGGCGCACGTCGTCGAGCCGGATGACGTGGTAGCCGAAGCGCGTGCGCACCGGCGTCTCGGTGGTCTTGCCCTTCTCGAGCTTCACCATGGCGTCGGAGAACTGCTTGTCGAAGGCGCCCGGCGCGTTCCAGTCGAGGTCGCCGCCGCGCTCCTTGCTGCCGGTGTCCTTCGAGCTCTTCGCCGCGAGCTCCTCGAACTTGGCGCCTTTCTTCAGCTCGGCGATCAGGCCCTGCGCCTCGGCTTCCGTTTCCACGAGGATGTGGCGCGCCTTGTACTCCTTCTGGCCGGTCTGCGCCTTCGCGCGCTCGTACTCCTTCTGGATGTCGGCGTCGCTGATCGGGTTGCGCCCGACCCAGTCGCGCAGGTAGGCGTTGACTATGATCTGCTGGCGGGCGATGTCGAGCTCGGCCTGCACCTCCGGCTTCTTCAGCAGGCCGACGCGGTTCGCCTCCTGCGCGATGATCTCGCGGTTGATGAGCTCCTCGCGCACCATGGTGCGCATCTGCGGCGTGTCCTGGGCGCCGCGCTGCACCTGCTGGCTGAGCATGTATTCCATGCGGGAGCGCGGCACGACGACGCCGTTCACCTTGGCGAGCGGGCCGGTCGCCGGCGCGGCGGCCGCTGGGGCCCCGGGCGCCGGGGCGGCCGGCTTCGGCTTGACCGCGTCCTGCGCGGCCGCGGCGAGGGAGAAGCCGGCGGCGAGCGCGGCGATGAGGATCTTCATGGGGCTCCTTTCGTTTCTTCGGGACTGCGCGCGCTGATCGCGAGCGCGTGGATGGGATGCTGCATGAGGCTGCCGAGCGCCTGGTAGACCATGCGGTGGCGCGCGACGGTGGGCTTGCCCGAGAACTGCGGCGAGACGATCGACAGCCGCCAGTGGGTGCTGCCGCCCTCGCGGTACCCGGCGTGGCCGCGGTGCGCCTCGCTCTCGTCGACCAGCTCGAGCGACAGAGGCTCGAGCGACGCGAGGCGGCTGCGGATCTCGGCGGCGACGTTCAGGTCTTCTCCTCGGCGTACTTGCCCAGCACGAGCGCCTGGCCGACCACGAAGAGGAACATGAGGCCCATGCCGCCGAACAGCTTGAAGTTCACCCAGAGGTCGGTGGAGAAGTTGTAGGCCACGTAGAGGTTGAGCAGGCCCATGACCAGGAAGAAGCCGATCCAGCTGAGGTTGAGGCGCGACCATACCGCGTCGGGCATCTGCATGTGCTCCGACAGCATGGTGCGGATCAGGTTCCGCTTCAGCGCGGCGGCGCCGGCGAGCACCGCGCCAAATAGCCAGTAGAGCACCGTGGGCTTCCACTTGATGAAGGTCTCGTCCTTCAGGACGAGCGTCGCGCCGCCGAACACGACGATGATCGCGAGGCTCGCCCAGAGCATCGGCTCGACCTTCCTGTTCCTCAGCTTGAGCCACGCCACCTGCGCGAAGGTCGCGACGATCGCCGTCGCGGTCGCGACGTAGATGTCGACCAGCTTGAACGCGACGAAGAAGAGAATGACCGGGAAAAGGTCGAAGAGAAACTTCATCCGAGGGGAAGGATTCTACCAGCGCCCGAGGGCGGAGACCGACGCCACGCGGATCCTCCCCACGAGCGTCGCGAGGGGCAGCAGCTCGGCCGGCGCCTCGCCCTCGACGAGCTTGAGGTGCGTGGCGTCGGCGTGCGCCTGCCCGAAGGTCGCGTCCACCGGCCGCCAGCCGCCCCCGATCCAGAGCTCGTTCCACGTGTGGTAGAGGAACCCGCCGTGCGCCTCCGAGTAGGCGATCCCGTTCACGATGCGCGCCGGGATGCCGAGCGCACGGGCGAGCGCCGCGAGCAGGTACGCATGGCCCTGGCACTCGGCGCGGCGCTCGCGCAGCACGTCGATCGCGCTGAACGAGTCGATGGCTTCCCGGGCGATGTTCTTCTCGATCCACTCGAGCAGGAGGGAGACGGAATGCTCTTGGCCGGTGCTGCTTTTCGCTACCTGGAAGGCGAGATCCCTGATCTGCCCGAGGTTGCTCGGGGCAGCAAGGGTCGCCTTGAGGTAGCGCGCAGGGTCGTCCTGCGCGGGAGGCGCCGTGCGGTCGACGATGCATTCGAGCCGGCCGCCCGAGCGCGAGCAGCGCTGGCCGCCGCCCTCGGGCACCGCGAAGCCCGGCGGCACCTCCTCGAGCGCGATCTCGAGCCGCGACACGCGCCGCGGCGCCTCGATCGGCCCGGCGCGCAGCAGGCTGAAGTCGACGAGGGCGTCCTGGCGGCTCAGGGCCGCTTCGAGCAGGTAGCGCCGGGCGCTCGCCTCGTCCTCGAGCGCCGAGATCATCACGCCGTTCAGCCCGCGCTCGAAGAGCGGGCGGCCGTCCGGCGCGAGCCACGTGATCGTCTCGAGGCCGTGCAGCCGCGTGAGCACGCGAAACGCGAGGCCCGCGAACAGCTCGCTCGACTCGAATGCCTGCACTTCCTGCTCCGCCTCGGCGATCGTTTGCGTCTCGCCGTTGAAGACGGCGTAGCTCGTCCTGTCGCCGACCGCGAGGCCGCGCGCCACCGGCAGCATGGCAAGGACGCTCGAGGGGTAAAGGGGTGCCTTTAGAGGCACGGCGCGTTCCTCCGTTCCGGAGGAATTCCTGACGGAGAACTTCAACACCTTCCCATCGGCTATCCCCTCCACCTGCAGCGAGCTGCCGTCGATCTCGTGCGAGTAGCGGAAGGATTCCAGCGTGAGGTCGGCGCGCACCCGGTCGAGCGAGCGCAGCGCGAGGCGCTTGTCGATGCCGAGGAACCGGAGGCGGATGGCGGCTTCGGACTCGATCTCGAAGCGGCCGGGGGCGCCCGGCGCGGGGCGCACCAGGCGGTGGGTGAAGCCGACCTTTTCGCCGTTGAAGACGATGCCGGTCCAGATGTCGCGGTGCGGCCAGCGCTCCAGCGCGATCGCCCGCGCGGCGGGCGCGGCGCCCGCGTCGCGGAAGTAGTCCTGCGTAGCGCAGCCGCCCAGGAGGGCGAGCGCCGCGACCAGGAACAGCCTAATGCCAGCGCCCGACAGCCTTGCGCGCGGCATCGTTGGCGGGCCGCACTACGAGGCCCGAGCCCGAGACGGTGACGACGTAGTCGGCGCTCTCGGCGAGCGGCACGTAGGCCGCGCTGCCGTAGAGCGCGTCGGCGAAGGGCAGCCAGTCGTGGTAGCGGCGCACCGCGGGCCACACGTCGAAGCCTTCGTCCTGCGCCAGCGCGTAGATGGTGCGCGGCGCGCTCTTCTCCGCCGGTACGTCGGCGTAGCGCCCCGAGATCCGCTCGAGGCGGTACACGGTGTCGAAGCCGGCGATCGTGCCCATGGCGCGCCACTTCAGCACCCGCGCGTCGATCTGCCACTCGTCGCCGCGCAGCTCGAAGTGCCGCGGCGGCGCCTCCGGGCGGGCGAGGGTCAGCACGAAGTGGCGCTCGCCGAGCTGGCGGATCGAGACCTTCGCCGCGAGCTGCTCGTGGGTGAGCCGCCGGTAGCTGTGCAGCGAGGCGGCTACCAGGCCCGCGGCGACCGCGAGCAGCACGATCAGCGCGCCGAGCAGGAAGTACATCGTGCCGCTCGCGACGCGCAGGCGCCGCAGGCGCGTGAGCGCGGCAAGCTCGAGCGGCAGCGCGATGAGGATCCCGAGGGCGGCGAAGCCCACGAGCAGCACCTGGGGGTCGAGTCCGGCGAGCCAGTCGATCACGTTGCTAATATAGCCAAAACCGAAGGAGGCTCCCGTGTCGCTGGTCACGCTGATCGAGGTTTCGGACGCCAACGCCGAGGTGAAGGCGGTCTACGACGACATCATGAAGACGCGCGGCGTCGACTGGATCAACAACTTCTGGAAGGCGCTCGCGAACGACCCGGCGCAGCTCCGGCAGGTATGGGAGGAGGTGAAGCGCGTGATGGCGCCGGGCGCGCTCGACCCGCTGGTGAAGGAGATGGTCTACGTCGCGGTGAGCGCCACCAACGGCTGCGAGTACTGCACCCACTCGCACACCGCCGCGGCGCGCAAGAAGGGCATGTCCGACGCGATGCTCATGGAGCTCCTCGCCGTGACGGCGCTCGCCAACAAGACCAACCGGCTCGCGAACGGCCTCCGGGTCCCGGTGGACCCTCAGTTCAAGTGAAAAGGGTCCTGACCCCTTTCACCTTTCACTCCTTCGAGCGGTCCCAGAGGTTGGGCAGCGCGGCGTTGTGGTAGCCGGACACGAATTCGCGCGGCGCGCCGCTCGCCGGATCGAAGGTATGCCGGCGCACCGCACCGATGTTCGCCCCGTAGACGTGGATGCTGATCGCCGTCTCGCTGCCGGCGTTGGAGACGACGTGGATGTCGCCGATGGTCGGTGAGACGCGGTCGACCTCGCCGGGTTTTACCAGATGGAAGCTCTTCCTCTCTGTGGGGGATGAATACTCATCGCATTTCTCCTGCCCGCGCATGACGCCGACCAGGCCCCACACCGTGTGGTCGTGGATCGGCGTCTTCTGGCCGGGCATCCAGACGAAGCTCACCACCGAGAAGCGCTCGAGCGGGTCGCAGTGCAGCAGGTACTGGCGGTAGGATTCGGGCGAGGGGCGGGCGAAGTCCTCGGGGAGCCAGTCGTCCCTGGCGATCAGCGCGGCGAGCAGCTTCTCGCCCTCGTCCAGCATGCGCGGCTCGTCGCCGCCGTGGCGTTCGACCAGGCGAGTCATGTCCTGCACGAAGCTTCGGAACTTGCTAACGTCGCGCGCCATGGAAGCGAAGTTACCACCGCGGCTGGGCGTCGTCATCCTCATGGCGGTGGCCACCGTGTTCGCCTCGAACCATCTCGCCGCGCGCTTCGCCTTCGACCATGGGGCGAGCGTGGCCTCGGCGGTCACGGTGCGCGCCACCACCACCGTGCTGGTGCTGCTGGTGATGATGCGGCTGCAGGGCGTGGCGCTCGCCGTGCCGCGCGGGCTGCGCGGGACGGCGCTGCTCGCCGGCGTGCTGATCGCCGCGCAGAGCTACTGCCTCTACTCCGCGGTGGCGCGCATTCCCCCGGCGCTCGCGCTGCTCGTGTTCCAGACCTCGCCCATGCTCTACGTGCTGCTCACCTGGGCCATGGGCCGCGAGCCGCCGCGCTGGAGCGCGCTCGCCCCGATGCTGCTCGGCCTGGTCGGGCTCGCCTTCGCCCTCGACCTCGCCGGCGCCGACTTCGCCGAGCGCTGGGCGGAGATCGGCGCCGGCGTGCTCTGGGCGTTCGCGAGCAGCGCCAGCATGACGGTGGTGTACTTCCTGAACGCCAACGCCCTGAAGCCGCTCGACGGACGCCTGCGCACCTTCCTCATGACCGCCGTGACCGCGCCGCTCGTGCTCGCCGGCGGCTTCGCGGCCGACAGGCTCGCCCTTCCCGCGGACGCCGTGGGATGGACCGGGCTCGTCTGCCTGAGCCTCTTCTACTGCATCGCGATGATCTCGCTCTTCGTCGTGCTGCCGCGCGTGCCCGCCACCAGCACCGCGGCGCTCAACTTCGAGCCGATCGCGCTCCTCGTGCTGGGCTGGATCTTCCTCGGCCACGCGCTCGCGCCGCTGCAGATCGCGGGCGCGCTGCTCACCGTGGGCGCGATCGCCTGGCTCGGGCTGATGAAGCGGTAGACTTGGATCGATCAAGAAAGGGGGCCGCACATGACGCAACCCGGCAAGCCGAAGGACCAACCCGCGACGATCCGGCACATCGACGACATGGAGTGGGAGACGATCCGCTGGCCCGGCGAGTCCGGGAAGATGCTCTTCCATCCGCGCGCGCAGGCTCCGGATGAGCCGAACGCCGGGCTGCTGCGCCTGGAGCCGGGCGCTCACCACCCGCTGCACCGCCATGATTTCGCGCAGGTCTGGTACATCCTCGAGGGCACGTTCACCATCGGCGGCAAGCGCTGCGGGCCGGGAACGATCCTCTATCACCCCGATCCGCACTTCGAGGACGCGCTCAGCACCGAGACCGGCGGGCTGATGTTCATCGTCCAGTACCCGGGGCCGGTGACGGGCGGCCGGCCGATCTACGACGAGCGCTTCAACATGAAGGAGCGCAAGGCGCTCGCCGAGGAGCGCACCGACCGCTAGGCGGTGATGACCTCCGGGTCCGCCGAGTAGAGCTTCGCCACGAGCGCCGCCCGCCGCTCGAGCACGGCGCGCTGGTTCATGTAGCCCTTGTCGGTGATCTCGTTCGCGTCGATCGACGGCGGCTCGCTCATCGCCATCAGCCGCGCGGGGCGCGTGGAGCTTGGCTCGCCGGCAAAGGCCTTCAGGGCATCTTGAAGGCGTTTGCGGATTTCCCCCGGTGAAAGCTCCTTTGCAGCAGCGCTCAAAAAGACCAGCGCGCCGATCTCGTCGCGGTCGTGGCCGGTGATGACGGCGTCCTGGATCAGGGGATCGCCCGCGGCGATGAGCCGCACGCGCACGGCGCCGACGTGCACCCAGGTGCCGGTGGAGAGCTTGAAGTCCTCCGCGACGCGGCCGTCGAAGACGATGCCTTTCGCGGGATCGCCGGGATCGGCGAGCTTCACCGCGTCGCCGATGCGGTAGAAGCCCTCGTCGTCGAAAGCGGCGGCGGTGAGGTCCGGCCGGCGGTGGTAGCCCGGCGTCACGTGCGGGCCGCGCACGCGCACCTCGAGCTTTCCCGCCGCGGGAACGAGCTTGAGCTCGCAGCCGGCCACCGGCAGCCCGATCACGCCGGGGCGCTCCATGGGGAAGTGGACCGAGGTGGCGAGCGGCGAGGTCTCGGTAGCCCCCCACGCGGACAGCATCGCCGGGCTCTTTCCTTCATCCCGTGAAAGTTTCTTCAGCCGGTCCCAGAGGTTCTGCGGCAGGGCGGCGGCGGCGTAGAAGACGACGTCGAGGCGGCTGAAGAAGTTGCGGCGCAGCCGCTCGTCCTTCTCGAGGAAGGGCAGCAGGAGGTCGAAGCCGCGCGGCACGTTGAAGTACATGGTCGGCGCGACCTCGGTGAGGTTGCGCACCGTCGCCTCGACCAGGCCGGGCACCGGCTTGCCGCCGTCGATGACCATCGTGCCGCCGTTCCTCAGCACCAGGTTGAAGTTGTGGTTCCCGCCGAAGGTGTGGTTCCACGGCAGCCAGTCGACCACCACCGGCGGCTTGTCCTCCACGAACGGCCACGCCTGCGCGAGCATCTGCTGGTTGGCGCAGAGCATGCGCTGGGTGTTGATCACGCCCTTCGGCACGCCGGTGGAGCCCGAGGTGAAGAGGATCTTCGCGATGCTGTCGGGCCGGATCGCCGCGAATTCCCTTTCCAGCGTGGAGCCGGGATTGGCGCGCAGCAGGTCCTGCAGGTTCACCGTGCTCATGCCGACCGCCTGCAGCGCAGGCGCGAATTTCTGCGGGTCCGCGGTCCACACGATGCCGGGCTTGAGAAGCTCGAAGATCATCTTGAGCTTCGCGAAGTCCTTGGACATGAGCGAGTAGGCGGGAGAGATCGGCGCCGCGGGCACGCCGACGTGCATCGCGCCGAGCGCAAGAAGCGCGTGGTCTATGCCGTTATCCGAGAGGATCGCCACCGGCTTTTCCTGGTCGAGGCCGAGGTCGAGCAGCGCCGGGCCGATCCGGCGCACTTCGCCGTAGGTTTCACGGTAGGAAAGCTTCCGCCAGCCATCCCCCTTGCGTTCCTGCAG
>Ga0105107_10001585_pt1 | contig 14790 bp, 15 predicted proteins | sample PPLLaktember2015_6_FD_79335 | JGI IMG/M metagenome (GOLD analysis project Ga0105107, IMG submission 79335) | Freshwater sediment microbial communities from Prairie Pothole Lake near Jamestown, North Dakota, USA - PPLs Lake P8 Core (1) Depth... | ecosystem: Environmental > Aquatic > Freshwater >...
ATTTAGCCTCTTTACTCCTCATCATCCACCGCTCCGTGGACCTGAAGATCAACGGCCTGATCGAGTCAGGAGAGATCGAAAGACCGAAGGTAATCCAAAAGGTCGATCCCGTCAATAAACCTCAGCCCGGGCCTGACACGTTCGCCGTGCCCCAGGGAAGCTTCGGTGGCAGCCGGCAAGCCGAGGAAGGAAACGCGGCGCCGAAAACACGGCCCCAGGTCTCACCCCTGGTTGTCTCGGATCTTGGAGGGGTTCTTGCAAAGGTCAACCGCCGCTCTTCGAGGGCGCTCGCGATGAAGGCCATGATCGAGCTTTGGTCAGAAACCCCCAACAACAGCCCGCTGCTGAATGATATGGATGACGATCAATCTTTTTTTCGAGTTGTAGCAAGGCAGAATGGGCTTTTCATTCAAAGGTTGGAAGGAGACCTCGATTCCATTCTCAAATTCAATCTTCCTGCTATTCTGGAATTCTATCTGGAGGGAGGAGGCAGTCCCCGGTATCTGACCCTCGCCAAAATCAATGAGGAGGACACGGTTCTTCTCGGTGGGCCGATGGAGGAAAGCATCCAGGTGGACAGGGACCAGCTGAGTTCGTACTGGTCCCGGGTGGCCTATGTGGCGTGGAGGGACTTCCTCAATCTGCCGGCGACCTTATCGGTTCAGAATTCCGGTGACTCCGTCCTGACGCTGAAGATACTCATGTACGATCTGGGCTACAAGGACATGGACATCACGCCGAGCTATGATGAGGAGACGGCGAAGGCAATCAAAGCGGTGCAGCGAAAGCACGGGATCCCGGTGGACGGCGTGGTGGGGCCTTTGACTAAAATGGCTCTTTACAATGAAAAAGCAGCCCTGAACATTCCCCGCCTCGCAGATTAGGTCCCGAGTCAACCATCGCGAATTTGACAGGCTCTGCCGCCATGGGGGCGTAACGGTGAGCGCAATCCTTAAAGCGTTGAGAAGAGTTGAGAACGAATCCGTCCAGAGGAGCGAAACTCCGCCTGTTCCCAAGAAACTAGATGCCAGAGAGGCAATTCGAAGCGAGTACAGAAAAAGGCGGACCTCTCAAAGAATCTTGATGGTGCTCTTGCCTGTCCTGTCCCTTGCGATCCTGGTCTGGGTCATCATGGCTTACAGGCCTTTCCTGATTCCCAAGTCGTCAACCCCCCAGGCGAATTCAAGCGGTCCGCGTGCAACCCCATCCGCCAAGACAAGGGAGCCTACCTCAGAGGACCGGAGAAAACGCAGCGAAGCCAGACCTCCTGATGCACCTCTTGTGAAAGAAGAGAGTGCACCGTTGAGAGGGGCACGCGAGAAAGAAAAGAAACCTGTTGTTGATTTGCCGCCGGCTCAAAAAGAAGGCCCCTCTTTCCAAGAGCCGGGCTTCGAACTGCAGGCGATTGTCTGGTCCGAGGTCCCAGAGAACCGCTTCGCCGTTATCAATGGGGTCATCGTGCGGGCCGGCGGCATGATCGAAGGGGTTTCCGTAACCGAGATTGGAAAGGACGATGTCTCTTTCAAGTCCGGTCAAAGAACCTGGAAAATGAAAATGATGAGGAACTGAGGCAGTCTCAGTCCTCCAGGATGATCGCTCCAGGGGCGCACTCTTTGGCGGCTTTTCTCACCAGGGCCTCCAGATGTTTGGGTACCAAGTCCACGAGAACCCTGGAGATGAGCTTGCCTTCGTCATACTGAAAGACTTCGGGGCAAACCTTGCTGCAATTCCTGTCTCCCATGCACAGGTCATAGTCAATTCTTACTTTCATTTTCTCCTCCGTCAGTATTTCAAATGATGAACCGGTCTCCCACCTGCCACCACCCTATCGTCGAGCCTTCCCGCTTGAACTGGACGCTTTCTCTTCTCTCGATCTCCCTGGCCCAGTCCCCAAGTGCCGAGGCATGATGGATGATCAGAGGGACGCTGCGCTCCGGAAGAATATCGTTGAGCAATCCGTACAAAGAGATGATTCTTCTGTTGTTTGATTCCGTTTCGTTGGTATCCCACGGTGTCGGATGAATGAAACCATGAACCGCCCCTTCTTGCCTCGAGTAAGCCCATCGATCTGGGAACTCGTGCTTGAGGTCCCTCATGAGTGTCACGGCTCGCAGGTTTGTCTCGGCATCGAGCCCTTTGTGAAGGTTGGAGAGGATGCGGTCGTCAAAAGACTCGAACCCCACGGAACCCAACAGAATCCGGACGTCCAGAGCACCGGCCAAGGCAAGCGCTTCCCTAAGAATTTTTTCGCCCAAAACAAACCAATCAGCCCGCAGAGTCAGGTTAATCTGAGAGAGACGAATTCCCTTAGCTGTTACCTCGTTCAGAAGGGCTGGGAGGCCCGGGACGGCGTTTTCATTGATCAGCTCAAAAGGGATCTTGCGGCCATCCCCGCGTTCCGGGAGTCGTTGAATCTGCTCCAGAACCGCATCGAGGCTCAAGCCCCCGTGAAACCCCTTGTCTATGGCCACGTCGCAAAAACTGCATCCTTTCAGGGGAAGCCTCACTTTGTCCTTTTCGTTCTTGTGCAAGCTAAGAGGGTAGTCGATCTCAATCGTTCTTGTTTGACTCGCGTGAGGACACCCGATCTGCTGGAGCACCTGACCTGTAGTAACAAGCAAAGGAGCAAGTGCGCCGCCGGTCAGCCTGTAGAGATGGTCCCATCGGACCTTTGTCAGGAATTCTTCGTTCCAGATGGAAGAGGCGTCAAGGAGGCCCGGATCAGAGAACGTCTTTTGATCGATCGGACGGTCCAGGAAAGGAAGAATCTGCTCCGCCGGTCCGTGCACCGCCATGGAAAAGCAAGACGAAAGCCCTTGGAAATAATGAGGATGATCTTGCCATCCCTTCTCCCCCACGAAATCGACGTCTGCCTGGGGGCCTGCAAGAATAGTGAAAGAGCCATCTTCTTTAAAATCGCGGGCAAGGGAGAAAAGGTCCGTTCGGCCGGCCAGGTAAGAAAAACCTATGACCGGCCGTCTGTCCCCGAAGTAATCGTACAGGGTGTTCTTGAGTATGTTCTTGTCATGCTCCCTGGTGGCGGTTACCACGATGCAGTCGTAGATCGAAGCTTCCTGAATAATACTTGCGGCCAACTGAGGGCCGAGAAGCCCATAGCTCTCACCCTCCATATATCCGGTCACAATGGCCATCTTCTCTCTTTTCATTTGAACTGCCTTAATTCCCAGGGTATCAATAGGCCTTGAAAATGCGATCAACTTGTCTTAGTTTCTAAGCATCCAAAAGTGGCAGCGCATCAAGGGCTAGGGTGCAAGAAGTTGCGACATGGAAAATTTTTAGATCAATGGTGCAAGAAATTAATCATCGCCGCGGCGAAAGCAAGGAGAAACCATGTTGACCGCTGAGGAGCTCGATCGATACGGCCGTCAGATCCTTATGCCCCAGATCGGGGAGGAGGGACAGGAGAAACTGAAGAAGTCTAGAGTGTTCATTGCGGGAGCAGGAGGTCTTGGATCGCCCATCTCGATCTACCTGACGGCGGCAGGGGTAGGGCACCTTCGAATCGTGGACCACGACAACGTGGAACTCACCAACCTGAATAGACAGGTCGCGCACTGGACGGCTGATGTGGGAAGAAGAAAGGTGGAGTCGGCTCAGGAAAAGCTCAGCAAGCTCAATCCGAATGTGACCATTGAGGCTTTGAGCGTGACCATATCAGAGGAGAATGCTTCAGGGCTCGTGGCAGGTTTCGATCTGATCGTGGATGCCATGGACAATCTGCCCACCCGCTATCTGCTGAACAAAACGGCGATCGAGCACAGAGTCCCGTTTTTCCATGGAGCTGTAAACGGATTTGAGGGGCGGGCCATGACCGTGATTCCTGGCAAAACAGCTTGCTTGAGATGTCTCTACCGAGGCCCGGTCCCTGAGTCCAAATTCCCGGTGATTGGCGTGACGCCGGCGGTGATCGCCTGCATCCAGGCGACAGAGGTGATCAAGTACCTGGTGGGAATCGGCGACCTTCTTTCAAACCGATTGCTCGCCTACAATGGGCTGAACCTGAAATTCACCGAGTTTAAGGTTCAGAGGAATCCGCAGTGTGAGCATTGCGCTCATCTTTGATGATCCCGATGGAAGGGGATGAGGAGGGACGAGAGGTGGCTGTCAAAGTAAATCTTCATCTGACGCTCCGGCAATTCACGAACGGTCAGGAAATGGTCGAGGTTGATGGGAAGACCGTTGGTGAATGCCTGAAGAACGTGGTAAGAGAATTCCCGGCAATGGAGTCCTCCATCTTCGCAAAGAACGGAAAGCTTGCCAACGTGGTTGAAATATATCTGAACCTTCAGAGCGCCTACCCCAATGAGCTGGCCAGACCGGTCAAGGACGGGGATGAGATTCACGTCACCATGATGCTTGCCGGAGGCTAGGGACCCGGTGAAAGCGGTCGCCATTGTCGGCTATCACAAGAGCGGTAAGACGACGCTCGGTGTTAAGCTTTGCAGGGCACTTGCGGGCAAAGGCTTACGTGTCGGAGTGGTGAAGCACGTCTCCTGTGAGCTTCAGTTTGCAGATGCCGATTCGTCCCGCTACCGGGCGTTTGCGTCAGTGGTTGCCGCCGCTTCTGCCGCAGAGGCGGAGATCATTGTCAAGGGGGAGAAGAGCCTCGATGAGATGCTCAGGTACTGTGCCGGTTGTGATTTTGTCCTCGTGGAAGGGTTCAAGAAGGAAAAACTGTTTCCACGAATCGTGTGCCTTCGGGAAAAGGAAGAGGAAAAAGAGCTCTTCGACGGCCTGGAGCTTTGCACGGCCTCTTTCAAGGAGGGAGTTGCGGACTACCTCATATCAGATGATGCTCATGTGAGAAAGATGGCGGCTGTTATTCTGGAGAGAGCGGTTGAGGTTGCCCCTTAACTTGCAGGGAACACAAGAGACTTAACCGTGACCGGAAATACCTGCCGCCCGACCAAGGGCTCGCTGATATCGATCCAATCCCCGTCGTTCAAGGAGAGCTCATCGAGGGAGAGAAGATTGGTGCTCAGGCCGGTCTCCCGCCGAATGACATTTCCCACGCTGCAAGCGATATCCCTCTCGAAAATCAGGATAATGGGCATTCTTTTGGCGATAGAGTTAGGGAGAGCTGCTTCCATGGACTTCGCAAACATCTCCAGTGACGGATAATTGACACGGACAGGGTCCCTGAAGTACAGAGCGACGATCTCTTGGCCCTCGACCAGGTCGTGTCTCTGGAAAGCCGTGTTCACCTTTGAAACCACGTGCTCCAAGCTCAGTTTGGCATATTCCGCGTCCACCCTGAGCACCGGGATGTTCCGGATGGGGAGGGTGAGCTTGTCGTCCATGAAACCCGACGAGCCTGAGACGGAAAGGGAGTAAGCCCCTGCGCCGATGACCGTGGCTCTGATCTTGTTGGCCGGCTCGACGACCGGACCGCCGAGATTGGGAGTCAAGGAACGGATCTTCTTTGCAAGGATGCTTCCGATATCGTTGTAACGGCCCTTTCCGGCGTAAATGATCTCAGCCACCCCGCCTGAAAACATGTACTCATCTACAGGGATCGAAAAATCCAGATCAGGGGTCATCATGAGATCCCTGGCTAAAGAGGACCTTGCCGGGCCTTTCATCACTTCAATGAGCACTTCGGCCAGTTTGGTCGCGATTTTTTCAATATCCGGTTTGGGGATACTGTCTCCGAGCCGGTAGTCCAAACCGATCTCCTTCATGACCCTCACCGCAGGATCGGCCAGCTGGCGGATTCTGATCTCGGAATCCATGGCCATCAGTCTGCCGCCCACAGCGACGCAACTGGTGGAGAGGACTTCACCGTTTCTTGAAATGGCGAGATTGGACGTGCCGCCGCCGATGTCACAGGACATGACGGTTTTTCCGTGCTCTTTTGACCGGGCGGTCGCCCCTGACCCCATGGCTGCGAGGAGACTCTCGAAATTGGGGCCGGCAGTTGCTGCAACAAGTTTCCCCGCTTCTTTAGACAAAGCCTCTGCGATCTGGGGAGCATTTTGCTTCTTGGCCGACTCCCCGGTGATGATCACCGCGCCCGTGTGAATATCGGCAGGGTCGATCCCTGCCTGCTCATACTCTTTCTTGAAAAAGGTGGTCAGTCTTTCGATGTCGATCGTTTTGTCTTCGAGAAAAGGGGTGTGAATGATCTTTCCTTCATAGATCACCTTTCTTTCCTCAATATTGAACCGGAGGGTTGGAGACCTCTCGTCCCGCACCAACACGAGATTTGAAAAGACGAGATGACTGGTTGCGCTGCCGACGTCAATGCCGACGGAAAGCAGTTCGATTCTGTTGATTTCCATTGCCCGATCTCAAAAAGCTCCCTGGGTTTCTGTTGAGAATTTCTACAACACCAGAACGGTCAGGTGATGGTGCAACGCTTTTTATTGGTGAGAAATACTAGACAGTTTCACCTTATGTGTCAATTGATATATGGTCCTTGGGCGAGCCGTCTTACCGCGTACCGACGCGTGCAAGTCAAAAAAAGAGGTTTCCGGCGGGAGCCGGAAACCTCCTGCAATAGGTAAAGGGATTTTACGCCTGCGCCACCAGGGCGGCAGCCTGTTTGCCGGCCAAGCTAATCTTTTTTGCCGCCTCTCGCTTCTTCAGGATGCTTACGTCAGTGGCATCCTGGTAATCCACAGCTTTCATGTCGCAAAAGCGGACGCACTGAGGATCCCCGTCGCACAGGTCGCACTTGATGACCTTCCGGTCTATGACGTTGAAGTTCATGGCGCCGAAGGGACACACGGCAACGCAAGATCGGCAGCCGATGCACTTGTCATAGTCTACCATGACCCTGGCCAGGTCTTCGTCTCTTGAGATTGCTTTCACAGGGCAGACATTCATGCAAGGGGCGTCCTGGCACTGCTGGCATGACATAGGGATGTACAGCCCCTCCTGCTCCCACTTCATCACCTTGATGCGGCTTCGAGCGGGATTGGAGATGCCGTCATGCTTCACAGCGCAGACCAGCTCGCAAAGTCTGCAACCAGTGCATTTTTCGTAATTCACGACAAGAACTTTGCCCATCTGTTCCATTGATCTACTCCTTTCAGAAATATCACACCAAGTGCGACGGCTCATTGTCGATGCCGAGTCTTTTCAGACTCTCGGGCTTGGGAATACCGTTTTCGTCCCAACCCTTGTGCTCATAGCATTCCGCACGCATCTTAAGCCATTTGTCTTTTTCAATGAGTCGGCCAACCACCTCGGGTGCGCCGCGCCTTGCGGGCTCGTCGTGATACCGGTGGTTGAGCACATCCCCTTTTTCAGGGTCATCCTTGGACAACCCTTCCCTCAGGTTGAAGAGCCGCTCCATGTTGTTGCACCGCTCGGCCACTTCCCAGATCTCCTTGGGGGTCAGCTGAAGGCCGGTGTTGTAAAAAAGGACCTTGGACCAGTCCTCGAAGTTCGGGAGCGTGGCACCGAGAAAGGTAGTGTGATACTTGCAGATCCCGAGACAGTCCACGGCCATGTAGCAGTTCTCATGCCAGAAGACCTGCCAGGCTTTGCCGATGTATTCCGTATGCTCGGAGCTCAAAGGCCCGTCATAGGGAACCGGGTTGCTGTAGATTCTTCTCATCACTTCCTGAGGCAGATGGTAGAGGTCAATGGCGGGCCTGCTCCTCAGGTGGTCGGAACCCCGCGAGGCCAACGAAATGTTCAAGGCCAGACCCGGGGTCCCCCTCTCATCGGAGTGGAGGTTGCTCATGCCTTTGACCTGGATCAGGTAGTTGAAGGAGTTCTTGCCGATCTTCTTGGAGGCGGGAATGCCGCCGTCAGCCAAGGCGTCGCCGAGAAATCCTTTTCTCTGGCAGATGCGGTGGATCATCTCAATGACGGCCTCATCATTGCCGAATCGCAGCTCCAGGCCATCAGTCTCTTTGTTGGTGATGATCCCCAGTTCATAGAGCTCCATGGCCCACGAAATGAGGCTTCCTATCTCCAGGTTGTCCACACCGTACTGGTCGACAAGGTGGTTGGATACGAGGAGGGTTTCTGCCCTTGGGGTGTCCGTCTCACCGCAGAATGCGCCCTGAGAGGTGTACTCCGGTCCCTCGTCGTACTTTCCGGCATAAGGTCCATTTCCAGGGATCTTGTATTGAGCCCGGCAGTGGACCTGGCATCCGAAGCAGCCGGTCATGTGGTAGGGCCCGATGGTTTCCGTCGCGATTTCGTCGAGATGCTCGGGTTCGATGTCGTCCGCATACTCGCACTGGTTGTACTGGAAGTTCCTGCACCGGATTCCGCCCCAGGAGTTGGTGGCTCCCCAAATAAAAGGAGTCCCGATGGTTCCCTGGGTCTGGTTCACTTTAGCGCTGGTGATCTGCTCGATGAAGCGCTTGTTGAATTCGAGGGCCTCGACCGGATGAGCGATTTTGATGTCCATGGTTCCCCTACAGGCAACAGCCTTGAGGTTCTTGGAACCCATGACACAGCCCATGCCTGATCTTCCGCCTGCGTTCTTTATACCGGTCATCACATTAGCATAGGTTACGAGGTTTTCGCCCGCAGGCCCGCAGACCATGCTCTTGACTTCCTGGTCGCCGAGGTCGTCCCGGATGGCCCACTGGGCATCCGTAACTGTGCGGCCCCAGATGTCGCGCGCATCGCGGATCTCGATTTCGCCGTTGTGAATGTAAATATAGACGGGGTGTTTGGCCTTGCCTTTGATCACCAGGTGATTAAACCCTGCCCAGGCCATTTCAGGGGAAAAGAATCCGCCCATGTTACAGCTGCCCAGGAGCCCTGTCAAAGGGGACTTCGCCATGACGTGGCATCGCGACGTTGCTGAAGCAGCCATTGCACAGAGGATCCCACCGCTCACCATGAGCGTGTTGTCCGGGCCGATGGGATCACATCCTTTCTTGGTGTGGTTGTAAAGCAGGTAGGCGTCCAGCCCTCTTCCTCCGAGAAACTTTTTTCGAACTTCGAGAGGAATGGGTTTTATCTGGATGTCTCCCGTCGTAAGGTCGATATAAGCAATTTTACTGTCTAACGCCATGTTACTTCCCCCCCTTCTCCTTCATCTTTCTGGCTAATTCCTCTTCAGCGATTTTTTTGTTCACATCCCAGACTGGCCCCCGGATTCTAGGGAGTCCGTCTTTAACCCACGCAACTCGGAATTCCATTCCGCACGTGGGGCACTTGATGGTCTTATCTCCCTTTTTGGGTTCAAGCCTTTCCATGCAAGTCGGATTGTGGCATCGGAACTTGCCGTAAGTTCTGGTTGCGCGAAGACTCTCTGCTGTCGAAAGCTTCTCTTTTTCTTCGACCATAACATTCTCCTTTCTAATCTCTGCATGAGGCAGAAATCACTATGATGGTTTCAGACATAAAAAAGCCTTGTTCTGTGAACCCTGAAGAAGGTGAGCCTAAGGGTTCATTATCATGAACAAGCTTTTCAGATGCTACCAGATTCAATACCCTTGTCAAGGGAAAAATCGGCGGTTGATAGAATGACTACGCTGTGTTTGCGCCTGTCTTATGGCTATTTTGACCTAACAGCTAGATCAAAAAATCAGTTGAGGCATCGTTCAATAAGATGAACGGGAGTATTTTTCGCTCCTCATGCAGCCTTGCTCTGTTTACCGATCCACGGCGCCATGCGGCGATAGAGGTCCACCACATTTGTTTTCCTGCAGTTCTGGCAGAGGTTGAGGTAGTCATCTGTAAAGGTGCGGTGGATTTTATCCAGTAGCGGCTCAGGAACGAAGAGGGCGCCGCATTTCCGGCACGCTTTCATCTCTACCGAGCGGATCTCCTGTTTGGCAAGGATGCGGAAAAAGCTTCTCGCACTGATCTCGTGCCTGAGTTCTGCTGCGTTTTCAGGGCAAGTGTTCACGCACGCCCCGCAGCAGATGCATTGGTAGTGGGAGTAATTGAAAATCCTGAATGCGCCCTTATCCTTTGATTCCAGCGTGCCTGTGGGGCAGCTCAGCTCGCAAGCAGCACACCCTGTGCAACGGCTGGGGTTCATCCGGGTTCTGCAAAAGAGGAAGACCGCCATGAGGATCATGGCTTCCCCGCTCAAAACATGGATTAGCCGCATGTTGTCCCCTAGGAAAGCAACGTTATCCAGGGTACCGTGAGTCAGAAAATAGCCGGTGAGAAAAGGAAGTCCTGCGATGATAATGACGACGAAATCCGTCCATGAGGTCCTCGCCCGTGCCTCGGGCCAAGAAATTCGCCGAACCAGGAAAAACCCGGCAATGACAATGACCAGGATCGTCATCCAGTCGGCGACTTTGTCGGGGATCGTGGACCAGGTCCAACCGAGCCTGGACTCCTCCCACAAACTCACGTGACCTGTGAGCCAGATCGGCAGAATGAAGAGACTCAGGTGAAAGACGTAACGGATCAACGCATAAAGCGGTTTTTTTGCAATGGCCTTATGGAAGGGCAGAAGAAAACGGCCGAAGATGGGCATGGAAAACCCTAATCTCCCCTGGTCTGCTTTAGGACTGGTAAGGATTTTGATCCCGAAAAAAATGAGCCTTGCACTCACGCCGCTAAGAAACAACAGGAAAACGACCCAGAGTAGAGGGCCCTCTGCAAAAATGCTAAAATCCATAATGGCCTCCTCCCATTGGTCAAACAAGCAGAACGGAGTTCATTTAAATGAACAAATTCGGTCATCATCATATTGAGAGAGCATTTTTTGTCAAGGAGAAAATCGGTTTAACAAAGAGGATCGATGTGTTCGAACCACGACGCCATTGAAGAGCCAGAATCCTGTTGACAGGAATCCCCGGATATCTGTAAACTCAACAGGAGTTCAATACGGTGAACAATGAATAAAGGATATTTCGCTCCATCGGTCAAGAGAGCCTTTGAAATCCTGAAGCTTGTTTCCACAAGCAAGGGCGGAGTTGGAATCAGCGAGATCGCAAGGGATCTGGGAATGGCCAAAAGCACCGTCCACGGGATGACCTCTGCTCTCGAAGAGGTCGGGGTGGTCTTGCGGGATCCTGTGACGAAGAGATACACCCTCGGGTTCACGCTCTTCGAGTTGGGCAAGAGCGCCTACTCTCAAATAGACCTCAAAGACCTTGCGCGACCCGTGGCTGAGGATCTGATGGAAAGAACCCATGCATCGGTTTTCCTGGGAGTTCTGAATTGGGATCACGTCACTATCCTAGATGTGGTAGAACCCAGGACCGAGCTCAAGATCACGGCGCCCATTGGAACGACCTTACCGCTCATGGCAGGGGCTGCGGGAAAAGTCTTTCTTTCGAGGATGGATGAGGAGGAGACCAAAAGGATCATCAAGACCAAAGGGCTCACTCGGTTTACCGAAAACTCCATCACCAGCATGGACCGCTATCTTCAGGAAATCCGGAGGGCAAGAGAGAACGGCTTCGCCACAGATGATGAAGAGTACATCCCTGGCGTGAGGGCCGTTGCAGCCCCCATCAAAGAGGCCGCCCCGCTCCTGTCCGCCATCTGGGTCGTGGGCCTCAAGGCCAGCCTTGACGAAGAGAGAATGAAGCTCCTCACCCAATATGCGGTAGACGCTGCCAGGGCCATTGATCTCAGAATCGAAAAAGAGCGCCTCGGCCCCTCGGGAGCCACACAGTAAGATCCTCTCGGCCTTGTAGGGCTGCTCACTTCTTTCCTTCGTATTCTTGCTGAAGTCTTTCGAAGAATCCTTCCATGAAGGCATGACGCCCCTCTGCCAGACGTTTCCCTTCGGCGGTGAGCATCCTGTCTTTGATCTTGGAAAGCTTGAGTTTGAACTCCCTGTAGGCCGTGTCCTCTTCCGTGTAAGGCCGTGTTGTGTGGAGGTCCGCTTCAGGATTGTGGAGCTTGGCTCCCACCTCTCCAGCAAACAGAAAAGCCCTTCCGATACCAATCGCGCCAATGGAATCGATCTTATCCGCATCAAAAAGAGTTCTGGCCTCCAAGGTTTCAGGGGGGGTCTTTCCGCGAAACCTGTGCGATCCAATGCAGTGGACAATGTTTTGTTTCCTTTCATCGGACAGGGGATAATTGACCAGCAGAGTCTTGGCGATTTTAGCCCCCTTTTCCGCATGACAGATCTTCCCTTTTGAGTTGTCTTCGTCAGATCGCTCCACATCGTGGAGAGAAGCAGCAACGGCGAGAACCTCCAAATCGGCACCCTCCACCTGGCCGATGTGCATGCACAGTCGGTAAACCCGTTCCGTGTGATCCCAGTCGTGACTGCGTCGAGCAGCAGCGAAGCGCTCCTTCGCGTATCCTACGATGTCTTCCAGGGTATGAACCATTGTGGAGGTCATTCAACCAATGAAAGCTTCTTAGTCACATTGTCCGTGATCCAGTGCGGGTCCCACCATTCGACAGGGTTTACGAAAATCCCTTGGAGCATAACGGAAAAATGGAGGTGGTCTCCGCCTGCAAGTCCGGTGTCGCCGGTCAGCCCAATGGTCTGCCCTTTCTTCACGTCCTGTCCCGGGCTCACCTCGATTTTGCTGAGGTGCCCGTATACCGAGGAAAGTCCCTGCCCGTGATCGATGACTACAGCGAGTCCGTAAATGCCGAGCCCGTCGGCAAAGATCACCTTTCCGTTGTTCGATGCAAGCACTGGAGCGTTTGCAAGGGATGCGAGATCGACACCAAGATGGAATTTGTCGTCAACCCTCTGTCCCTTATAAAAATAGAAACGGTGATCCGCGAATCGGGCCATGGTTTGGCCGTTCCAGTGAGAGAGCCAAACCCCGTCCCAGAGTTTGTCCGGACTGGTCTTGTCTTTCAATTGAAACAGAGCCTGATGGTTCTCGCGGCGGAGATCGTTATTGATCCTGAGGAATTTCTTGAGGTCGCTGTCCTCGGAATCGAGGGGGTAGAAGGAGAAATAAGGAAGGAGTTTCTGGAGGAACCGGTCTGAAATCTCGATTTTGTCCTCGCGGAACTTCTTCCGAATCACCTGATAATAAAAGGAAGTTTGTGCCTCATTCCCTGCCTTGTCCTTAGCCCAAAGACTGATTTTGGGATTGGATGTTTTGTCGTAGGGAATGGCGAAGTAGCAGTGGCAAATCCCTTTTTCCCGCTGATCTTTATCCGGGTAACCCGGGAAGAAAAGGTCATCGACAAAAACCCCGCTGGAGGCCGTATCCTGGGAAGTCTGATAGACGGCAAACCCGACCCCGCCCACATTCACGTTGTGCATGCGGCTGACCGCGCGAAGCGATGGGGGAACCGTGTCCACGATGCTCTTGTGCTCAAAGCTGACAAGATTTCCCTCTCCTCTCCTTGAATAATCCCACACCTTGAGGGTGATGTTGAATTCACCCTGGGCGAGTTTCAGTGCCGTGGGATCGATGGATATTTCCTTCTGCACCTGATGAACGCCGTCACGGTTAAGAATTCCTTGGTAGGAGAACTTCTCGTCCAGGAGAACCGTCTCCTTGCCTCCTTGAGTGACGGAGAGTTTGACGGTTCTGAGACCGCGCTTTTTGTCCTCCGCTGTGGCCGTGAACTTCTGGGCCTTGGAAATGTACTCGGGAAGAGGTTGGAGGCTCGCGGAGGGTGTTTCGCCCTCATACAAGAAAGCGAAGTACCATCCCGCGGCGCCCAGGAGGATGAAGAGAAATACGAACCCGATCAATAAAACAAGCTTTCTAAGATCCACAATCCCTCCACAGGCGAGCCTCAGACCCGCCACAGCGAAAGCGGGCAAGTCCTAGCCGGCTCACGCGAATAACCAATCGTTTGGAATCATTTCTGGACACAGGACCGGTCATATACTACAGGATAGACAAGATGTGCAAGCCTTGCAAGGGAAAGGGGGAGCAGCGGTGCGCAGAAAAGAATTTGAGGTGACGGATCAGAGTCGAATGGAAGAGGTGTTGAAGAGTGCTGAGATAGGGCACCTCGCGTTCAATGGACCGGATGGCTGGCCGAGAGTGTCGGCGTTGAATTACGCTTATGATGGCCGGATCCTTTGGCACGGAGCGGTCGCAGGGGAGCGCTTCGAATCTTTGAAAAAGGATCCTCGGGCCAGTTTTTTTGCCGTGTCCCTGCAGACCTATCTGCCGTCCTACTTTCTCTTCGAAGAGGACGCGTCAGGATCATCCGTCGCTTTCAAGTCGGTCACGGTGCGAGGGCAATGCCGGTTCATTGAGAACCCCGAAGAGAAATGCGCGGTCCTCAATCTCCTGATGGAAAAGTATCAGCCTGAGGGAAGATACAGAAGACTGAGTCCCGAAGACGAGATGTACAAGAAAGTTCTTAGGGCGACAGGCGTATTTGCGCTTGTCCCGGAGACCATGGCCGGTAAATTCAAGCTCGCTCAGCAGAAAAGCGAAGAGGACCGCAGGCGAATAGCCGAAAAGCTCAGAGAGAGAGGAACCCCTTCGGATCTCCTCGTCGCCGAAGAGATGATCAAGACCCTCGGGCCTGCTTAGAGACTTTGACTAAAACGGGGCTCAAGCAGGCTTTGTTTGAGGCTGCAAACCTGCATCAAAGGGCAAAGGTGTTTTCCCCCTATGACTTGCGAATGATGTCCTCAAGTTGCTTGATGTAAGCCGGGGGCAGAGGCCACGCCCTGGCACCCAGCAGGATGGGGTTCGTGTAAGTTTCCGGCGGCTGGTAGGGGCCGGCCGGATCAGGGATGGTGAGCGTGTTCGCAGGGACCTTTTGCCCCTTGTCATTGGTCAGCGTGATGTTGATGGTCGCCCACAACCCCTTGTCCACGCCGGATGCCGCATCCAGGTCGGCCAATTCTTTTTCAGGAAGGCTGTAGAGAACACCGTACATCGTGTTGCCCGGATCTTCGACCAACGTGCACCCGCCCACGGAGAGATC